>Ga0078972_1009736_pt1 | contig 18656 bp, 9 predicted proteins | sample YelNatPaOPGAMG01_FD_67568 | JGI IMG/M metagenome (GOLD analysis project Ga0078972, IMG submission 67568) | Hot spring thermophilic microbial communities from Obsidian Pool, Yellowstone National Park, USA - OP-RAMG-01 (SPADES assembly) (version 2) | ecosystem: Environmental > Aquatic > Thermal... | reverse complement strand
GGGACACCAGGCTGAAATCTGCAGCCAGGATATGGATTGGGCAATACCACGGCGGTATGGCGGTTCGGGTAAGCATGAGCGTGTGATACGTACCGTGGGGATTATCGGTTTATACCGGTAGAAGGCACAGGGTCGAGTGGTACGAGTGTTTGCCGTGGCGGTGATGGGTGGGCAGCGTGGCTCTCAAAACATAGGTGCAGTTACATTAGGAAATCTGCATCCGTACATGCACTTGGCGGCGCGCAGCCTTGGCAGAGCACCTCGTCTCCGCGCGTTTGTCCCTGGTTGCGTGGAGGCACGTAGCTAAGAAGGGAGCTGGTGGTGGGCCTGTGCGTCACATTCGGTGCGGCGCTCTACCCCTGGAGCGCCCGCAACCGGATGGCATCCCGCGCAACCTCTAGATCCAAAAGTGCCTCTTCTGCGCGACACGGCGGGGGCTGTGTCCCGCGGACCGCCGCGATGAAGTTAGCGGCCTGTTGCTTCATTGCGTGCACCCAGGGGAGGGTAGGGCACGTGCGCACCGGGACGGATCCGGGAACATCATGGAAAACCTCGATCCGGCCTGGTCGGTTCTGGGCGAGGGGCGCCGGAAGCTCCAAGGTAATCGTGCCGTGCTCAAAGGCGATGAGCGCGCGCTCCTGCCAATCAATGGTCGTGGTGTAGGGTGACATCTCAATGGTGCATGGGATGCCACTCTGGGATTCGCCTACAAGCAGCACTCCCGATTTGTCGGCGTACGTTACCCGGTAGGGTTCTCCCAAAAGATAGCGCATCAGGTTCACTTGGTGGATGTAATAGTTCACAAACGACACGTACGCGTCGTACGTGGGGGCATCCATGTCTGAAGGTGGGGCATCCCATTCAAGAGGCGGCAAGGGTTCATCTGTAGTGATGAGGCCATCAAAACCCGAGGCAATCCAATCACCCGCCGGCATGGTGATGCGCACGTACCTGAGCTTCCCCAGTTCGTTGCTCTCCTTTAGCGCGAGGATGCGGGATCGGGCTTCCATGGTAGCCGGGTCGCTTCGTTTGTGGTAACCCACCATAACCCATGTGTTGTGTTTACGCGCAACCTCTACGATGCGTTGGCCCATGACAACCGATGCCGCCAGGGGCTTTTCGATGAATACCGGTTTGCCGGCTTCCAGTATCTGCGGGATGAGTGTTCCGTGCCGGGTAAACGGCTGGGGGGCTACGATTGCGTCCAGCAGTTCATTGGCCAGCATCTCCTCGTGGGAGGCATAGGCTTTGGGGATGCCGTACCGAGCCTGTACGCGCTCCCGTAACCGCGGCCTGATTTCTGCAATGGCAACGACTTCGCATTCGGGTAGCAACACGTAATTCCGAAGATGGGCGCACTGGCCCATTGCTCCAACGCCTACGAACCCGACGCGTGTCTTAGATGGTTGGTGTTCCATAAGCCACCTCCTCGCAACCACAAGGGCTGTTCGGCACGCTGTGCCTGGCTCCCTTCTTGAGGAGGGAAATGGGGAGTGGGATCATCGAGGATGGTGAAAGCCCGGGCGCGCTACAGATCATGCGGTGACGGAGGAATGGGCCGATTCGTTGCTGCCCAGATCGGATTGCACGGGCGGGACACGGTAATGCAGCACTTTAGACACGCCCGGTTCTTCCATGGTGACGCCATACCAGCGGTCGGCGCAGGCAATCGTGGCGGGGTTGTGTGTGATGACCAGGAATTGGGTGGAAGCAGAGAAGTCTCGCAAGAGGTCGGCAAAATGCTCTACGTTGGCGCCGTCGAGGGGAGCGTCCACCTCGTCTAGGATGCAGAACGGGCTTGGGCGCACGGCGAGGAAGCTAAACAGCAGGGCAAGGGCCGTAAGGGCGCGTTCCCCGCCGGATAGGAGGGAGAGCGGCTGGCGAGATTTGCCTGGCGGCTGGGCTTCAATCTCGATACCGGCTTCCAATGGGTCCGCGGAGTCCGTAAGGCGGATATGAGCTGTGCCGCCGTGGAAGAGCCGTTGGAACAGTTGGTCGAATTGACGAGATACGGCTTCCAACGTGTCGAGGAAGAGCGTGCGGCTATTGGCGTCCATCTCCGCGATGGTGGCTGCGAGGGATTGGCGGGCCTCTTCTAGGTCTTTGCGTTGCTCGCTGAGGAAGCTCAGGCGTTGGGAGAGGCGTTCATACTCCTCCAATGCGCCGGTATTCACGGGGCCCATGGCCTTGATTTCTCGGCGCAGTGCGGTGATCTCCTTGGCGATATCATCTGGCGCCCCAGATGTGGCGCTGGGACAACGGTTCCGTGCTTCCTCTCGGGAAATGGCGTACTCCTCCATGAGGCGATCCAGAGTTTGTGCCAGACGGGCTTCGGTGCGGGCAATCTTAAGGTCGGTGGCATGGAGATTCTCGGAAGCCTCAGATCTGCGCGTTCTGGCTTCCTTCATGGCGGATGCGCGCTCATAGTTCTCTGCAAGAAGGGATTGGCGGCGCTCGCGCCACGAGGTCCATTCTTCTTGATGGTGATCAAGAAGCGCCTGAGCCTGAGCGCGTTCGGCCTGGATCGCTTCCGCGGCCGTCGTCGCGTGGTCTAGATCCGTTAGGGCGGTTTGGCGCTCGCGTTCTGCGGCGGCGATGCGGGTTTGCGTGTCCCGCAGGACGGCCTGGAGGCGATCTGCATCGGCGGTTAGAGCCTTGAGCCGTTCTAACATGCGTGCGTGCTCAACCTCGATGATGCCGAGGCGGCTGCGCGCCTCTTCAGCGGCACTGACTGCTGCCCGGTAGCGCTCTTTAGCTTGCTCCACTAAGGTACCGTCATCCTCGGTGGGCGATTGGTTCATGGCCGCAGCGCTTTCTTCAAGATGCCGACGCTCCTCCCGAAGAACATGGCAGGCGTGGCGCAGCTTCTGGGCCTCACCCTGGGCCTCGCGCAGCCGTGCGCCCAAATTGCGGCATTCCTGCTCTGCCGCCCGATGCCTGCTTGCCCATTCAGCGCGCTGTACGGCGCACCGGGTGAGGGCTTCCTCGCACGCAGTCAACTCTTGGTCCACGGCCTTGCGGCGCTGTTCCATCTCGGTCAGTGTCTGGACCTTGGCGCGTACATCCTCTTGAAGGTTGCGAGTTTCCTGAGCCAGATCATCTATCTCGCCCTTGCGGGCTACCAGATGCACTCCCCGGTCTGCAATGGAGCCTCCCGTTATAGCGCCTCCGGGGGTTATGAGTTCGCCATCCAGGGTGACGATCCGGTTCCATCCACGGATGCTTTTGGCGATCTGGGTGGCTGTGGGCAGGTCGCGGGTGACGACCGTTCTGCCTAGCAGGAGGTCTACGGCGGGCTGAAAGCGCGCATCGAAGGTCACCAGTGCCGACGCCACGCCGATTGCGCCCGGATGGGCCACAAGAAGGTCCGAGTTCAACGGCGGTTGCGGGGTAAGAAAATCCAAGGGGAGGAACGTAGCCCTGCCGGCCCGCGTCTGTTTAAGCCACTCTATGGCCTGGCGTGCCGCTTCCTGCGATGGGCATACCAGGTCTTGCATGGCCGGGCCAAGGGCCACCTCAATGGCCGTTCGATATTGAGAGGGCACGCTCAAAATATCTACGATTGCCCAAAATGGCCCAGATATTCGGTTCTCCCGCTGAGCCTTTAGGATGGCCCGCACACCTTGGTACAATCCTTCACCTGCGGCATGCACTTCCCGCAATACGGTGAGGCGTGTAGTGGCTTCCGCCAGGCGCATCTGGGCAGCCTCTACGTCTTTGCGGCACTGCGCCACTTGTCGTTGTTGGTTTTGAGCCGCCGCCGCGAGCTCATGCTTGCGGACGCTTAGTGCTGCGTGTTGTGCAGCGCACTCCTGCTCGCCGGCTTCCAAAGCCCTGGCCGAATCGCGGGCACTTGCCTCTTGTGTCGCGAGTTCGTTGGCGAGTTCCTCCATTTCCCGAACGCGTGTTTCCATCTCCGCCAATCGCGCAGTTGCGGCTTCAAGGGCCACCCTGGCTTCTGCCTGCTGTTGCGTGGCACGCGTCCACTGAAGTTGAACCTGCTCAAGATCGGCCTGAGCTTGGTTCGCCCTTTCGGTGAGGCGCTGAGCGGCGCGCCTGGCTTCCTCCAATTCCTCTTCTTGGCGGGTAACGAGGGCGGCGGCTGCCTGCTGCTGCTCGGTTACGCGGCGAAGCTCGTCCGCGATGGTGGCGGCGCGCTCGTTGAGCTCGGCGATTTGATGCTGCGTGCGCTCTGCCGTGGCTCGCGCGTGTGTTGCGCGTTCTTGGGTGAGGTGGAGGCGACTTTCTAAGCGCTCCAACGTGGTGAGGGCGGATTGGCGCGAGATGGCTGCGGCATCTTGCTCCTGTTCCGCCTGGGCAAGGTCGTGTCCCGCACGTTCGCTCTCACGCTCTAGGGTGGCAAGGCGAGCATCAATGTCGGCGATTATTGTGGCGTACCTTTCGCGCTGTTCCCGCAGTTCCTGAAGGTCGGATTCGGTGCGTGCAGCCTCCGCCAGAAGAACCTCCAGTTCGATGGTATGAAGTCGCCGGGAGAGGGCGTTATACCTTTTGGCGGCTTCTGCCTGTTGCGCAAGGGGCTCCCGTTGTTGCTCCAGCTCGGTGAGGATATCGCGCACGCGCACGAGGTTTGCTTCGGCAGCTTCGAGCTTGCGCAGGGCTTCTCGCTTGCGCGTGCGGTATTTCTTAATGCCGGCCGCCTCTTCAAAGAGTTCCCGACGCTCCTCGGGGCGTGCAGAAAGGATTGCGTCTATCTCGCCTTGACCAACGACGGCGTATGCGCCACGCCCGGCGCCGGTATCCATAAACAGATCTGTCACATCCTTGAGGCGGCAGGGGCTGTTGTTGATAAGGTACTGCGTTTCGCCGGACCGGAAGATTCGGCGCGTCACCGTAACTTCGGCGAGTTGGATGGGTAGGGAGAGGTCCGAGTTATCTAGGACTAAGCGAACCTCGGCCATGCCCAGCGGTTTGCGCGTTTTGCACCCGGCAAAGATAATCTCCTTCGCTTCCGAAGCCCGCAACAACCGGGGATTCTGTTCTCCCAATGCCCAAAGGAGTGCATCGGCGATGTTGGATTTGCCGCAGCCGTTAGGCCCTACCACGGCCGTGATGCCGGGGCCAGGCTCGAGCGTTGTACGGTCTGCAAAAGTTTTGAAGCCCACGATATGGAGGCTTTGGAGCTTCACGCGTATGATCCTGCGGGCGGGTTGCGCCGAATGGGGTGTCGTCCGGGTATTTTACCCCGGCGCCAGCGGTTGCAGCCCGCCTGGCATGCATTGAGGCTTCGGATTAGGGAAGGACCTCCGGTTCCGCAGAGGACGCCTTGCGCGCTCTTGTGTGCGCCCAATCCCGAAGGAGTGCAATCTTCTCGCGCATGGTCATAGAGAGAGGCACGGACGCGTGGCACGCGCGAAGTAGATCCTCTAGCGTGACATCGCGGCCGGCATCGAAGGCATCGTAGAGGGCTTCAATTACAGCCTGTTCGATTTCGGCGCCCGAAAATCCGGGAGTGGCCTTGGAGAGTGCGACCAAATCGAAGCAATCGGGGTTGCGTTTGCGCTTACGCAGGTGGATGCGAAAGATCTCCTCGCGTTCCGCGCAAGTGGGCAAATCTATGAAGAAGATCTCATCGAAGCGGCCCTTGCGCAACATTTCCGGCGGCAGGTTTTCTGCCTGGTTGGCGGTGGCTACCACGAACACCGGAACAGTCTTCTCTTGAAGCCACGTGAGGAAGGTGCTGAAAACTCGCGCCGTAGTGCCGCCGTCGGTTTGACCTGAAGACTGAATGCCCGAAAAGCCCTTCTCAATCTCATCGAGCCAGAGGATGCATGGTGCTACGGACTCCGCCACGCGGATGGCTTTGCGCATGTTCTCTTCAGAGGAGCCCACCAGCCCCGCGAAGATCTTGCCCACGTCCAGCCGCAGGAGGGGAAGCCGCCATTGAGCGCCGATGGCTTTTGCCGTAAGGCTTTTACCGCAACCCTGTACCCCAAGAAGGAGGACGCCCCGCGGCTCGGGTAGACCGAAGTCCCTTGCCTTGGCCGAGAATGCTGCCGTACGTTTCTGCATCCAATCCTTAAGGACATCCAAACCGCCAACGTCGGCAAAGCGCTGGTCTGCGGGGAAATATTCCAGGATGCCGGATTTGCGGATGATCTGCTCCTTCTCGGATAGGATCACATCCACGTCGAATGCGCGCTTCTCCACCAGGGATTTCGCAAAGACGTTCTCGGCTTCCATGGCCGTAAGGCCCTGGGCAGCTTTCAAGATATGTTCCCGCTCTTCAGGTGTAAGGTCTGTGTCTACCCCGGGCGCATCGGCTACGGAGCGGATAATCTCGTCCAAGAGCCGGCCCAATTCATCGTAGTCCGGCAAGGCCCAATCAAGGACGGTAATCTCCTTCTCCAGTTCCGGCGGAAGTTTGAGAATGGGGGAAAGGATAACGAGGTTCTTGTAGCTGTTTTTTAGGGCGAGTGTTAAATCCCTCAGCCTGCGCACGACGGTGAAATCGCCGATGAAGGCGTGAAAGTCCTTCAGGAGGAAGATCGCTTTTTGGGGCGACGTGTGCACGAAGTCCAGAGCGGCTACAGGTTCGCGGGTGGCCCGATCCCGTTGGTTGGGAGGGGTTGCGAAACCTTGCGTCACCGTCCAGACGTGGAGGACTTTGCCGCGCTCGCGGGCGATGGCGCGCAATGCGTCCTCCACGCGCTGCTCCTCCCAGGACACCACGTAGATAATGGGGTATCGGGCGCGGATGAGGGTCTCAAGCTCGGCTTGAGTGCGGCTACTCATAGATGAGCCCTTGGTGCGGTCCGGCCGGCGCGTCCGCTACGCGTTGTGCGCGAGGTATGCCTCCACCATGGCGATGTTGCGCTCGCCCACGGACTTTGCGATCTTAAGCAGGTCCTGCATTTTGCGGACTTCTTCGATCTGCTCGGACACAAACCACCGGAGGAAATCTTGGGCAGCGTAATCCTTTTGCGTGATTGCCATTGCCATTAGATCGTTGATGTGGCGCGTTACTGCAAGCTCCCAATCTACGGCATGAGCAATTGCTTCTTCTACGCCGGCGAAGTCGGATTTCGGCGCAGGGATTTGGGGTATGCGCACCTGGCCGCCCACATCGGAAAGGTAGTGGACGAACTTAAGTGCGTGGCTGCGCTCCTCATCAGACTGGTCATAGAACAGCTTGGCCAGAAGGCGAAGGGCCCTGTCTTCCATGAATGCAGCGATGGCAAGGTATTGGTGTGACGATTCGATCTCGCGACCGATTTCGGCATTGATGGCATCTACAAGTGGTTCTGCAATCAGCATTGTGCTCTCCTTACCCTCTCGGGTTGCTTGCAACGGGTTTGAACCGGTGACACCCGCCACATCCCGTGCCCTACACAGGCGGGCCGATGGTACGGTTTGCGCCACCGGGAGGTTGGTTCAACCATACCATTCGCCGGCGTAATGGGCGTCTCCTGCTTGCGTCTCTTGCCTGCATGGCGACAGGGGCTGCCATCCACGGCGTTGGCGCGCGTTGCGGCTGCACACCGACCAAGCCTTCTCCCCGGTGACAGATGCCGGAAGCATCCGTTCCCGCTAGATGGAACGGCCTGCAGACGAACCTAGGGTGGGGGAGCCCGATGGGGCAGAGCCGGTATCATCGTAGAACACCTTTTCCACCACGCTGTCTGTGAAGGCCGCGGCTTCGCCTTCCCACGCGACCCTTCCCTCCCTGAGAGCGATGATCCGGGTGCATACGGATCGGGCAGCGCGGACGTCGTGGAGGCACAGGATCGCTGCCGCGTGACGTTGGTCTGCAACGGCGGCGATCAGATTCAGGATCTCGTTCGTTGTGCGGACGTCCAGGTTCGCTGTAGGCTCATCGGCCAGGATGAGGTTGGGTTGCTGTACCAGGGCACGGGCGATGCCCACGCGCTGCTTCTGTCCACCCGATAACTGGCGTACGAGGCGCTGCTCGTATCCTGCAAGGCCCACTTCTGCCAGCGCCGATCTGGCTAACTCCACATCCTTCCGTGGAAAGATCCGCACCAGGCTTGGAAGAAGCGCCGCTCGCCCTAGACGACCCACCAGCACATTTGTGAGTACGTCCAAGCGCTCGATGAGGGCGAATTCCTGAAAGATCATGCCGATTTGGGTGCGGAGGATGCGCAGGTCGCTTTCCGAGAGAGCACGGAGGTTCTGGCCCAGCACCTTTACGTCGCCAGAAGTAGGCAGAACCAGGCCGTTTATGGTGCGCAGAAGTGTGGACTTGCCCGCGCCTGACATGCCCACAATGCCCAGCCGTTCTCCCTGTCGTACTGTGAGGGACACGTGGTCTATGGCCGGGCTGCCGCTCCGGTACAAGTGTGTCACATCCTCCAATTGGACGACCGGGTCTACGGCGTAGAACGACATGGTGCGCGTAGTTCCTTCAGTGTGCGCGGGTTTGCGCTCACTTCTTCTTTTCGAGTTGTTCTAGATTAAGGTTGAGAATGCGGGCCGTTTCGCGCACATGGTCGAAGAGATGGTCATCGGCCGGAACGATCTTGTCGTTAGGTGCCTTGAGCATTGCTGCTCTGCCTTCGGGATCGGTGTTCATGGCGAGGAAGGCTTTGCGAAGCCTCTCCACGTCCGCCGGATCTAGGTTTCCCCGGGCCACATAGATGCCGTTCGGAATGGCTTCTGTTCGGGCGATGATGCGGAACATCTGGGCCTTTTCCGGATGACCCCGGTAGGCAACTTGGAATACAGACTCATAGGCCGCACCGGCGTCGGCAGCTCCGGTTTCCACTGCTTTCACCACGACGTTGGCATCTCCCGCATTATAGTAATGCTTAAGGGATGAGAGCGGTACGCCGTTGCGTTCCAGCAGTGCCCTCGGCAGGAGGTAACCCGAAGTGGAAGTAGGATCTCCGAAGGCTACCGTATGGCCCTTCAAGTCCTGGATTGTTTTGATGGGGCTCTCTTTGCGCACGAAGATGATGCCCCGGTAATCTAGGCTACCCAGCACCCACGGCATGGCGAGGGGGTAGAGGCGCATGCGGCTGGTGGCGAGGGCGTACGGGAACGAGGAGAGGTACGCTACGTCCACTTGGCCGGATTCCAAGGCGGCGAGCACGCCGGCGTAGTCTACCACAGGTACGTAGATGCCCTGTTTCTTCCCCAGTTTGTGGGCAAGGTACTGGGCCATGGGGGTGTATTCTTCATTGAGCCGTTGAGCGGCTTCGTATGGCACCACGGTAAAGGTGAGCGTGTCCCCTATGGGTTGCACGTTCTGGTTGGTGGCGTGGGGTGTGGTGGTGCCTGGCTTTCCGCAGGCACTGAGCAGCGGCAAAAGTGTCAAGAGGATTGCGGTGCGAGCTCGCAACGGTTCCCTCCCTGCCAATATGGCGACGGTGAAATCAGAATACCTCACGGCTGGTGAGGTGGCGAATAGGTGCAGCCCGTGGTGCGGCCAAAATAGGTATTGCCGATTGGCGGCCGAATGGAGGAAGGGAGGTAGCTCAATCGGCTACCGCATAGAGACGCCAGCCGCCTTCTACCGCATGAAGCTCGGTGAGGCCGCAGGGTTCCGTCTCCACTCGGTAGACGGTGCGTTCAGAGAGGGTGCCCCAATTCCAGTCTGCTTCCTTCCATCGGTTCTGGATGCACCTGATCTGGTGGGAACGGCCTCGCCATCGGAACCGAATCGGCGTCCCCTGTTCATCTGTGGTGACTTCTATGGGCTCGTCAAAAAGGTGGCCGAGAGCATATGTCCAGAGCCCGATCTTGGGCGCGCGACGCATCGCTGCTGCCTCAAAGAGAGCGTGTGCCCCATAGCGTCTTCCGATGAAGCGTATGGCAGCTTGGAGGGATTGAGTGCGTTCGTGGGGCAGACCACGGGCGCTGTTATTGTCATCTAGGAGTGCAAGCTGCATATTCGTTCCCTTCCCTATATCCGAGGCGCGCAACCTTACTTCTACCACCGGGCGTTGGATGGCGATCCTCAACAGGAGACGCAGGGCTGTGCGGTGGAGGATATCCTCCTTCTGAATAGGGGCCGACATTTTCTGGGATGCTTGCAATCTGCTCCCATCATCCATCTGTACGATAAGGGTGACCATGCGGCATCCTTCCGACAGATCGTGGAGCTGTTTGGAGATTGCCTTGGCACATCGGCGGAGAGCCTCTTCCACAATCGGTAGGCTTGATACTTCCTCTTCAAAGGCGATGCGCTGTTCGATGCTGCGGGGCGGCCAAAGTGGGCGCACTCTTTCGGAACGAAGGCCCTCCTTCAATTTCTGCAGCAAAGGAGCTGCATCTCGCACATGACGCTGGAGCTCTTGCGGCGGGATGCGCGAAAGATCTCCCAAGGTGTGGAGACCCAGTTTCTGAAGGCGGGCAAGAATGGGAGGAGGAAGTTCCTCGATTAATTCCAAGGGCATGGGGGCCAGAAACATAGCTTCTGAGCCTGGAGGCACCAGGGTGAGAGGGGAAGAAGGCTCTTGGGTTTGCTGAGAATGGGGCGCCAAAGAGGCCCACCGAGCCACGAATTTGGTGGAGGCTACTCCCACCTGCACCGGGGTGTCCATGCGAGCTGTAATCTCGGTGGTCAAACGGAGCACCCGGGCAGGAATGTCTACTCCATCAAAGGCTGCATAACACACCTCGGGAGACACCGGCTCCACGGCCGAGCTTTCTATCGCAAGAAGATCCCATACCGAGTGCGCTGCTGCCTCGTAACACGGTCGGTCGTAGGGCAGAAGGATAAGCGCACTACAGAGAGCGCGTGCTCCGCTGGCCTTTTGGCCAGGACGAATGCCGGCAGCCTGGGCCTCCTGGGACACAGCCGTGATGCTTCCCTCCGGAGTGATGAGAGCGATGGGCCGACCTCTTAGATGTGTGAGGCGGGTACGCTCTACAGCAATCCCAAACTGGTCCATGCGGAAGCAAGCGATGCACATGGGGTATCATTCCGTATAAAGGATATGTAGACGGATACGCGTAGACAAATATACATCTATCCGATTGCGTTGTCAAGGGGTTCTCTCCACGGCTCCTTGCTTGCCAGGCAGCAGTGTGGGAGAATACCTTCGAGAGAAATGCTCCCTTAACAGGGAGAGCGGTAGAGCAGGAGGTGCGGGACCTGCCGGCTTCCCATCCGTCGCGCGGCAGCATGCCCACCTTGGATAGAGCCATGGGCCAGAACTTTGTGCATCTTCACGTCCACACTCCTTACAGTTTCCTGGATGGCGCCGCGGATATTGAGGCGCTTGTGCAGCGTGCTGCGGAATTGGGCATGCCTGCTCTGGCCATGACGGATCATGATGGGGTGGCCGCGGCAGTAAAGTTCTCTACTCAATGTGCTGCGTACGGCATCCGCCCGATCCTTGGCGCAGAGATCACCATGGAAGATGGCTCGCATCTGACGCTGCTGGCTCGGAGCCGGCACGGGTACGCTCGTCTCTGCACGATCATCTCCCGCTCCTATTCCGTGGGCGGCAGACTCAGCCCCAGGCTTCCGTGGCACGATTTGGAAAGTTTGGTGACCCATCCTCTTGGCGAAGGGGCACCTTCCCCTACAGACGGCCATGATCTCATCTGCCTTTCCGGATGCCGAAAGGGGATGATCCCGGCTCTAGTGCGCCGCCACCGATATGCCGAGGCGCGGACCGCTGCCGAACGGCTACGCAATCTCTTCGGGAGGAGCCACTTCTTTGTGGAGTTGCAGGACGATCTCAGCCCAGATGCCGCGCGCGTGTGCAAAGAGTTGGCGGAATTGGCCGATGCCCTGGAAGTAGGAGTTGTGGCCACCAATAACGTGCACTATCTGCATCCCTCGGACTTCCCGGCCCACGATATCCTGCGCTGCATCGCCGCCGGTGTGAGTGTGGACCAGCCACATCCCGACCGACCCCTCAATGCAGAGCGCTTCCTTAAGTCCCGTGAGGAGATGGGCAGTCTCTTCGCTTGGCGCCCAGACGCCCTTGCGCGCACCGTTGAGATTGCCGGGCGGTGTTCCACGGCCCTCCCAGATGCCTCGGACGTTACTCCCCGCTTCCCTGTGCCCGAAGGCATGGGATCGGCTCATGACTATTTGAGGACCCTTACCTATCGGGGAGCGCGCGCTCGGTACGGCAAGGTGTCCATCGCTATTCGGGACCGCATCGAGCACGAATTGGATGTCATCTGCCAATTGGGATATGCAGATTACTTCCTCATGTGTTGGGAGCTTGCACGTTGGGCTCGCAGACAAGGCATTCGGTGTACCGGGCGCGGGTCTGCCGCCGATAGCTGCGTGGCATTCTGCCTCTCGCTTACGGATGTGGATGTAATCCGCCGGAACCTGCCCTTCGCGCGCTTCTTGGCGCCGGGAAAGACCCCGGATATAGACTTGGACTTCCCTGCAGATCGTAGGGACGAAGTGTTCCGATATCTGATCCACCGCTACGGTGAGGATCACGCAGCCTCCGTGTGCGTCTTCAGTACCTTCTGGGCCAAATCTGCGGTTCGGGATGTGGGGAAGGTTTTGGGGCTGCCGCAGGAAGTTCTGGGCTGGTTTAGCGATCACCTTTCTCATTATGTAAGTGCCGATGCCATCGAGGAGGCATTCGGCAAGTACGCCGAGTTGCGGCCCCACACATCGCTTATGCCCCGCTTCCGTCTCTTGTTTGATTTGTGCAAGAGGATTGCAGGCTTTCCCAGGCACATTGGCACCCATTCTTCGGGCGTCGTGATTAGCCGGGTTCCCCTCGCCACCATGGCCCCGCTGCGGGGATCGGCTCGTGGCGTTACGCGCATTTGGGAGCTGGACAAAGACGATGCGGAGACATTGGGGGCGATGAAGCTCGATGTCTTATCTCTTCGGACGCTCGCTGCCGTGGAAGATGCCGATGCTGCGCTTCGCCTCCAAGGCAAGTCGGTGGACGCCATTCCCAATGACGATGCGCGAACCTTCCGGATGCTTCGAGCCGGCAATGCCGTGGGCACGTTCCAATTTGAGAGTGCCGCCCAGCTCGCGCTAGCCGTTACCCTGCACCCCCGCACCTTTGAGGATCTCGTCGCCTCCGTTGCCCTCATCCGCCCGGGCCCGATACAAGGACGGGTGGTACAGCGCTTTGTGCAGTGCCGAAATGGCTGGACGCGTGTGGACGCATTACATCCGCGCCTGGTGCCGATCTTGCAGAAGACCTATGGGTGCATCGTTTTTCAGGAGCAAGTAGTGCAGGTAGTTGCCGAGATGACGGGGTGCACCGAGGCCGAGGCGGATCGCTTCCGCAAAAGCATCAGCCGCCACGCAAAGATGGGAGATATGGATCGCCTGCGCGCGGAGTTTGTAGCCAAGGCGTGCGCGCGGCATCCAGACTTGGGTGAAGAGCGCGCCCATCTGCTTTTCGACCAAATCCAGGGCTGGGCAGGTTACGGCTTCACCGAGGGGCACGCGGCTAGTTTTGCACTCACAGGATATCGCACGGCGTACCTTTCGGCGCACCATCCCGCCGAGTACTACGCGGGCCTCATGAACCATCAGCCGATGGGGTTTTATCCGCCCAATACCCTTGCGGCAGAGGCGCGGCGCCGGGGAGTGCGCATCTTGCCCGTGGATATTAACCGCAGTGGGGATAAGTGCCTCCCCTGCAGATATGGCGAAGCCGCGCAGCCGGCAATTCGCCTGGGTCTGCGCCTGGTTCAGGGATTGCGCACGGAGGATATCCAAGCGATCCTTCATGCGCGTGACCTACGTCCCTTTGCATCCCTCCTGGATCTGTGCATCAGAGTACCCTTGCACAGGGATCGGCTGGAAAACCTGGTGCTCTGCGGCGCTTTCGATAGCCTTCATCCTCATCGGCGCGGGCTGATGTGGCGGCTTGAAGAGACGGTGGGTCTAGCGGCAAGCTACCGAGCGGCGGGCGCCGAGGGGCACCTTGGGCTTGAGCCCGGGGACGGTGTACAGACACCGGTAGCCCAAGAACTGGAAGACTTTGCTCCGTGGGACAAGTTCCTGTGGACCTGGCGAATTACGGGTGTATGCGCGGATAGCCATGTACTGGCACTCCTCCGGAGGAACCTTGCCCGCCATTCGATCCTTGCAGTGCGGGAATGTATCAGGCAGGCTCATGGCGAAGAAGTGAGGGTGGCCGGGCTTAATATCCGACCCCATCGTCCACCCACAGTCAGTGGCCGGCCCGTGCTCTTTACCCTCATTGAGGATGAAACCGGGATGCTGCAGGCGTCCGTGTTTGGGGATGTGCTCGATGAAGCTACACCGGTGTTGCTTACATCGCCGGCCATAGTAGCAACCGGCCGGATTCAGCGACGGGGGGCAGGTGTGTCCCTCCAGGTGGAAGCGGTGGAACCCCTGAGATTGGCGGATTGGGCGGTGTCGGGGGAGTAGCTATGCCGGGTTCAGAATCACAGCCTCATCGAACCACGCCTAAAGATTTGCGAATGCGCGTGGAACCCTTCGAGCATTATGTGGAGCGCTACGAGGCCTGGTTCGAGGTGCATCGGCAGGAGTATGAAGCTGAGTTGGCGGCGGTTCGGGCGTGCCTGCCCGACCGTGGGCGCGGGCTCGAGGTGGGAGTAGGCACGGGGCGCTTCGCTGCTCCCCTGGGAGTGGGCTTTGGCGTGGAACCCGCCCGGGCCATGGCGAGGAAAGCCCACCGTCGGGGGATCCGGACCGTTCTTGGCACGGCCGAAGCATTACCGTTCGGCGACGGCACGTTCGACTATCTTCTTATGGTGACCACCATTTGCTTCTTGAACGACCCGGTGAAGGCGCTACACGAAGCCCGGCGAGTGCTTCGACGGCCTGGCCGGCTTATTCTCGGCTTTGTGGATCGGGAGAGCAGCCTCGGACGCCGCTATGAGCAGGGCAAAGACGCGAGCCCATTCTATTCCGTAGCGGTTTTCTATACTCCGGCCGAGGTGACATCGCTCCTACAACAGACAGGATTTAGGGTACGCGAATGGAAACAGACGCTCTTAAGTTCCAAGGAGGCGGGCAGCGTAGTGCCGGGTGTAGGGGAGGGGGGCTTTGTCGTCTGCTCTGCGGAGCCCGCCTGATACGCTTCGCGCCAGATTGGTTTGTTGGATGATATGCCGCATAGGGGGATGTTTTGATGCTGAGGATCTGGCCATTGCAATTTCCTATGTGCGTCGCGGTTACCGCGTGCTTGCTTAGCATACCGGTGGTTGTGGCATCCCCATCGCGAGCCGATGGCATTGCCGTGGGATCGTGGACCATTCGCTCCGGAGCATATGTGAGTTCAGGAGGAGAGAACGCGTACTATCTCACCGATTTTCCCATGATCGGCGGGCGCGGCGAAGTTACGGCAAACGTTGTGATCCATCGGCGCACATCTCCCGGCGGATGGGCTACGGCAGGGATCCTGATTGCAACAGGGTCGGACACTTTTTGGAACCTCGGTCTGGTTGAGGGGCCGGACGGTTTGCGCTACACAGAGCTGGTGGAGCAATACCACGGCGTGAACCACGCGCAGACGCTAGGCTCCACGCGGCTGATCCCCGTGGGCAACACCTATGGGGCCCAGTGGCGCTACGGCATGAGGTACCGCCTACGCCTTGTTCTTACTCCTGAGGAAATAGACGGATATGTATTTGAGGAGGGGCGACCTACTCCGATCGCTCATTGGGGCTATCTTTTGGGCAACGCAGAAGGCGTCCGTGAAGGATGGGCAGGCTTACGATGCGGGGGGTTCGCTGCCACGTTCACCAATGTGTCCGTTAACGCCCCACGTGCGTCCGTAACAACAGGCGCCCCACGCTATCCGCAAGGCCGCAATGGATGCGTAGGCATCTACATGGGCTCGGATACGCCCGGTGCCCCAAAGGCTCCTAACCTGCAATATTTACGGGCAACCTTACATAAGTTTGGGTTCGCTTCCGTCCTCCTAACAAGTGCGGACCTCACCAACCCTGCCGTGTTTTCGTATCCGCAAATGCGCTTCTTCGCCGGCGATCTGCGCCGTATACCTGCGCAGGCGGTGAATCCCCTCATGGGTTGGTTGAGGCGCGGCGGCATACTGGTCAGCCTCACTGCGCCTGCCTTCGGCCACATGTATTGGCACAGAGGGGATCGGTGGCTGGATTGGAACACCTACGTGCAGCACGTCGTTGAAGCAAGCGGCAACCAAGGGACTCCCCTCTTCATGTGGACCCCCGCGGAGGTTGCGGATTGGACGCAAGTAACCGGAGGCGATGCCGGCCGTGCCCAAGTGGAGGTGAAGCGGAACGCGGCTCCCATGGGACTCGATGCGGCAGAATTCGTGGTTCCCGGTTTCCACAGCGGTTGGTGGTCCATCGGCCGAACCTTTGGTACGAGCCCGGTTCCGCCCACGGCCAAACTCACGTGCTTTTGGGCGAAAGGGGACGCCCATACTCCCGCCATGAGCGTGGAATGGACGGAAAAGGACGGCTCCCGCTGGATTGCGGTTGTTACTTTGGAACCTAAATGGCGTTTCTACGCGCTTCCGCCCTTCGCATTCCAGTATTGGCCGGATAATCCGTCAAAGGGGCGCGGAGCTCCCGGGGACACCGTACACCTTGGTGACGTGGCGCAGATCCGCTTTGGGCTCTCGGGCAGCCATACGCCTGAAGTGCTTGTGGGGCCGGGCGATCATCATGTTTGGATCACCGCGCCCGTGATGGAGCAGGCGCCTCCGAGCGTGTCCACAGATGCTACCGTGCCCCAAGTGCCGGATTTGGAGGCTGTGTCCCCGGGCTATAAGCTGCACGTCATTAAGGACGCAGCTACCTGCAGGACGTCGCAGTTGGGGGCGGCATGGGGACTGCCACGCGCTCAATTCGTTCCCGTGCCGTCCCTCGGAGCGAACGAGCGCCCCCAGGGGGATGGGTTCAATCGGAACCGATGGTGGCGGTGGGTGCCGTTGATGAGCATGCTGGACCGCGCCGGTCGCAATCGTGGCGCGCCTCTCTCCGTGGTGATTAGCGGGATGCTCCCTCTTCCCCGGTCGGCATGGATCAGCCTCGGGTTAACGGATGTTGCGGACTTGGCGAAACCGGATTTGGCGCGCGCACTTGCGGCCACGATGTTGCGGCTCGCGAGATATCCGGTCTTCTTCGAGGCGGGTGCCGAGAGCTTCCTCGTTCGACCTGGGGAGTCTTTGCACGTGGGAACGCGCATCAGCAGCTTCGCCACCGGCGCCGTACCCGTGCAGGTTCGCTTCACTGTGAAAAGCCATGGGCGCAAAATACGCGGGACCGCCCTTGCCGCGGTGGTGTCTCCGCTCCAAATGAAAGCTCTGGACACGAAGCTTCTGGGCCTACCCGCAGGTGATTACCAACTGGACGTGGCGCTTGAGTGCCGTGGCATATTGGTGGACCGCATCGCACAATCGCTCTTGGTACGTCCACGTCTTTCTTCTAGTCCAAATGTTCAGGACGTGGTAGTTCGCAGAGGCGGGCGCCTTTACTTAGCAGGTGCGCCGTGGCATCCTGCTTCCTGTAACTATTGGCCGCATTACTTGGGAGGCATTCCCGGCGGAGCCTATGGGCGAAGCTTTCTCGATCCGACGCTGTATGAACCGGCTGTGGTGGAAGCCGATTTAACGCAGATGGAGAAATGGGGCTTCCAGGCGATTGCCGCAGTGGGTGCCGATGCGCCTTTCGGGAGTAGCGCAGATGAACCTTTGCTGCGGGATCTTGAGGACTTCCTATGGAGGTGCTATGCGCACCACGTAAAGGTATTTCTGTTTGTGCCCGGATTAGATCCCCGAGGGCGCAATGATGCCAAGGCGACGGAGATTATCCGCTTCGTGCGTCACCATCCTGCGATTGCAGGCTACGACATCGCATGGGAACCCACGTATTACGACCTCCGCCACAGCTATGACGAACATTGGCGCAGATGGCTTGCCGTGCAGTTCGGTAGTGTGGAGCATGCCCAAGAGGTATTCGGTTATCCCCTTCCGCGGAACTCCCAGGGCGAGGTGGTCGCCCCAAGCGACATGCAATGCACTGCTCCAGGGCCATGGCATGATATGACCGCGGCATACTTCTGCTTCATGAATTGGCAGCTCGGCGCAGAGTATCGTAGGAGCTATGACCTTGTGCGATCGCTGGATCCCATCCACTTGATCGGCTTCCGGGGGAGTGTCGTCGCGGATCCGCAAGGGTTCCTGCCTGTGGCGCAGCCTGCCGTACTGCACTTCATGGATTGGGCGGGTCCCGAAGGATATTTCCAACCTTTCTATGGCCGCCTTACCGCGTGGCCGCTGATCTCCCGCAACGGATTGGTCACTCGGATGCTTTCGTTCCTATCTGGGGGTAAGCCGGTTATTTGGATGGAATTCGGGTTGCCGATCTATCCCAACGGCACGCCGTGGAAGGACGACCTGCTCTGGATCCGGCCGGAACGGTATGCATATCAAGTAGCGGAAGGGCGGCGTTTCTGGACGATGATGATCCAGTCTGGAGCGTGGGGCGACTTCATCTGGTGGTACCCAGGCGGCTTCCGGGTGGGTGAAAACAGCGATTGCGGCTTGGTGGATCCGGACAATGCCCCGCGCCCCGTTGCATGGGTAGCTCGGGAATTCGCGCCGAAGTTTCGCGCGAGTGATCACTTCGCGGCGGACCGGCAGCTTCTTTTCAGACCAGAGCAGAATGTGGGCGGATGGGTTGGAGAATTCCGGCGTTTGCGCGACGAATACGCTTCTGTCGTTGCTGCCGGGCACCGCGTGGAC
>Ga0078972_1009735_pt1 | contig 18656 bp, 28 predicted proteins | sample YelNatPaOPGAMG01_FD_67568 | JGI IMG/M metagenome (GOLD analysis project Ga0078972, IMG submission 67568) | Hot spring thermophilic microbial communities from Obsidian Pool, Yellowstone National Park, USA - OP-RAMG-01 (SPADES assembly) (version 2) | ecosystem: Environmental > Aquatic > Thermal... | reverse complement strand
AGAAAAGCAAGGTGCTTGTGCTGTTTCAGGCAAAAAGTTGATGAACCGGGGCGTGGCGCAGTTGGCTAGCGCACTTGCATGGGGTGCAAGGGGTCGGAAGTTCGAGTCTTCTCGCCCCGACGAACATTTTTCTTAAAAATATCTTAAAATTCACCAGAAGCCCGCAGAATAAAGCCTGCGGGCTTCTGTCGTTTTGGCAGCGCCCATTGTTTTAGCTCAAAAAATGCCATTTTTTCCTATTTTCGTGCAACGGTTGTGCAACGCCGTGCAACGAGGCCAAAAAACCCGTTGCACGCATGTAATATCAAGGGTTTTTAAACTTTCCAATATGATGCATCTCAAAGCCGAAATTGTTCCGGTATTCAACTACAAAAACAAAAAACTTGCCCCCGGAGAATCTGCCCCGGTTCACATCAGTGTTTACCGCGGCCGTGCAAGCAATGTCCCTGTACGTAAATTTGTGCCAACAGGCATTGAAATAAAGGCTGATGAATGGGACGAAAAAGCCTTGAAAGTGAATACCAGAAACCTGAACTATGTCCACATCAACAAAGTGCTCCGGGATATTGTGGCTGCCATTGAAGATTTTGAGTATAACCTCATTAACAAAGGGCAGTATCTTACCTCTGAAAACCTCGAACAGTTTCTGAACAATAAAATCAGCTCCAGGGAAAGTTTTACAGAATTTTTCAGGAACGAGATTGACCCAACCATGAAACGCGGCACCCGCAAAGAGCACCAGTATACATTCAACCTTCTTTGCCAGTTCCGGCAAAACATACCTTTTGATGATATAAACCTCACGCTCATTCAGGATTTTGACCGGTTTATGCGATCAAAGGGCCTTAAACAGAATACCATTTTTAAACACCATCAGCACATACACAGGTTCATAAGGCTTGCCATTATCAAAGAAAAGTTCCCCGAGAATAAAAACCCTTACCGGTATTTCAAAACCAAAAAAGAGGCCGGAAACCGGATCAATCTTACCATGGCAGAACTTAAACGTATTGAAGAAATTGAAGTGCCTGATGTTTATAAAGACCTTCAGCTTGTAAAAGACCTGTTTCTGTTCAGTTGCTATACCGGTTTGCGTTTTTCGGATGTTGCAACATTGAAAGCAGAACATATTGTCGAATCGGGAGATGACGGGCTGTGTATCATTAAAAAAATGGAAAAAGTTCCAAAGCCGGTGACGCTTCCGCTCGACCTGCTTTTTGCCGGAAAACCCCGGGAAATACTTAACCGGTATTACCTGAACGGACAAAAGGATGGCACCGTGTTTCCTCCCATCTCCAACCAGCACCTGAACCGCCAGCTTAAGATTATAGCCCAGGTGGCCCGGATAAATATGCGTTTAACGTTCCATGTTGCCCGCCATACCTTTGGCACCATGCTGGCCGAACTTACCCAGAACCCTTACCTTATTATGGACTTAATGGGCCATGCCGATATTCAAACCAGCATGATTTACATTCACCGGAGCCAGGAAAGGATTAACAGGCAATTGAGGAATGTAGTATGGTGGTAAGTTTTACCTGAATGTATCATTTGCCCAGGTAAAGAACTCTTTCAAGTTGAACACCATAATTTTTTTGTTCCTTAGTTCTTCGGTTGTGTATTTCTTTTGTTCAACAGCATCTTTAAGCCATTTAATTGCTCCTTGTTTCCAACCATCCCCATCAATTAAAATCATTATAGTACTTTCAGGCATTGCTTCAATAGCATTTAGATACACATAGGGGAGTTTTTCGTCAACTGAGCCGGCTGACTGTTGCCACTTGCATTCAATTCTTATTTCCAAGCCATATTTCTTAGACTTAAGAAGAAACTCCGTATTTCCCTTATGCTCGTAAATAGTCGTAAAAGGTACATTCTCAAGAAGCAGCTCGTTTCCGTAATTCTCCTTATTCTTTTCCCATATCCTGTAGTTAATAATTTCAAATCCTTTTCCCTGTAAAACAGTTTTTACTGCAACCTCAAGTTGATTCCCTGTTACGTTACTTCTTTTTGTCCCCATGTCCATTTATTCGATTGAATAGTTTGTAACAACAATTTCATTAATTGCACCCCGTTTTGTCGGATCAGAATTTATCATTCTCTTTGCAGGTATTCTTATGATATTATAATCCCGGTAAATCTCATCGAAAAAATTATCGTTGGGATCGTGGTTTTTTGGATCGGAATTACTTAACATCAACAAATTTCCTTTCTTATCAAGCTTTCTGAAAAGATTGGCAAGTTGAATTTGTTCATTGTCAGTAAAATCATGTTTGCTGTATGCTTTAAAGCTTGCCGTTTTACTTATTGGCCGGTAAGGAGGGTCGAAATAAACAAATGAACTGGCTTTTAAATCATTCACTACCTCTTTAAAGTCTGCTTTTTTTATTACGGCAATTTGTAACACCTGGTGAACGGCCAACAAGTTTTGCTCATCACATATTGTTGGGTTTTCATAGTCACCTGCCGGTGAATTAAATTCACCCTTTGAGTTTACCCTGTAAAGGCCGTTGAAACATGTTCTGTTTAAAAAAATGAGTTGTGCTGCTCTTGGAAACCATTGTTCTGAATACCTATCGTAGTCAATATTGAAACGCTGGAGGTTATAGTTTGTCCTTTGATCGTAAAAAAATTTCTGACGTTGTTTTTTGTCAAGCTTCAAGTAGTTCTTCTGGTAACGATACAAAAAGTCCAGAAGCTTGGAAACGTCTTTTTGTATTACCCTATATGTTAAAATAAGTTCTTCATTAATGTCGTAAAGGTATGCATGTTCAATATTGTAATGTTGGGCAACATCAAAGAATACAGCCCCGCTACCCAAAAATGGCTCATAAAATGTTTTAATTTTCCCCTCCTTAAGTTCTTTTGGGTATAGTTCCTGAAACCTCTCGAGCAATTGTCCCTTACCACCCGCCCATTTTAAAAAGGGTTTAGCACCAACGTCATAAGGGTTGAATAGGTCTTCTACCTTTTGTAAATTGTTATCCTTGATTTTATATTTAATTGCTCCTTCCATTTTAACTTAATAATTCCTTAAGCATTTCGTCAAATTGTTCATCGGTTTCATCACCTGGCCATTGGCTAATAATTTCATTGATTGTACTGGGGTTCTTTCCTTCACGCAATTGAAATGCAATTTGTGTTGTATTCTTCATCATTTACTTTCATACAATCAAATATAAAACATTTTTCATACTACTATCGAATAAAATTCCTCCCTCAATTAAGCCTTTCTCCCCACAACACCCTCCACAACCTCTGTACGCGTTTCTGTTACCTTTTCCTGCTTCTCCAGAAGCCTTACCGCCCGTTGAAGGGCCTCTATTGTCTCATCTTTAGCCTCCAGTAACTTTTTTTGCAGTTCAAGTTGCGTGCGCAATTCCTCGTTCTCGGCTGCCAGTTGCTCCGCCCGTTTAACGGCATCATCCCCAGAGCCATCCGACCCGGGCTGCCGAAGCATCTTACCTTCGCCGGTAAGCAAAAAGTTTCCATCTATTTCCTTGCAACGTGTGTACACCAATAGATAATCAATACGATTTCTCGCATACCAACTTGACAATGTAGTTGGTGCAATTCCAAGGTAATCAGCCAACTCCTTATCAGTTTTAAAGTTATAATACTCCTTTATTTTATTGAGTATTAACGAAGTAGTATTTCTTGTACTCATTTTAAGAATTTTTATACGCAAAAAATTTGGATATACGCATTTTGCGTATTATATTTGTTCCTGCTAATTCTATCCAAATTTAATCAAAATTATGAAAATAGATGTATTGCAACCCAACGACCTGCAGCCGCTCATAAGCGAAATCAAAGAATTGAAAAAAATGCTGCAGGAATTGAAAAACAGCCACACTTCAGAAAAAACAAGCAGTAACCTGAAAGGCCTCCTGAGCATTACCAGTGCGGCCAAAATTGCCGGCCTCAGCCCCAACACCTTGCGCAAAGCCATCGACAACGGCCTTATTACCGCCGCCCCGCTGGTGCCGGGGGGCCACCCGCGCATTTCTTCAGCCGAGCTCGATCGGTTTATACGTGAACACGGGCGTGCCCGTATCAAAACCGCAAAAGTTCCACGGGCATTCCAGAGTATGTTTAACCTTAACAATTCTGCCTATGAAAGAGAAAATTCTGAACGTAATCAGGAGCTGTAAAACAATGGATCAGCTCGAATCGGCCAGGCGTTACCTTTTACTGGCCACGCAAAAGCAAATTCCCGGCATTAACGAGTGCTGGAGGTATTACATTGAACACAGAAGACGCATTGTGTTTGCCGTATGATATCGCCTTACATTTTCCCGGGATTGCCGTACCACGAAAACCGCTTTGAGGTATTGCGGCAGAGATGGGACAGCGACTTTGACTTGATTTGGGACGTTGTATGCAAGCATACGGGCATCAACCCGTCGCAACGTTCAAATTCCATGTTCCGCAAAAGAGAGCTTGTTTTTGCCCGCTACATTGCCATGTATTTTATGGCAATGCGGCCGGTGGCAGGCATATCAAAGTCGGCATATTACAGGGCTATTGCCGGATATTTTGGCAAAGACCGCGCAACTATGCTGCACGGCCTGAAAGTAATTGCCAACATGCTCGAAGTGTACGGCGATAAATGGGAATACACTCCGGCAATAAAAGCCATTGCCGACGAATTGTCATTTATCTGGGAAACAAGGCATTATTACGTTCAACGTGCGGAGTCATGAATTATATAAATCTCATTAACCGTTTCTGGCAATGTGATATGGAGCGTCCTCTGACCGCCAACGACACACGCCTTTATATGTACCTTTTGCATACGTGTAATGCGTTAGGTTGGAAGAACCCATTCAGGCATTCCGACAGACATCTCAGCCTAAGGCTTGGGATGGCAGTTAATACGGTGAGAGATAGTCGCAACCGGCTGCAACAGCTTGGTTTTATCAAATTTGAAACGCCACAGCCTGGAAAACGTGGCAGGGGGATTGACGGGCAAACCATATACTGGATTGAGGGGGTTGAACGAACTGTATCAACCACTGATACAGATTCTGATACAGGTAACCGAACTGTATCAACCATTGATACAGTTCCTGATACAGTTCCTGATACAGTTCCTGATACAGTTCCTGATACAGTTCCTGATACAGTTCCTGATACAAACATAAGACAAGATAAGAATAGACAAGATAATAATCCCCCCCTTACCCCCCCTTTGCAGGGGGGCAACCCGGCAAATCCCAAAAAGCCGGATGTGCATCCGGTACACCCCTCCCCCCAGGTTTCGGCGACGCCCCCCTCCCCGCAAAGCCTTCCGTTTGGCAGCCACCGCTTTGCGGAACTCTGGCAAAACCTGTTAAGCCTGCCGCACTGGAAGAAAAAACCACGGGAGAGCATTGCCGAAACCCTTCGCAAGCTGGCCGGGTATCCTGAAGAATTTGCCTGCGAGTTACTCAGCCAGGCCATATCGGGCAATTACAAGTCGGTGGTGTACAGTTCCACCCCCGACGACTACCAACGCTGGTTAAACGCCCGTAAAAAAACTGCAGGCGGCATTGACAAAACAAAAATTAACGACGTATGGAAAACACGCCAACAGCAGGCATAATTGCCTCGCAAATCATTCGTCAGGGGTATCAAAATGCATACCCCGAAACGCCTGAGCGTATGGTTTATCAATACAACCCACCTGAGGCGGAAGAAGCATTTCTTGCCCTTGCCCGCCAAATGGAACCAAACTTTACAATTACCGAACGCAACGCCCCGATATACCGCCGGCTGGTACAGTATGCCTTTGCCGATAAAGCCTGCGGATTAAACGTTGACAAGTCCATTGGCCTGATGGGCAATACCGGTAGTGGTAAAACTTTGGCAATATCTGTCCTGGGCGAACTAATCCGTGCTTACGACGTGCGTTACAGGCGCGGCGAACGCATTGTGCCTTTTGCCTTCAGGTTGTTCAGTGCGCGCCGCATCGTGTCAGAATTTGCCGCAAGCGGCTACGACGGCATATTTCCTTACCTGCACTACAACAACATATGCATTGACGACCTTGGAAGCGAGCCGCAGGAAGTTGTGCATTACGGTAACAAGCTGAATGTTATTGAACACATCATCGAAGAACGCTACCTGGCCCGTAAAGTGACACATTTCACCACCAACCTGCACATTGGCCAAATTGAACAGCTTTACGGGCAACGTGTTCGTTCGAGGATCGTACACACAACAAACCTGGTTGAACTGGTGCATGATGATTGGAGGGAGAGAATATGATTATGCCATTAATCCTTTCTCACGGGAGCTTGTTCAGCGGAATTGGGGGTTTTGACCTCGCCGCAAAATGGATGGGATGGAAAAATATTTTTCAGGTTGAGAAAGATAAATGGTGCCGAAAAGTATTGGCGAAAAATTTTCCTGAAACAAAACGATTTGAAGATATTAAAGATTTTAAGGGACATGAATACCATAACAGAATTGACGTTATTTCAGGAGGATTTCCATGCCAACCCTTCAGTGTTGCCGGGAAGCGAAAAGGCAAGAATGATAACCGTTACCTCTGGGAGGAAATGCTTAGAGTTGTTACAACTATCAAACCGACCTATGTTGTTTGCGAAAACGTTATTGGTATCATCAGTTTGGCACTCGACCAGGTGCTATCTGATCTGGAGGCTAATGGTTACACCACAGAAACGTTTGTTATTCCGGCTTGCGCGAAAAATGCCTGGCATGTACGAGACAGGGTCTGGGTTGTGGCTTACGCAAAACTATCAGGATTTTTTGAGAGGGATCAAAACAAACGTTTTTCTCCCAACTCCTACAACATTGGATGCGAAGAACAACGGAAATCCATCACAGAAGAATCGGAAATCACCTCCCCTAAATGCAGTAATTGGTGGGAAACTGAACCCGAACTGGGTAGAGTGGTTGATGGGCTACCCTATCGGGTGGACAGACTTAAAGGATTAGGGAATGCCATCGTACCACAAATTGCTTATGAGATATTCCATGCGATTGATCAGATTGAACAGCTTTACGGGCAACGTGTTCGTTCGAGGATCGTACACACAACAAACCTGGTTGAACTGGTGCATGATGATTGGAGGAAGAGAATATGATTGTTCCAGTGATTTATAAAGCAATTCATTATGAAAACTTATACATTGCTCATTTCTAAAACATTCTTAAATGGTCATCGAAAAGAGGGCGATCCAACATACTTTATTGGAAATATTATTGCTGGAGTTAAAATACACACAATAAGGAGAAATTACGAGTTCTGGCTCAATAGGGCTAATGAAATAAATAGCGGCAGGGCGGTTCTATCGATAAGGTATTGGAGTGGCAAACCTTACCGTTCTAAACAGATAAAAATCATAGAGTTAAATAAAATATCTGTTCAAAAATTAGAAGGAGGAAAACATGATTATGCCATAGTAGATGGCAAGAAGGTACCATGGGAACTTATTGCCAGGAATGATGGATTGTCGTTAGATGACTTTAAGGATTGGTTCAAGGGCTACACGAACGCATTAGCAATAATTCAGTTTACTGATTTTAAGTATTAACTTCGTTTTATTTTACCTAAATTTCGTACCTTTGTGGTATGGCATATACCCTCTCATATACAACGAGTATTTGGGAATCTCTCGGAATCTTATCAGGTTTCAATATTGCTGAAACAATTTGGGAGAAATATGAGAAATTTGCAATTCCTAAAATCAAGGACTCAACAATAAAGCTAAGAGGTTCGATATATTTCCTTAAAGACTTAACACCAAACCAAGCTGTAAAGGAAGCAGAGTCTATTAGTTCTTTAATACCTGTCTTTTCTAAACTACGAGCGGTTATTGAACCTGTTGAAGATAATGAGTTCAAGGAGTTTAGAAATGCTGCCTTGGAATTTTTTGACACTTTTGACTTTTTCTATGCCTGCCTTCAGGAGATTGCAGATATTCACAGTTCCTACGAACTTTCTAAGCCGGTATTGGCAAATGACTGGGACTGTATCGAAGATGAACACTGGAATAGCTATTAAGAGCCATGAGATATAAGCAGGGCGACATAATTCTGATTCCTTATCCATATACAGACTTAACTAATAGCAAGCAGCGACCTGCAGTCATTATCTCAAAGGACTCTTCTAACAAACATAGTTATATTGTAGCCAAGATTACATCGGTTATAAGAGGAGATAAGTTTTCGTTCCCAATTACGGAGTCAGACATTGACAGAGAACTAAAATATGAAAGTGAAGTTCGCACAAACGAAGTATTTACCGTTAGCCATACCATAGTAATAAAGAAGTTTGCATCTTTCAAAAAAGAAACATTAAGACGTTTGATTGAAAAAGTCAAAGACAACATTTCGGTTGATTAGGCAAACCTTATCTCATTTTCTTACCTGTCTTACCTGCGTTTTGTGTAAAACACTTTTATCAACAATTCTGTACATAACTTCCCCTATTTATTCACAGAATTGGTAATAACTACCGGCCTTTTTGCTTGCCTGCCTTTGCATGCCTGTCTATTTTCGTGGCATGCAAATTCGTATGTTGAACGGTTTAGGATTAACGGCCTCAAAGCCCCGGACAATTCTGCCGGGGCATGAGTTCGATTCTCTGTTTCCGGCTCCGGAACGCACCGACCCCTACCTGAGTTACAACGGAACCAATGAGCAAACGCTTCTGCAGTTCATACCCCGGGTGGTAAAACAATACCATACCGACACGGCAAAAATTGCCTTGTACCTTAAACGCGAAAAACTTGCCGACACATTGCGGGCAATCTGGGAATTTGTGTATCGGCATATTCAATATAAGCCCGACAGCCCATTTGAAGAACAAATTCGACGGCCTGCCCGCACATGGGCCGACAGGCACAGCGGCGTTGATTGCGACTGTTATACAGTATTCATCTCCTCTATCCTTACCAACCTGCACATCCCGCACTATATCAGAATGACGGCATACAGCAGCCGCAAAGGTTACCAGCATGTATATGTTATTGTGCCAAAGCATAACAGCGCAAACCTTAATAAGAGAAATGAATACTGGGCCCTCGACCCAGTTATGGACGCCTTCGACGCCGAAAAGCCTTACCTGTACAAAAAAGACAAACTTATGCTGGGCTTCCCGAAAAATGGGTTGAACGGCCTGCCCATACGTGCGTTAAACGGCGAAATTCCCTATGCTTCGCGCAGCAAACTCGCATACGGGCGCGTATATTATCATCCCGGCCTCAAAACATGGGCACTTAAAGGAATTGACGGGGCATACTACATCAGGGGAAACCCCAATGCCCGTTTTATCGAGTCATACACCCCCGGCGGACTGGGATTTATTACAACTGCCCTTACGGCACTGAAGCTGGGCAAAGACCTGGTTGCAAGCCTTACAAAAAAGAAAACGGCAAAACCAGCAGAAAACAACGAAAAACCGGTACAACAAACCGATATCGTTTCCAAACTTACTGCCGTAAACAATAATACCATCCTGTCGCTCGACAAAGTTAAAGCCGATATTGACACAACCATAAAAAACAGCAACCGTGCGGCTATTATCAGCCTTGACAACTTAAACAAAGGAATTGTAAAACGAATTGACAACACATTTGCGGCAATTCAGCCACAGATCGAGCGAATTAACCAGCAGGCCCAAACTACTGCCGAAATGGCCGACCAGATTAGCGAAGCCATAAACAAAGCTATTGCCCTTACTGCCGGAGGGCAAAAGCTCACTAACGATATTCAAAACACACTGGCTGATGAACAAAAACGCAACGAGGCTTTCAGGGCGGATGTCCTTTCCAAATTGCGTACCGGCCAGTTTATGTTCATTGCGCTTTCAGCATTGATTTTACTAACCATTTTTAAAAAGCAAATTTAAGGAGGAACCAAAATGTCTTTCGACGTAAAAAAACTCTCTCCCGCAGCGTTGCACGTTGCCGCCACTGCCGGCGGAGCCGTTGCCGCGGGTTATCTGCGTAAAAAGTTCAGCTTTTTCGACAATGCGCTTGGAAAGGTACTGCTCATTGCAGCTGGTATCTACATTGTGTCCCAGAGCAAATCGGAACTGCTGAAAGGTGTTGGAACTGGTGTTGCCATGAACGGCGCACTTGGATTTGCAACCGGCCTTCTCGGAGTTGCCGGGCTTTCCGGTAACGACGTTGGCACAGTGGTGCAGGACGAAAACGGCATGGTATATCTTATGAACGGAACCGGCGAAATTCTTCCTTACGAAATTCCCGTAGTGGAAGGCGTGGGTGAAGCAATTTCCGGCGACGAAGAAATCATTGCCGGAATTTCCGGCCCTAATGATCTTCTCGCATTGTCTTAACCAGAAAACAAAAAGAAAGGAGTACAATTATGTCTCGTAAAAGCACCAAAGACCTTGTTGCCGTTTTAGGCAACGTCTATTTTAAAGGAGTGTACGACTCCGCAAAGCACTTCATTCAGGAAGTTGCCCTGCTGCATTCTACCCGTATTTCTGCCGTCGGCGGCGAACAGAGGCTGAACGATGCCAACACCAGCGTTGAAGTTGGCGTAAGCGATTTCAACGGAACCCAGGTCCCTTCCGATTTCCGGGGGCTCATCCGTGGGCTTGCTGTCCGATATGGCAAGTTGACCAAAACCAACAACCCGGATCCGACTGCCATCAGCCCTGCAACCATCAACTTTTCCAGCAAGCGTTCCGACTTCCCGGCATGGCTGCGTAACAGCGAAGTGGTTATCAAAGCCTCCGGTGTGGAAGCCATGCGAATGAGGGTAGAAGAATTCCTCACTGCTGCCGACAAAGACGAAGTCCCGTCGGAATGGGCAAAGGAATTTGAAAAGACCATCAAGGTTACCGGAGGCCAGGATATTGAGCTGTACCTCAATACCGCCAAAGGTGCAACCCTCGATGCAGATAACTGGGAATTCATCCAGTTGGTTATTTACGGGCTGAAGTTCGGTGACCGCAAAACCATGTAGGCCACGTTTCCCTTTCTATTTAACCAATTAATTACGGCAGGAAGGGGTATGGACTGAAACCTGATCCCCTTCCTATTTAAAAAAACAAGAACAGAACTATGATTGACGGACGTCTTATATACGAAATAAAAAGCGACAGGGCAATTATCCCATCGTCGCAGAATTACGGCGAGATACGTTTCCGTGGCAACATTGCCTACAAAAATGTACTCGGCGTGAATGTGTTCATTGAAAATGCCGACACAAAACAGCCGTTCGACGGAGACATCCTTGTTGGTGTGCGCGAAATCGGAGGAGGGAACCGTATACTTATTTCCCCGGCTCCATACCGTCTGCTGAAACACAGCGATCAGGTATCGTTTACCGAAAGGTTTATAGAGCTGGCCGACGTAAAAGGCAACGGCTGCGATATTGGTATCAGCATTGACGCCTCGGGAGTTACCGGCGTTAATCTGGCAGTTACTGCTACAATATTGTATAGCAAAAACCAGTAAGCCATGCACAAAGTTGACGCTGAAATACTCAACATATCCCAGGATCAGGACATAAAACTTGAACGGGTGAACAAATTTACCATTGCCAACAATGGCACAGCCAATGTTGAGTTTGGCTTCAAAGACACCTTTGCCACGCTCCGTACCGGGCAGGCTACCGGCTTTGAAAGTGGGGCCAACGCATGGTTTGCTGAGAACGTTATTTTGAAAATACGATTCCGGGCAAGCATTCCTTCCGACTCGAAAGAATGCACGGTAATGATTTGCCGGGTTGTTAAACCGTCAAACATATTTGCCGATGCCTTAAAATAACCAGTTATGGCCGAGCTCTGGGGAATAATAACAGCGGGCGACCTGGTTACATCCGACCAGCTTGAGTTTGATTATGGCGACGGCCGGGGGTATGTGCAAAGCACAAAAAACCCCCTCTGGTTTGAAAATTATACGTACAGGCAATTAAAAGGACGGGTAAAAACGACGTTCAGGAACGTTAATCTTGCAATATATATTAACGGATTCCTTTCGAACGACCGTCTATCAAACGAAAACTGGCTGATTGATATTGACCAGGAAGCAGGAATGATAAACTTCGAGTGGATCGGAAGCGCGGAACTTTTTAACAATGCCTTTTTACTTCAGGTAAACACTATTTAAAGGAGGCTAATTATGGCAACCATTAACATTTATGAAGGTGCAAAAAAACAGTCGGTTGTTCAGCCGGCACAAAAAGGAAACAGGCCGGCATCAAAAGTCGTTTCAACAAACCCGGCGCAAAAAAAGAAACAAACACGCCTTTCAAAATTCGGCACAAAAGCCGCGTCTTTTGCGAAAAAAACAGTACAGAAAGTATCACCCATCACATTAAAATGAATCTGAACGAAATACTTGGGATTTTGCGGAGCTATCCGGCTTTTGACATCGAAAAGCCGGACGGTACCATATTGCGCAAACAGCTAAAACCCGGGCAGGATGCCGAAGAAATACTGCGCTCCTATGCTGCTATGCACGGCCGGCTGCGCATAATTCCCAAAAGGAAACAGGGGAATGCCTTTATACGCGACACCAGTTCCATTATGGAACTCGGTGCAGTAAGCGATCCTCTGTCATATTCCCTGGCAGGGATCAGTCCGGTGCAACCCTCTGTAGCCGATAACAGCGGAGAAATTTACCGGATAATGTGGGAAGCCGAAAAGCAGAATGCCCGCGAATACAGAGACAAATACGAAAAAACCCTTGAAGAACTCCGCAAACTGGAAGTTGAGCATGCTGCCTCAAAAAACAATGTATTGGGCGATATCGTGGGAGGCCTTGCGGGCGTATTGCCATCTGTGATTGGCGGCCAGGTACCCGCCCTCGGATCGGCTCAGCCGGTGCCCAATAACAACCTTCAGCCGGTTACTGATAAACGGCTTGTTGGAATTATCAGTTTCTATAACAAACTCGACGATCAGGGGAAAGCCAAAATATACACCTTGCTGGCAAAGGTATTTCAGAACATGCAGAAAATTGATGATGTTATAACGCTAATTGACTAAACATGAAAGAATTTAAAGTAACAGTAACCGTTCGTGCTGCCGATATTATTGAAGCCGAATTGCTCAAAGACGGCTTGCAAAATACGCTGAACGAACTTGGCAACAACCAGGACTTGTTATTGCGGCTTGCCGATCCGAACGTTGCACGCAGTTATGCGGCAAAGGTGCGGCAACTTATCGGAAGCCCGCTTATGCAAAAAATTGCAAAATCGTTTGAGTAAGGGAGAAATAACTGTGGACAAACCTATTGTAATTCAAAACGGAGGCGCTTCAAAATATGCAATATACGGCATAGGAATACTTATTGCCCTTGTCCTGGCTTATTTCTTCCTGTACAAACCGTGGAAAAAACAACAGGAAACCCTCCGTAACAACACCATTGACCCTACAACAAAGCAGGGAATGGCCAAGATACTTGCCACAAAACTAAGAACTGCCATGGAAGGCTGGGGTACCAACGAAGAACTCATGTTTACCGTTGCCGATCAGATTCGTGAAAATAAAATTCCCTGGGCTGATGTGGCAACGGCTTACTATAACCTATACCAGCGCGACCTGGTAAGAGATGTACAGAGTGAGCTTGATTCAAAGGAGATTGTCGAATTCTGGCGAAGGATTAACCCTGGCACAACTCCAGCCCCCAACACGCAAAAAACAGTTACTCAAAATACCAAAACAACGGCAGTGAAAACCGCCGTAAAAACCACGCTTGCAACTAATCCAATTACAGCAGCATTCTCATACTTTTTTTAAACTATGATTAGCAAAGAAGTATTTCGGCATCTGATTCTGCCTGTAACCCTCCGGTTTGAGGGGGGTTATGCCAATGTGCCCGGCGACCGCGGAGGCGAAACATACCAGGGCATATCCCGCAGGTTTAATCCCGACTGGCCAGGATGGACAATTCTGGACAGGTACAAACCACTTACCCGTGGCGATATGGTTAACGATACAGGGCTTAAAATAGCCGTGGCCGATCTGTATTTTGACAAATATTTTCAAAAGAACCAGTTCCATAAGTTCCGTTTTGTGTTGCCCGCCTTAATGGGCTTCGACTTTGCAGTACATGGAGGGTATAATCCGGAAGGGCTTCAGAATGTCCTTAATACCCGATTTGGGCAAAACCTTAAAACCGACGGAATAATCGGCGATGTAACTCTTACGGCCTTAAATGCCATTGACCCGGTACAATTATCGCATGCTATTCTTGATTGGCGCAAAGCACATCTATACGGAATTATCGATAAGAACCCGTCGCTGGAAAAATTCCTTAATGGTTGGGAAAACAGGCTTCTGTACCTGAGAAAACTGGTTAACGCTAACAAAGATTATGAATGAGAAGGAGATACAAAGCAATGATTTCGCGTACCCAATTTCAACAGGAAATATTGCCGGTTGTACTGAAGTTTGAAGGCGGATACTCCAACATGCCGGGCGATAAAGGAGGCGAGACCTACCGCGGAATATCGCGCCTAAAAAACCCCGACTGGGCCGGATGGAAAGTAATTGACAAGTTTAAAAAGCCCAACATCCTGAGCAAAACAAAGATTATTCCACAGAACACAATATTTCCGGAACTTGAACTACTGGTAGTAAACTTTTATTTCGATAATTACTTTGTAAAGAATGGCTTTCATCTTCTTAGCAATCCAAAAACAGCTTTAACCCTGTTCGACTGGGCTGTGCATGGCGGCTACAGCCTTTCAAAAGTTAAAGAAGTAATGCAACAGGCCTTCGGGAAAAAGATTAACGAAACAACCTTCAACAATAAGGTTGCCGCTGTCCTGGACTCGGTAGACCAAAACCGGCTGAACGCCGCATTGATTGATAAACGCAAAGGCCGGCTGAACCAGATTGTACAGGCAAATCCCGATCAGGCCAAGTTTATGCCCGGCTGGAATAACCGCATTGATACGCTCAAAAACCTTACTGTAAGTCAGAAGGCCGGAATTGGTGCAACAGGTTTGTTTCTGGCAGGCTTTGCCGCATATCTGATTTTTGGCAGAAAAAGAACGAGGGGAGATAAAAAATGATACTAAAAGAATTACTTAGTGGCAGTATTGATAAAACGCTGTCCAGTGTAAAAGATGTAATAACAACCTTTGTACAGGATAAAGCCCTGCAGCAGAAATTGAATGACGAAATTGACAAAAGGGCTCATGAATTAAAGCTCCGGCAGCTTGATTTTGATGAAGAAGCCATGAAAACTGAAGCTGCCGACCGTGCCAATGCCAGGGAAATGTACAAAGAAAGCATCAAAAACGACGATGTTTTTGTACGCCGGTTCCCCATGATACTGGCTGCGTCAATTCTTGGCATTTCGGGCCTTATCCTTGTGGCTCTGATTTTTTTTAAAATCCCTGACACTAACCGCGATATTCTGAACATCAGCCTTGGTACGCTCATCGGCGGTGGCGTGGTGGCAGTAATCAACTTTTATTTTGGCAGTAGTTATGAAAGGAAGCACAAAGAATAACAGGAGGAATGATTTATGTTAGGCATTATCGACAGGTTATTCTGTGAAATCGAGGGGAAATACGAAGAAAAAACCAAAAATAAACCCAAAAAGAATGTTTCCGGACCAAAAAACGGTATTGGCACACTTTTCATAAACTACCTGAATGATGGAGGACTAAACGGAGAATGGCGAAAAGACAAAGAAAAATTCAAACATGATTTGCTGAACGATATTAAAACATTCCTGTTTGGCAAATGGAAAAAACCATGGAAAGAAGCCATTGTTACTGATGAAAACGGGAAAAGGCTTCCTTTTTGCAACATTAAAAAGAGGCCATACAGAGGATTCCTGACCCTGCTAAACCTGGAAAACCATACTAAACAAAGCCCATTTTTTGTAACTCCGGATTATGTACGTAAAAATGGAGGGAAAATAACCAACCCGGATGAAAAAACCTATGCAGTTGGATGGATTGCATTTCAAAAGGACGAGGTTACCGGTAAGCTGTTTCGATGCGATCCTGACGAGGCCGACGTATTTCTGCCTAAATATTATCCGGTTATTTCCACTGACTTTGTTGAAGGGATTAAAGTGCCTGAATTTAAGATAACCACTTTCCAGAAAAAGGAACTTATTGAATATGTAGAGAATATCATTCAGGCAATAAAAAAGAGGCTGCCGCCAATTTTTTATGATGAAAAAGATTCCTGTTACTACGCGCCCTTAAAGGATGAAATACATCTCGTTAAAATTGATGCCTTTACCGACATTGTAAATTATTACAAAGTACTCTTTCATGAGGTGATCCACTCTACAAAGCACCCATCAAGGCTTGGCAGGGGAAAACCATTGAAAGATTCACATAACAGCAAAGCTGAATATGCAGCTGAAGAACTTGTGGCGGAAATCGGAGCCGCTATAATGGCAACTGAACTTAGCCTAAATTACGACCGCCAAAATACAATAGTATATTTGAAAGGCTGGCTCGATGAAGCCGTTAAGAAGTCAGGCAAAGACCAGGATTCTATATTGCTCGAAGCCTACGGGTATGCCATTGATGCAGTTGAATACTTGCTGAAAGACGTTGATGTTGATAAAATATTGCCAAAATCAATATTAGAGCGTGCCAAAACAGAAGGGGAAAAGCCGGAGGAAAAACCTGAAAATAAAGCAGGAAACGATAACTTGCCTGAAGAAAAAAAAAAGGAACCCGTAACTATCAAAAAAAATGACAAAAAGAAAGAAGAAGAAGAAAAGAAGGAAAAGCCGGCAAAACTCACAAAGTCCATTAAAATGGATATTGTGGAATTACCGGTAAACAAAATATTCACTGATGAAAAACGCTTTCAAAACCGCATAAATGCATTTAGCGAGGAAAGCAAAAACCGCATTATCAGAGCAGTTGAAGAAGGTTCTTTTGACTGGGCCAAATTCGACCCTATAACTGTATGGCTTGACCCGAAAGACCAAAAATACTATGTTTTGTCAGGCCACAGCCGGCGGGCAGCATTCATCGAACTGGCAAAGAAAGACCCTCTTTTCAGAAACATACCTTGTAAAATATTCAAAGGTACTGAAACTGCAGCCATCGACTTTGCCCTTAAAAGTAATACCCTTGCAACTAAGGAAACGGAAGTTGAACGGGCTCTATATTATAACCGCCAACGTACAATCTGTGAACTTAAAAAGGGACTGAATGGGAAAAATGATTGCGAAAAACTGGTAGAAACAGAATGCCGCAATAATGAGGGTAAAAACGCCAACTACATATTGAACTTATCATATCTCAATCCAAAAGGCTACCTGATCGACAGCCTCATGCGAATGGGAATCGAAAAGGACAATGACAGCACTAACGTATTGCGAACCATAGCAAATTGGGTTGGTGAAGCGCGCAGGCGCAATCCGGAAATTTCGGATCAACAGGAAACGGAAATAGCTCAATTCCTGCTTAATGGTGGTTACGGCAATAAAAAAGGGCAATTCAGGAACAAAAACGCATTTTTTGAGCGGCTGGATGTTGCCTTTGAAAAGTGGAAAGCAAACGGCGCAAATCCGAATGTATCGTTAAACCTGGCAAATAGGCTGTCAAAATCGGAGTTTGAAAAAGAATGGGACGAAAGGCTCGCTAAGGCAAAGGAAGAATACGATAATGCCGTAGCTGAACACCAGGAGAAATACAAAAAATACCTTCAGGCTGTCATTGACGGAGTAATTACACAGGCTCGCATGGATGAACTGATGTTACCTCTTACGGCTTACGTTGAGAAATGCCGGAAAGAATATGAAAGAATTCGCGGGCAGAAAGATGATGTTAAAAAAGCATCCAGTTCACAAACAACTTTATGGGGAATTGGGAATAGAATTGATATTATTGAAATAAACAATCAGTTTAATCACGAAATAGATTTACTTTCCAAAAACAAGCTACCTAAAAATCATATCTTCAAACTTGGTGATCCCACTGAAAAACTGCTTGCAGCAGGGATTCCTAATTTAGAAATTGAATTATCAGCATCAAGGTTGCTAAACAAATCAAAACAAGAGGAACATAAATTTGAGCTGACTGAATTAAGAAATCTCCCAATCCTCATTCAAAATCCTATTGCGGTATTCAGAAGTGCAACACAATTAGGTGCATTTGTAGTAATGCTCGAGATTGAAAAAAAAGGCAAACCATTTGTTGTTGCGCTGCATTTAAAAGCCTTCGGCAACAACCACATCAACAGCATACGATCTATTCATTATAGAAAAGCAAGGCATCTCATTAACTGGATAAAAGAAAAACTACTTTTGTGGGTCGACAAAGAAAAAGCTCTTAATTGGCTATCCAAACAGCGGTACAATTCCGCTGACGTTGGATATACAATTAAGAGCGTCACAAATATAATAAAAAACTTTGTCAATCCCAACAATGAATCTGATAATTCACTTGGAAGAAACTCACTGGGGTTAGTTAACCTCTAACTCTGAAAGGAGATACGTATAATGTTTCGATGGGAATCTCAAATTTTTCGAAAAGACGTTTAGCATAATTGGTTATTTCATTTAAATGCCAGCTATCATTGATTTTAATCATTTTAAGATCCGAAAGCATCTGTATAAGGTCATTCACAGAATATTTTTTAAGTAAGTCTCTATTTTTCAGCTCAATATATAAATGCTGATACCATTGTAAAGTAATATGGTTAATAAACATCCAACCATGAAGAGTTTGTTCAT
>Ga0078972_1009734_pt1 | contig 18658 bp, 21 predicted proteins | sample YelNatPaOPGAMG01_FD_67568 | JGI IMG/M metagenome (GOLD analysis project Ga0078972, IMG submission 67568) | Hot spring thermophilic microbial communities from Obsidian Pool, Yellowstone National Park, USA - OP-RAMG-01 (SPADES assembly) (version 2) | ecosystem: Environmental > Aquatic > Thermal... | reverse complement strand
CCAGCCTCAACAATCCAGGTATTCACCTTTTCTTTGTTGTTTATAGGAATGGTTTCACATGTCATTATGTTGTTCGATGGAATAATCATCGTCCTGGCAATGTGGATTGCGCTTCCAGTGAAACGGAATCGGCATCCATTGCTGTCAGGAATTAATGATGGACAATGTACCTGGAATATTCGTCAATGAAGATGATGAGGTAGAAGAACCTGCCACCTATCTTTATCCACAAAACAGTCTGCCATCTCTCATCAGGGATTTTGCATGTTCAGGACGGGTGGATTCCCATGTTTTATGTTAAGAGGCACCCGAGAGAAACCTATGAACAAAACCCAGGAAGTTTGGTCTAATCTCATAATCCATGCCTTATTTTTTTAATTTCGGGACATTTTGCATAGAATTTACTTGTATTGCCACAACCCGGAGATTCCTGCTGAGACTAAAAAATTTTAAAGATATGATTGGCAGATCAGAAAGGAAACCTGATCGTGCCACCATCTATCTGTATATTTGTACCGTTGACGTAAGCGGCATCGGAGGAACAAAGGAAGGATACGAGGTGGCCGATCTCTTCAGGATCCCCGAATCTGCCGGCGGGAATCTCGTCCCTAATTTTCTGGTAAGCCTCATCCACTGTGATGCCAAGGCTTTTTGAATTTTTCTCCGCTATGCTCTCAAGCCTGGGCGTCTGGAAATAGCCCTGTGATATGCTGTTGAATGTTATACCTCTTGAAGCGTACTCCATGGACAGGACCTTGGAAAGGCTGACCACAGCTGATCTCAACGCGGCTGAGATGGAGAAATTCTGCAGCGGCTGCTTGGTTGTCATGGATGTTATGAAGACCACTCTTCCTCCGTGTTCAACCATGTATGGCAGAACATTCCTGACCATCGTTATGGTGCTTCTCAGTATCATGTTTATGCTGAAATCCCAGTCCTCTTCACTTATTTCCAGGAATGGTGCGACCTTTGGATCACCGTAGTTCATTATAAGGCAGTCAATATTGCCTGTCTTCATTTTCGCCTCGTCCATCACCCTTCGGACGTCTGATGGGACAGACAGATTTCCAACGCTGTAATTTACCTTCTGCCCCGATGATGAGCCTATGTAGTCTGCAGCCTTGCTGATTTTATCCTCGTTGCTAGAGAATATGTGTACCCTGCATCCGTCGGCGGCAAGGACCTTTGCAGTGGACCTGCCGATACCTGAACTCGAAGCGCTCACCAGTGCAACCTTTCCTCTCAGGTCAGTCATTTTTGTAAATATTCAAAGCGCGTATAAAGTTATCCGGTTGAGTGTATTCATGTGCCCGGCTGACGCAATTTGAGGAAAATGCAACTAAACCAGTAAGCTTACATTTTCCTGGTGGCATCATTCCTTACCGGAACTGGTTCTTCAATGTTATATCCCACAAACAACAGCGCAGTGATGGCAAATTCTTCCAGGAGCCTCTACGAGCTGTCTTCCGGATTCCTGAGGACAATGGCGAACATAGGTATGCTGGGCAGTTTTGTCTTGTCCATTTCAATCGCAAGCAACAGCGTTCCGAGGTAGGTTGCTTTCGAAGTCTTTGCAGGTGTTCTCAGCTCACTCATCGTGGCCATTGTGATTCTTTCAATCGCTGCATTGCTGTCTCTATCAAGGGGAGGAGAGATCAGGTCTGGAAAACACCGACCCTAAAGGTCGGGATGAAACTCAGCGATGAGATTACCTGTTAAAATGCATGCCAAATAACTGAGACCGTATATATGAAGCGTATCCTTAAAGCTCATTCAGGCAATGTCTTTTTTGGGTATTTATCTTGGAGATCATAAAGGAGGATGTCATAATCATTGGCGGGGGAATGGCTGGGCTCAGGGCTGCCATATCCGCAGCAGAATACGATAAGAACATAACGGTCGGAATCGTATCAAAGCTGTATCCGCTGAGGTCGCATTCCGTCTCTGCCGAAGGCGGTACGGGGGCCGTCCTGAACCCAGAGGATAGCTTCGACCTCCACGCCTTTGACACCATAAAGGGAAGCGACTATCTTGCCGATCAGGACGCGGTTGAAAGATTCGTAAGGATTGTGCCTGAACAGATTTATGCCACGGATCACTGGGGATGCCCATGGAGCAGGAATCAGGACGGCATGATATCCCAGAGAGATTTTGGCGGAATGAGCTTTCCAAGAGCGACCTTTGCGGCAGACAAAACGGGATTCCACGTAATGCAGACGCTGTTCAGCAGATGCATGAAATATGATAACATACATTTCTACAACGAATATTTTGTGACATCGCTGATCATATCCGGCAATTCATTCAATGCACTGACGTCAATACGGCTCAGGAACGGTGAATTCACGGTGTTTCAGGGGAAGGCGCTTGTATTCGCTGCAGGTGGTGCCGGGAGGCTTTACCAGTTCAGCACATACGCTCACTCTGTGACTGGCGATGGGGATGCCATAGCATTCAGGGCAGGACTCCCGCTCAAGGACATGGAATTCATACAGTTTCACCCAACCGGACTTGTGCCATCCGGAATACTCATAACCGAGGCAGCACGTGGGGAAGGAGGATACCTCTTAAATGGGGAGGGAAAGAGGTTCATGGAAAAATATGCTCCAACCAAGCTTGAGAAAGCTCCAAGAGACATAGTTTCCAGGGCCATAATGTGGGAGATCGAGGCCGGTAGGGGTGTCACCGGAAAATATGGAAATGTTCCGTACATAAATCTCGACCTGAGGCATATGGCTGATATTCTAGAGGAAAAACTCCCTATGATCACGGAAATAGCCAGAAAATTCAATGACATTGATGCAGCAACCGAATTTATTCCCATCAGGCCGGCAACGCATTACACAATGGGGGGGATATCCGTGGGCCTCAATACCGAAACTGAGGTTCCCGGGATATTCGGAGCTGGTGAAAACGTTGCCATAAGCATACATGGCGCCAACCGCCTTGGATCCAATTCAACCAATGAATGCCTTGCCTTCGGCAACGTAGCCGGTAGAATGGCGGCCGAATGGGCAACGGGTCATGGTCACCGGGATCTTGAAAAGCCTAGGGCAGAGGCCGAGGAGAAGAGAATATGGGACGAACTCCTCAATCGCGATGGCGGAGAGGATATAGCGAGGATTGCAGAGGACCTGAGGATCACCATGGACTCAGATGTTGGTGTTTTCAGGAATGGTCCGGACCTGGTCGAGGCATTGAAGAAGATAAAATCCATAGAGGATCGCTACAGGAAGATCACCCTGGTTGACAAATCAAGTGTTTTCAACCTTGAACTTACCAGGGCTCTTGAGGTTGGTTTCATGATCGACCTTGCCGAGATCATTGCCAAGGGGGCACTGATGAGGAAGGAGAGCAGGGGAGCCCACTACAGGAAAGACTTTCCGGAAAGGGACGATGCGAACTTCCTGAAGCACACAATCGCAAGGTATACAAAGGGCGGCGTGGAGCTCGAGTATACGCCTGTTACCATTACAAAGTGGAAACCGGCTCCAAGGGTATATTGAGTGAGATAATGACACGAACGGAATATGAATTCAGCGTTAAGAGGAAAGATGACAGGGGAAATGTCAGATATTCCAGGTATATGGTGCCGAAGGACAGAATATCAACCGTACTTGAAGGGCTCATCTACATAACGGAAAACCTTGACCAGACACTATCCGTAAGGTACTCCTGCAGGATGGAGATATGCGGAAGCTGCGGCATGGAGATCAACGGAAAACCCAAGATGGCCTGCTCGACAATAGCCTCAAAGCTCGGAACCGATAAGATAAGGATTGAGCCGCTGAAGCACTATGACGTTGTCAAGGACCTTGTGGTTGACATAGACCCGTTTTTTGAGAAGTACAGGGAAGGGCTGCCTTACATAATAAGGGACGATGACGGGAACTATGCATCAGAACTCAAGCAGACCCCGGAAGAGTTCAAGGAGTATGAGAAGTATTCCATGTGCATCAAGTGCGGTTTGTGCCTCGATGCATGTCCCATAGTAGGCACTGATCCTGATTACATTGGACCCGCGGCAATGGCCGGCGTACTCAGGTACAATCTTGACAGTCGCGATCAGGGATCAAAATACAGGCTGGAGATCATCAACGGCGAGGAGGGCACTTCGAGATGCCACTTTGTAGGTGAATGCAGTGAGGCCTGTCCAAAGGGAGTTGATCCGTCATTTGCCATACAACTGCTCAGGTCCCAGGGACTTAAGCATGAGATAGGGAAAATATTCAGGAGGGAGTGAAACGTATGGAGAGCAGAGCTGGAGTCCTGGAATGGTTCAGATTCAAGGGTAAGGGGATCGGTTACTTTGGATATGCCTTCCAGAGGCTTTCCGGAGTTGTCATAGTTTTTTACCTTTACCTTCATTATATCGTTCTGTCCAACCTTCTCAGGGGTCCGGTGACATACAATGACATTGTCGGATCAATAACCTATGGCCCATATGACATTTTCGTTGCCTTTGACGTTCTTCTGGCGCTGGTTATTTTCTATCACGGCGCTAACGGCATCAGGCTCGCCCTGAATGAGATGGGCATCGGCCTGAAGCACAACAAGCTGTTTTTCTATCTCTTTGAAGCTGTTTCAATGGTGCTGCTGGTTGCCTTTCTCTATTATGCATGGAGATTCATAGCTGTGGGATGATATGATGGAAAACAGAAATCTGATAAGGCCAAAAACGAGCAGGGGAACACTGGGTCCGGTTCAGTGGTTCTTCCAGGTTATATCCGGCGTGTTCCTGGTATTCTTCGTAGGTGTTCACCTCTACCTTGCACACATTAACTTCGGTCACCCAATAGCCTTCTATGATTCGGTGCTGAACAACATGCACAACCCATGGTGGCTGGCATTCTATATTGCGTTTGACTGGATTGTTACATACCACGCCCTGAATGGAGTTAAGGGTATCATATACGACATGGGAATAAAGCCATCGACAAGAAAAGTGGTTGCCTATGGGCTCATTGCGCTGTACGTTGTCTCAATAATTTATGGGACGGCCCTTGCCATCGCAGTGTCGCACATTGCGGTTCCGCCTCCATGATCCTGCAGGGGTCAATCAATGCGCTTTATGATGTGATAGCCGTACTGTGTTTTCACTATGCCCGAGACCTCTCCTTTTTTGAGGCTGAATGCTGCCTTTTCAAACTCCCTGACCATGGCACCTCTTCCAAAATACCCAAGATCCCCGCCCCTCTTCCTTGATCCATCCAATGAGAATTGCTCCGCAAGCTTTCCAAAGCTTTCCCCTTTCTTGATTTTTTCCATGATTTCCCTGGCAAGCGACTCCTTGTTCACCAGTATGTGGGAGCATCTTATTTTCTCGGCCATGAACCGCCATGACCCCGTCTGTGATATATTTGCCGCCCCAACGCAGTTGAGCTGTAAGATCAATTAATAGGCGCCCTGTCCATTACCGTATAAATGGAATCCAGCCAGAAGCGGTCCAGAGGTTTCATAATCGGCTATAACCTCATTTACCTGGGCGTCAACTACCTGTGGATATCATTTGAGACTCTGATCCTTCCCCTGCAGATCGGGAGTGTTGTTCCGGAGTCTGACATGGGCCTCTTGTTGGGTATCGTAGCTTCTTTGGGAAGTTTCTCAGGCATAGTCGGAAACCTGGCCTCTGGAATGCTCAGCGACAGGTTCAGGATAGGGAGGGGAAAGAGGTCTCCCTACATTTCAATAGGTGTGGCTGTGGTGGCTGCAATGCTGCTTGGAGAAACCCTCTACAGACCTTCCATCTATGAAATCCTGGCCGGATACATTGTTCTGCAGTCATTCTCCAACATGGCCATAGGTTCAACCCAACCCATACTCGCGGAAATAGAGAGCCGCGAGCAGAGGGGCACATCGGCTGGACTGAATGGACTTTTCACCCTCATGGGGGCTGCGCTGGGATTTGGTGTTACATCCTTTTTCCTTAGCTCGCCGTACAGGAACGGGGACCTCTACGCGCTGGCCGCGGGGATAGTTTTCTCCGGTCTTGCTACGCTTTTCACAATAAGGCGGATGGACACTGCCCGGATACCCAAGGTCGTGGATCACATTCCGTTCGGGATGATCAGAAAGCCTCCGCCGGACATGAAGAAATTCAGCCGCCTGGCAACCGGGAGTTTTTTTGTCTTCATGGGCATAACCGGGCTAACATTCTTCGAACTCTACTTCTTCAGGGAGGTGCTTGGCATTCCTAACCCCGCAGCCTACGTGGCTATAGCTGGCATCCTAGTGCTTGTTGTTTCTGCAGTGTCTTCGGTGGTGCTAGGGCATTTTTCGGGTAGGATTGGAAGGTGGAACATCCTGGTCGCGGATGCCATCATAGCTTCTGTCCCAACCATAATGATTCCATTCTTCAGGACATTCTATATTTTCCTGATCCTCGGATCCCTCATTGGAGCAACCTATGGAAGCTTCTATAGTGTCTCCTATGCCCTTGCCAGCGATCTTGTGCCTAAGGGCGAATCTGGAAAATACATGGCGATCTTCAACCTGTCCCTTACCGGCGCTTCCACGGTATCGCCACTGATCTATGGACTCATCCTTTTCATCCTCCGGAGTTCTGTGCACCTTGGCTATGTGGGACTTTTCTCGGCCGCAGGACTCTTTTACATCATCGGAGGGGTTGTACTGTTTGCGGCATCAAGAAGCTGAGGGATCACAGGAACGCGCTGGCATTCATGTAAAGCATGTATATTGCCACGACTATTATTATGACCGCAAACACCCTGGTAAGGGTGCGTTTCGGCATTTTTGAGGAAAGATGCGCTCCTGCCCAGCCGCCGGCAACACCACCGGCAATGAAGAGAATGGATATTATGATATTCAGGTCACCGCTTATTGCGTATCTCGCGGCCGTTACGACGCCGAAGGTTCCAACAGCAAATAGGGATGTTCCCACGGCCTGGATTATATTGAAACCGGCAGAGAAGATAAGTCCGGGCACTATCAGGAATCCACCTCCAATTCCAAAGTATCCGGATGCGAACCCCACAAGTGCGCCGATGCCCATGAGTTTCTTGAGATCCAGATCCTTCTTTTGCGGATTTACGGAAGTGTCGATGCATTTCCTCTTGAGCATATATCCGGCTATGACTATCATCAGTATTGCAAAGATAAATAGCAGTTTTGTACCAGGAGTCAGGAGGCCCAGTTCCGATCCCACCAACACCCCTATCACCCCGGGCAGGCTGAAAAGGGCGCCGACCTTGAGATCAACATGGCCCTTCCTGGCATGGGGGATGAGATTGAGATACGCATTTATCCCCACTGCCAGCGCAGTTGTGCCTATGGCCAGATGGGGGTGGTCAAAACCTACAAAATATATGAGCAGCGGTATGGCAAGGATCGACCCGCCTCCGCCGATCAGCCCGAGGGAAAACCCAACAATGAATCCGGACACGATAGAAAGCAGGAGTTGCAGAGAACTCACTTCTATAATGAATGATCACTTCCATGGCAGATATGCCGCCATCCATCATAAACCCGTCGACCTATGACGCCTCATTATCACTTCAGGGTACCCTTCCCAACCATGTTGCTGAAGTTTGCTGCAAAGGCGCTACCAAATAGGGCTTCGAGTTCCTGAAGCGTGAACAGGCTGAGGGCTTTGACAAGCAGGGGATGAAGTGGCCTGAAAGGCGGAATAGCTTCCTTTGTCAGTGCAGTGTGGCATATGTAGTCTACAGTTCTCAGCTCCACATTGTCCGGACCGCTCAGGGTTTCTGTCCTGAGCATGCCGATGAACCAATTCTTGAAAGCGTCTATGGACTTCCTGAGTTCCGCTTCACCCTTATTCTTGCCGAATATACCGGGTGCCTCGATCCTCAGCATTATAGATGCAACCTTGTTGGTGTATTCACGCTCAATTATTCCAAGGAACATCCGGTAGTTCATCCCATTAAATAGTCGGGTATGGATATTAAACGTTTTGGGACAAAAACAAAGGTATCATAAAAACCCTTGATAATTCATTGTTTCCGTAACATGATCGGGCATTCGAGTTTTTATTATTGCTTCATGATGTTATCACATGCACAAAATGATGTGACTGTTTACACGAGATGATGCGGCAGATTATGCATGCCCTTCGTTCATAAGTTCCAGGTAGATTTCGTCCACAAATCCGTATCCTGGTATGTAACCGTTCTTCCGGAACCTTCCTGATTCAACAAATCCGTTCTTTTCCAGAACCTTTTTCGAAGCGATGTTCGGCTCCATGACAGTTGAGTGCACCTTCCTGAGGTTCAGGTAGCGGAACGCATACCCAATGGCCAGGGAAACTGCCTCCGTGGCGAATCCCCTGTTCCAGAACTCCTTCTTTATGGAATAGGCGATATAGGCATTTCCGTTCCGGTAATCCACGGAATGCAGGCTGATCAGCCCGGAAAGCGTTTCCCTGCCGTTCTCAACTATGGCAAAAAATCTTGATTCCTCGCTGTTCCTGATCCTGTTGTACCATTCCTCCTCATTCTCGAAGTAGAATATCCTGGCAGGATCCCGGAGAAATGTCCTGACGTCCCTGTCGTTCATGTAGGCGGTTATATCTTCAAGGTCGGATTTCAATACGGTTCCCAGGGAAACCACATTTCCGGTCATAATTATGCTCCGGCTGACCATTGATCATTCTCCCCTGATGATTTCTTTCAGCTTCAGTGGAATGTCTGAAATTACCCCCGATGCCCCCCTATTCATGCACGCCCTCGCCTCTTCGGCCGTGTTTACGGTCCATGGAATTATCTGCACACCCTTATTCTCGATCCCCGAAATTCCTCCCTCGAGGTACATTGATACCTCTGGCTGGATGAAATCCACTGAGAAGCGCCTTATCATATCCATGTCAATTTCACCGTAATACCGGATGGTTTCAGGGGAGACGTTGAGCCCGACGATGAATTCGGGGTTAAGCTCTTTCAGCCTCCTTAATGAAAGGGGGTTGAATGAAAGGAACCTGTACATGGATGATTCTCTCCCGGTAATGATCCTGGCAAGTGGATCTTCAATACCGTAGTTCACAAGCCCTCCTTCGTCATCGACAGTTTTCAGCTCAATGTAGATCGGGAAATCGCCCATCGTATCCATGACCTCCACGATGGTGGGAATGGTTTCCCTCCTCTTCCCGATGCGGAAGGTCTTCATTTCTGCAAGCGTGTAGTCCCACGGAGATCCCGTAACGCCACACAGCCTTTCCATGTCATAGTCATGAAAGACGATTATCTCACCGTCCTTTGAAAACTGTACGTCAAGTTCCACCGCATCAAGCCCTGCTGCTTTTGCCCCGGAGAAGCTTTCAAGGGAGTTTTCCTCGTGCCTCTCCTGCAATCCCCGATGTCCAACTATAATGAATGCATTCTTTCCAGGCAAGCAGGATCACCTATGTTCCCGTCAGCACGTATTTCTGTGCATAGTGGTAATCGAATACCCTTTCACTGACAAGGCTGAACCCATGCTTTCCAAGCTTCTCGGCAAGCTGGGAGCTGGAGAAACGGATATCCCGGGGAGGTCCGAACGGGGTTTCCGGCTTGAACTCAATGAAGGTCATCTCCAGTCCAGTGGTTTTGCTGAGACGGTCAAGGAGGCTGTCCTGGCATTCCAGATCGTGGAATACATTGGAGAAGAACACCTTGTTGAAGCCATGAGGAAGATCCGAGGCACATATGTCCTTCTCAAGGATTTCCACATTGTGAATGCCATTTTTGGACAGGTTCTTACGGATTGCGTCGACACCGGCCTTGCTGTGCTCAAACGCATATACCTTCCCCTTTCCAATAAGTCGGGAAAATTTAGCGGCATAGAATCCGTCTCCCGATCCGAAATCAATTATTACGTCCCCGTTAACGGGATGGACAAGTTCCTCTATGCTGGCATAAGGAATGTGATCTTCCCTCATCTGCCTTACATGATCGTAATTGTGGTGTTCCATGGCCGATCAGTAAAAGCGGAGATAATATGTTTTTCATACACTGACAACACACCCTGACAGTAATAAATATAATCAGATGCATGATCACTCAACGTGGACAGTATCGGCTTCAATATGGTCGCCAGCGGGAGCGGTGGAAACTGCTCGCTGGTATGGGACCAGGACAGCCTTATCGTGATCGATTTCGGCATATCCCTGAGAAGGCTGAAAAACAGGATGAAGGACCTGAAAATAGACATGACCGATATCTCACTGTTCATAAGTCACGAACACAGTGATCATTCAAGCGGCGTCCGGACGCTGATCCGGAATTACGATGTGGATGTTTACACCAGGCAGGGAACGGCGGATTCCCTGGGACTTGATGATGCCTTTGCCATAAAAAATCCGGTTGTTATAGGAAATTTCTCCATAACGCCCATCCCGGTTTCGCATGATGCTGCGGACCCCGTTGCCTTTGTTATCCGGAACGGAAAAGCAAAGGTTTCCGTGGTATCTGACCTCGGCTTTGTATCTCCAGGTCTGCTTCAGGCCATGGTGGGATCACAGGTAATAGCCCTGGAGGCAAACCACGACGTGGAAATGCTGAAATCGGGAAGCTATCCCTTTCCCCTCAAGAAGAGAATACTCAGCGATCATGGACATCTCTCAAACATGCAAACAGCTGAAGCACTGGAGACTGTCAGCCGCCCATGGACAGAGATTGTACTGACGCACCTCAGCCAGGAGAACAACCTCCCCGATCTTGCGAGAAAGACCGTTGGGGATCACCTTTCTAACCGCGGGGTAGAGTACAGGTCTCTGGAATGTGCATCGCAGGATCTGGGCTCACCCGTTTATGACATAGAAATTTTCTAGCAAGAATGCATTACTGACCATGGAAACTATCGGATTCATCGGACTTGGAAAGATGGGAAACCCGATTTCCCGCCACATAATGGAAAAATTTACACTGGCCGCTGTGTACAACCGCAGCTCCTCAAAGACAGAGTGGTTCAGGAAGAATGGTGTTGAGGTTTGCGCTACACCTGCAGACGTGGCGAGGAGATGCTCCATCATCTTCACCATGCTTACGGACTCCGAGGCCGTCAGTGCTGTCCTGACCGGAAAGGATGGGGTTATTGAGGGTATCAGCCCGGGATCTCTTGTGGTGGACGTGAGCACCATATATCCGGAAGATTCCCAGAAAATGGCTCTGAAAATCAAGGAAAAGGGCGCAGAGATGATAGATTCTCCCGTCATAGGCAGCGTGGATCTTGCCACAACAGGGACGCTGACAATAGCGGTCGGTGGATCTGAGGCTGCTTTCATTAGATCCAGGCCCGTTCTGGAGACCTTCGGGAAGAGAATAGTGCATGTGGGACCTAACGGTTTCGGACTCAAGGTGAAACTGCTGAACAACATGATCATGGGATCAAACTATGCCATCCTCTGTGAGGCAATATCCATCGGGGAGAAGGCGGGCATTGATACGGAAACAATGGAGGAGATTTTCTCCGGAGGTGGTGCCAACTCCCGGACACTGGAAATGAAGGGAAAGCGCATTATAGAGAGGAATTATGATCCGCAGTTTCTGCTTGCTCACCAGCTGAAGGATATCAAGTACGGGCTGCGAATGTCCATGGACACCTTTTCCCCTACTCCAGTGACCTCAGCTGCAGCCAGCATGTATGAAACATCCTACAATGAGGGGCGGGGAGACAATGACTATTCGGCCCTGATTGAGACCTACAGAAACGTAAACAGAAAAGCATAATAAACTCCCATTTCATTGTTTACAGATGATAATCCTTTTCATCGCATTCCTTGTCGCTGCGTTGACACTGGTATTCACATCTTACACGGATCTGAAGAAAAGGACCATAAATTCTTTCATCTTCATCCCGCTTGTTGCAGTGGCTGCCCTGAATTATGCCTATACAGGACAGGGATATGCATTCATCGCCGTTGGCCTACTCTTCTTTGCCGGGACGTTCATCAGGACAGACCTGTACCTTTACCCTGTTTTCGGGGTAGCAATGCTTTTAGTGTCAGTTATCTTGCTGATGCACAGCCCGGTTTTCCTTACAGCCGCCATCATGATGTTCCTGATCTATGAGCTTGGGTTTACAGAGCGCTTTTTCGGGATTGGCGACATAAAGGCCATGATGGCACTTTTCTTCTCCTTCGTCCAGTTTCCGTTCATCTGGGCATTCACCGCAAGACAGGCTTTTCTGTTACAGATCCTGCCGCTATCATTTGCCATGCTCATAAACATCGCACTGGTCTCCCTGTACCTTCCGGTATACATGATAATACTCAACCTCAGGAGGGGAAATGGCATCGGCGTCACTTCCCTCTTTGGAATGAAGTACGATGAGTCCGTATATGCAGTGAACAAGAAGAGGTATTCCATTAGGGGCGAAAACGACAGCCGGATCATGATCTACCGGTCACCATTCATGGTTCCAATAACCATGGGTTTCTTCATAACAGTTATATTTGGATTCTGGATGATATATGCATAATGCCTGACAGTATCCTTATAAAAAACGCAGCACAGGTTGTAGTCACCCATGATCCTGGAAGACCCCTCACCGGAGAGAAGCTGGGAATAGTAGAAACGGTTGAGAATGCATCCATACTCATAACAGGCGGAAGGATCGTTGAAATTTCATCATCCCCTGCTGTGCCTCAGGGTGCCCGCGTCCTGGACGCCACGGGCATGACGGTCATGCCTGGAATTGTGGATTCCCATACGCACATAGTCTATGGGGGATCAAGATACGAGGAATTTTATCTGAGGGCGCAGGGAAAAAGTTACCTGGAGATTATGAAAAGCGGTAACGGGATAAACAGGACAGTGCGGGATACTGAGAAAATGAGCCCGGACCTCATACTAAAGGGAACGCTGGAGAGGGTCAGGGATGCCGTTTCCACGGGAACCACGACCTTGGAAATGAAGACCGGATATACATCAACCCTTGCAGGAGAGGCAAAAATGCTTGACGTGATGGATTCCATCGGGAAGACCGGTATGGTGAATGTTGTTCCGACGTTCCTCGGCATGCATTCCATACCTCCGGGTACGCCTGAGGATGCGTTTGTGGACTACATGATCAACACAGTTGCGTCAAGGCTGAAGGGAAGGTTCTCTTTTACAGATGCCTTCTGCGACAGCGGCGCATATTCTCCTGGATCCTGCAGGAAGCTTGCCCAGTGGTCCAGGATTAATGGAGTCCCCATGAAACTGCATGCAGACGAGCTTCAGGATATTGGATGCCTGGATCTGTGCAATGACTACAGATTCAGGAGCGTCGATCACCTCCTGCAGACCGGAGATGATGGAATAGAGAAAATTCGGAAATGCGGTTCAATGGCCAACTTCCTTCCCATAACAGGATTTTCGCTGGATAAGGGCAGATACCCGGACATAAGGAAATTCATAGACGCAGGCATTCCGGTATCATTATCGAGCGACATTTCGCCGCTGTCTGTGAACTCGAACGTACTCTTTGCAATGTACCTTGCCATTAGGTTCACGGGACTTTCGGCAGAGGAATGCCTCAATGCCGTAACCATAAACGGATCCTATTCAGCAGGGGTTTCGGAGGACAGGGGTTCCATAGAGGTTGGTAAAAGTGCGGACCTTGCCATTTTATCCGTGGACAATTACAGGGAAATACCATACAGATATTCAGCCGGAATCGTCCATACGGTTATCAACGGCGGAAAGATCGTTTACGGCAGGATCAATGCAGGAAATGGGGCCGCATACCAGTGATGTGGTTACCTGACCCGGCTGGAAGCTTCTGTTTTACTCACAAGAACTGCGCCACCGCATCCAACTATTTCGTTGTCCGGATACCGATTGTGCCGGGGAGATCAGGCCCTGATCAACCCATAAAAATGCATCGTTGTCCGCCTTATGCTCCATACCGTAATGTTCTCATAACAAATGGTAATGAGCACCGCATATGCTTTCGGTCGATGTAGAGGATACCATAAAGAAGCTTGAGGAAATGAACGCCAGGAAGATACTGCTGCAGCTTCCGGATGGACTGAAACCTCATGCATTCGATTACTTCAACGCCCTTTCCAAAAAATTCTCCGTTATCATAAGTTCCGATCCATTCTACGGTGCATGCGACGTGGGGAACGCTGAAGTATACAGGGATGTGGATTGCATAGTGCAGTACGGGCACTCGGAGATACCCAACGTGAAGTACCCGAAGCCGATGATATTCCAGGAGGCCAGGAACGAGGCCAGCGTCACCATGAATCCCGGTATCTTTGATATTCTGGTTAGGTCGGGTTTCAGGAAGATAGGTCTTCTTTCATCCATACAGTACATGGACAGGATGGCGGAGGCACGGAAGATACTTGAGGGGTTGGGGCTGACGGTTATCGTGGGCAGGCAGGACAAAAGGCTTGCTTACCCGGGGCAGGTACTGGGCTGCAATTTCAGCTCAGCACACTCAATTTCAATGGACGTGGATGCGTACCTCATAGTCAGCACAGGTAAGTTCCACGCAATTGGCGTGCAGCTTTCAACAGAAAAGGAGGTTTTCCTGCTTGACCTGAACTACCTCTCTCTGCAGTCCATAAGGGATGAGAAGGATAAGTTTCTACGGCAGAGATATGCGAGATTGTCCACTGCACTGGATGCAAAGAAATTCTGTGTAGTCTTTGACACCAAGATCGGGCAGTACCGGAGGAGGCTTGCGGATGTCCTTATGAAACAGATAAGCGATATCGGGAAGGAGGGCATATTGCTGAGCGCCAACGAGGTCAAGCCTTCCGATTACGAGAACCTCAGATGTGATGCAGTTATATTCACCGGCTGCCCAAGGGTCCCTATTGACGATGCTGAAAGATTCAGCATGCCCATACTGACGCCGCCGGAATTCCAGTCGCTATTCGGATTCAAGAAGACGAATAACTATGTTATGGATGAGATAGTTGCTGTGGATGATCTCAATTAGCCAGTGGCCTGCCTATCAGATAGGTTCCGGCGGAGTCTACGATTTCTACCTCGACCCTTGCATACTTCTCGAATTTTCCGCTGATAACAACCGGACGGTAGGAACTGTCCCTGCCAACTACCGTGTCGTTCTTCCCTGATTCCGTCACCATTATGTTTGCTGTTTTTCCTATCATAGAGTGCAGCCTCTCACGTGTAACCTGCCTGTGAAGGTCGGTATATGCTGCGGTCCATCTTTTTACCACGTTGGATGGTGGAATGTGTGCATTATAGTCCTTTGTGAACGGCCTGGGTGAGAATCTGGTGATATTTATGATGTCCGGCTTTGCCCTCTCAATAATCCTGCAGTTTGCATCAAAGCTCTGATCGTCATCGCCGTGGTACCCGGAGATTATGTCTGTGGATATGACAATTTCAGGAAATCGATCACGGAAGCCATCGACGATCCTGAGAAAATCAGCTGCAGTATATTCCCGGTTCATTAACTCCAGTATCCTGTCATCTCCGCTCTGCACTGGTATGTGGAGAAACTTGAACACCTTGCCGCTTCCGTATGAATCCAGCAGCTGTGGCAGTATTTCAAGGGTATTGCGCGGCTCCATCATACCAACACGAAGCATGAAATCATCATCGATGGAAACTATACCGTCGACAAGATTGTTCAGCCTGACTCCCGTATCCTTACCGTACGCTGCAGTATCAAGAGAGGAGATCCTGACCTCCCTCAATCCCTTCTGCAGCTGCATGATCACCTGGTTCCTTATCTTGTCAATGGGCCTTGAAAGCAATTTTCCCCTTGCAAGGTGAGAAATGCAGAAATTGCAGCTTCCCGTGCATCCCTGATTAATTGGTATTCCCTCGAATATGGATGGCTCCCTGATCTCCACATCGTCCAGCCTTCCCGTGTAGAATTCCCTGAATGACCTGCTGCTTATGACCTCTATGTTGTCCTGGGCAAGGGTTCCTCCATTTGTGGTTGAAAGACAGCCCATAACTCTCACCCTTGAGACGCGTGAAAGTTCCTCGATTCTCCGGATCATCCTGTCCTCGGTCTGCTTAATCACCACACAGGTGCCTATGATGCTGAGGTCTGCATCCTCTGGCCTGGATACAAGGATATTTCCCTCTCCGAGCATCGAGTTTACGTACAGCCCAGTCTCCGACTTAGACTGTGTGCAACCGTACGACTCTGAATATATCTTCATCCTCACGGATGATAACGATTTGCTATTTTTCCCTTGTCCTTCAAAAAATGGATTATTTTGGTATTCCGCTCTTCATGATTTCTGAGAACTGGCTCTCGCTTATCTTTCCCGTGGCAACTGCCAGGTCCTTTATTGATTTCCCCGTGGTAAGGGCCTCCCTCACTATCTTTGCAACGGTATCATAGCCCAGATAGGGATTAAGAAGGGCGGCGGAGCCAAAGCTTTTCGACAGATGATCGTGACATACGTCCTCGTTGGCCGTCATCCCCTCTATGAGTTTCTCCCTGAACATCTTCATGCCGTTTGTCATTATGTCAAGCGACCTGTTCAGCTCGTAGTCTATGTGGGGCATCATTACGTTGAGCTCGAACTGCCCTGCCTGCACTGAGAGGTTGAGAGCCTGCTGCGATCCGATCACGGAGTGGCAGATCATGTTCATTGCCTCAGCTATTGACGGGTTTACCTTGCCGGGCATTATGGAGGAACCCTGCTGCACAGCCGGTATGGTTATTTCGTGCATACCAGTTCCCGGACCCGAGTACATTAGCCTGATGTCGTTGGCCATCTTGGTAATGTCAAGCGCAGCATTTGCAGCAGAATTCATCAGCCTCGAGAAGTCTGTCATGAATTCCATTATTCCCGGGAGATTCCTGCTTTCCCTGAAATCAAGGGATGTGTATTTCTTGATCTCCGCAACCACGTTCTTCAGGTATCCAGGTGATGTGTTTATTCCTGTGCCCACGGCTGTACCTCCTATGTTTAGCTCAAGAACGTATTCCACAGATGACTTGAATTCCTTCAGGTCCTTTTCAAGTGCATAAGCATATGCGGAGAATTCCATCCCGAGGGTAACGGGAGCCGCGTCCTGCAGATGTGTCCTGCCAGCTTTGACCACGTGCCTGAATTCCTCCGCCTTCTTCTTCAGGGATTCCACCAGGCGCTGTCCTTCCGCCAGGTACTTCATGGCCTTTGTTACTGCTGTCACCCGTATCATCGTGGGGTAAATATCATTGGTAGACTGGCTCATGTTGACATGATCATTGGGGTGTATGACTGAATAGTCACCCTTCTTCTTACCGAGTATCTCAAGGGCTACATTTGCAATGACCTCGTTTGCGTTCATGTTGTATGAGGTACCGGCACCTGCCTGAAAAACGTCGATGACGAACTGGTTGTGGAATTCCCCGGAGATGATCCTGTCGCATGCCTTCATTATGGCTTCGGCCTTTTCTGCGGGCAGTTTACCGCCTTTATTGTTTGCAGCCGCTGCAGCCTTTTTGATCAGCGTCATTGAGTTTATGTGGTCCGAGTCGGCCGTAAGGCCAGTTATCCTGAAGTTGTCGATTGCCCTTACCGTGTTCACACCATAATAGAGCTTATCGTCTATGGAAACTTCACCAAGAACGTCCTTCTCTTTTCTTTCCATGTACATGATATGGCATAAGATTATAAGAGCATTAGGAGTTTGATGGAAGCAATACATGGACTTCCCTCAACCGAAAGAACGTATAACATAGTTAATGATATCTATAAACGATGATTGCTGCTGCCAAAATAAAACTGTATCCCAACGAAAAACAGAGAGTACTGCTGGAGAAGCACTTTGGTAGCTGCAGATTCGTATATAACCACTTTCTTGCAAGGAGAGATGAATATTACATCGCACATAAGGATTCAAAGAAATCTTCCCTTAACTGTCTGGATACAGCCAATATGCTTACAGAATTGAAAAAACAGTATTCGTGGCTTTAAGAGGTTAATTCACAATCCTTACAGATGTCCTTACGTTTTTTGGACAATGCATCCTATAATTTCTTCCACAGGAATGCTGACCATCCAAGGCTCAGGAAGAAGGGAAAGAATGATTATTTTGCGGTACCACAGCACATAAGGGCAGACAATAACAGGATATATTGCAATAAATTCAAGGAGGGAATATGTTTTAAAGGTTCGGCGAAAAAACTCTCTGAAGTTAGGGATATTAGTCAAATTGTTATAACAAGGGATGCCGGATATTATTTCTGTTCCATAACATATGAGAAAGAGGATGAACTGCCGGAGAAAAAGCCATTATCAGCAGAAAACCCAGTAGGCATTGATCTGGGCGTGGAGAAATTTGCAACGCTATCCGGCGGTATAGCTGTGGAGAACCCAAGATTCATCGCAAAGAAAGAAAAACAAATAAAAAAGTTGCAGAAACAGCTGTCCAAAAAGAAGAAGGGATCGAACAACCACGGGAAACAGAAACTCAGGATACAGAGGAAATACAGGAAGCTGAGGAATGAACGCTCCGATTTCACTGATAGGGTATCAACTGCAATAGCCAAGCAGTATGATACAATTATCATGGAAGGCCTGAACGTTCAGGGCATGGTGCAGAACCACCGCGTTGCAAAGATCATGGGCAATGTATCTTTCTATGCGTTCAAGCAGAAACTTCTCTGGAAGGCTGGCAGGTTTGGAAAGAACGTGGTGGAGACAGGAAGGTTTGACCCTTCGTCAAAACTGTGCTCCAGATGTGGAAGTCTCAAGAGAGACCTGAAGCTTTCTGATAGAATATATCATTGC
>Ga0078972_1009732_pt1 | contig 18659 bp, 16 predicted proteins | sample YelNatPaOPGAMG01_FD_67568 | JGI IMG/M metagenome (GOLD analysis project Ga0078972, IMG submission 67568) | Hot spring thermophilic microbial communities from Obsidian Pool, Yellowstone National Park, USA - OP-RAMG-01 (SPADES assembly) (version 2) | ecosystem: Environmental > Aquatic > Thermal... | reverse complement strand
CGCCGCGGGGCTGCGGCGCCGGCGGCCGCGGGCTGGCGCGGTGGGGCGCGGGGTGGGGGGGCCGGGGTGGCCCGGGGGGCGCCGCGCTGTGGGGGCGGGACGCGTGGCGGTGGGGAGGGAGGGGGTGGCCGCGTTATGAAAGGGGGGCAGGATGCCCCTTTTTCATAGCGCGCCCACCCCCTCCCCCCCTACCTCCTACATTTCCCCGCTCACCTCTCGCTGCAGCCGCGCAAAGAACGCCTGCATGTACGCGTGGCGCCCCTCGGCGATGCGGCGCGCTGTGGAGGTAAAGAGGGCATCGCGCAAGCGCGCAAGCTTGAAGATGTATTCGTGGACGGGGGTGTGCTCGTCCGTAACGATATCGGCCTGAGCCTCACGGAGGTCGCGTTCAGCATAGCCGGCCGGCACCTCGGCCCAGATGCGCTGGCCCAAGGCACCGGCGACGGCATAGGCGCGGGCAATGCCGATGGCGCCCATGGCATCGAGTTTGTCGGCGTCAAAGAGGACACGCGCCTCCAGGGTGCGCGGGGGCTCGCCGCCCCGAAAGCGATGGCTGGCGATGGCCTCGGCCACAGCTTCCACAAACGCAGGATCCTGGCCTTGCAGGATCTCTCGGGCGCGCACGGCCCCGGCCTGGGCGTGGCAGGGGCCGCCGGCAAGCTCGGCCGCCCGCTGGATATCGTGCAGCAGCGCCGCGGTGCGCAGCACCGCCAAGTCGGCCCCCTCCGCGGCGCCGATGCGCTCCACCAGTTTGAGCACGCGCAGCACGTGCTCGAAATCATGCGCTGGGCGGCAAAGCCGGCTTTGCCGCGCGTTGGCCCCCTGGTAATGCCGACGCGCTTCCTCTACAGTGATCACTTGCGGACCTCACGATGCCTCAGGTAGACGAACGATATCCCACCCAGCACGAGCCCTTCCAGCAACGACAGCCCCCCCAGGATATAGGTAGCGTCCATCCAGAAGGGCAGTGGGTAGAACTGGATAAGCGAATCGGAATAGTAAAAGAGCCAGGAATTGCCCTTGAAGAAAACCTCGTGAAAGTGGGTGAAGAAGGAATCAAAGTTCAACAGGGCGCTCAGCAGGATAGCCACGATCAGGCCCACCAACAGTACGCCGCCCAACAGGATGCCCCGCGCCAATGGGGGCCGCACCTCGCGTCGCCAGAGGGCCACTGCCAGCCCGGCCACAAGCAGGAGCCCGGTGACCCGCCATACCCAAATCAGGCCCCCCAGCACACCTTTGACGTCGTACATGTGCTGGAGCTCGCGTTGGTTATAGACCGGCTGTCCCGCTATCTGGAACTGGCTGATGTGCCGCCCCTCACGCAGCAACGCGGCATCGTCGGGCTCCAGCAGATAGCGCACCGATTCCTGCGCCCAGTACAGGCGAGTCTGCGGGTCAAAGCGATCCGAGGGCGGGAAGCCGGGCAGGCTGTACTCGAAGGACACAAAGGCGGGCCGCATCAGTAAGAGCACATTGCTCGCCGGCAGGAACAGGACGACCGCCAGGGCAGCCAGCCAGCGCACCAACGAGGCCAGAGGCTTGCTCATACATCATCACTCCTCTACCTTCCCCTGCCACAAGGCAAGGGCATAGCGCAATATCATGCGGTGAACAACCTGCTCCACGGGCGCCCGGTCGTCGGTAAAGACCACGCGCTGCGTGGTCCAGGTCTGCAGGCGGCCGCGCGCCCGCGCCACGACCGAGGCCAGGGTGGGGTCTTGCAGCCCATCCAACCGCGCCTGGATATCGCTCAGCATCGTAGGCTGTATCGAAGCAATCAGCAGATCATTATAATCCTCGGGCGCGTCGAGCAAATAGACGCTGGGGAAGACGGTATGTACCGTATCGGCCAGGTCGGCCACGAGCGAGCGGTCAAAGCCCGTATGGCCAATATTCATGACCAGCACCCCATCCTCCGTCAGCCGACTGTGCACCTGGACAAAGAACTCGCGCGTGGTCAGCTGAAAGGGGATGTAGGGAGGGCGATAGGCATCCAGCGCCACGATATCATAGCGCCTGGGTGTGCGTGACAGGAAGTAGCGGCCATCCTGGGCGATGGCGTGCACGTTGGGCTCGGTCAGACCAAAGTAGCGCCGCGCCACATCGATGATAGCCGGGTCCAGCTCCACCCCATCGATGGGCACGGGGCCGAAAACAGCCGTGTACTCTCGCGCCACCGTACCTCCAGCCAGGCCGATAAGCGCCATGCTGGGTTGAGGGTGCGCCGCCGGCTGGGCGGCGAAATAGGGCGCTAGCAGGAAAAAGTCAAAGAGGTGCCCGGTAAGCACCTTCTGCGGATCGTAAATCGAGTGGATCCCCAGCCCGTCGTTCAGCAAGAGCTCTCGCTCGGTGCCCTGTTGCACAACCTCAATATAGTTGTACGAGGACTCGTGTTCATAGAGCACCGTAGCGCCAGTAGAGCTGCGGATCAGGCCGCCCCGCCCCAACCACCAGGCCAGGGCCAGCCCGGCGGCCAGCGCCAGGGCGAGCCAATGGCCGCGCCGCTCCCACGTCCAGCGGCATACGCCCCCCAAGAGCACCAACCCCACGCCCAGCAGGAGGAGCGTCTCACGCGTGCCGATGGCCGGAATGAAAAGCAGAACCGGCGCCAGCGTGCCCACAATGCTCCCCGCCGCCGAGAGAGCTGAAATGCGCCCGGCGGTGCTCCCGGCATCATCAACCGCGCGGATGGCTACGCGCACGGCATAGGGCGAGACGGCCCCCAGAAGCAACACTGGCGGCGCAAAGATCAGGAGCACGCCCACAAAGGCCCCGGCCAGGAGGCCGAGCTGTAGCTCCGCCCAGCCCGTGCCCGCCAGCCCCAGCACCACTCGCGACAGGAGAGGAACACACCCCACCCACAGCCCAGCCCACATCAGCAACTGGGCCAGGGAGCCTGGCTTGGGGGAGCGGTCGGCCCAACGGCCGCCCAGGGCAGCGCCTAGCGTGAGGTAGATCAGGATCAGGCTGATCAGCACCGCCCAAACGAGCTGGGAATCGCCGAAATAGGGCGCCAGCAGCCGTGAGGCGCACATTTCCACCGCCATGGCCGCGCCGCCTGCGCAAAAGACGAGAATCTTCAGCAGGCCGGGTCGATTCATGGGCGTACCCGGCGAGATCCGGCGAGGGATCCCCCTACACGCCAAAAGCGCTCTGCAAGGCCCCCCGGCAACAGGCCCTGTGCATAGGCCCGCACACGCCGCGGCATGGCGCCATCCTCGAACAGCGAGCTCATCTGTGAGGCATAGCAGGCGATAGCCTCGATCTTGGCCTGCAAGGCCTCTTCGGTCATGGGCTCCAGCTGCGCCTGCCAGGCATCGCCGGTCGCCGCCAGGGCCGCCTGCAGGCGCTCGGGCTCCTCGGCATAGGGATAATCCTCATAATAGCACAGGTCCCAACCACGGGCCGCGAGCCGGCGCGAGGCCCACTGCAAGAGCTGATGATCGACATGATGGCCGGCCGTGAGCAGGGAATAGATGGTCGCCGGGCGCTCGCGTGCACAATAGGCCTGCAGGCGAGAGGCGAGCGCCTCGACCAACGCCGTGCGCTCGCTGGGATGCACATCACCGAAAATGGCATCACGATCGACATAGTAGGGTTGGCCGCTGCCCGGGTCGCGGCGAAATACGCAATCCGGATACTCCCAATGCTCTCCAGAGGCGCCGAGGCGGCTGAGCGCTGCCCGGTCCTCGGCCCGCCGCAGGCCCACCGGATCAGCCTGCCCATGCCAGCGCTGTTTGAGTTCCTCGGCAAATGCGGAGCCATCGCCGGGCGGCGGATCACCGGCGAAGACGGTGAGCACACGCGCCTCATCGCCGGCGCGCGCCTGACGATAGATCAGGCCGCCGCAGGAAAGGACGGCATCATCGAGATGGGGAGACAGATAGAGATGGAGCGCCATGGCGTTGCCCTCCTTGAGGTTGGCGCCATTATATCATCCTGCCCCATAGGGGACAAGTAGAGGAATTGTGAAGCTTGCCACCGAGTAGTGACCCTCTGAGGCATGGCCGGGCTATATGCTCCGCCGTTACCCGGCCTGAACCCAGGAAGGGGGTTAGCGTGCTGGGCCAGGTTGGGGTAATGCCCGGGCAAGGCATATCAGGAGGTGCGAGGCTTGGGGCACATACGGGCCAGGAGCCGGAAGGAGAGGTCATAGAAGATGATTGGGCCGCAGCTCAAGTCGGGATGGGGCCAATGCACGGCGTTGAGCCCGCGCACCAGCGCTCCTAAAGGCACGCTGGGCCAGCCGCCGTCACCGTGTTCGGGGGGATTCTCTTCGGTGATGCGAATCTCCTCCATTGGCCCGGCGGGCGCCTCGCATTCCCAATAGCCGAGGGCATCGGTCGCCAGGGTGGCCAGCCACTGCCAGCTTCCATTCACGAGCCGGTAGACACGCACCACCGCACCCGAGATGCCAATGCTCGTGCCGGCCTGCCGCACGTAGCCAAAGATGCGCTGCATCTGCGTTCCACTGCCCTCTGCCATGTCTGCGCCTCGCGCTCTGGATTCGGTCTGATTTCACATGTTAGACATGGAAAGGGCACCACAAGTTTCATCCCGTGGGTGGATGCACCGGCTATCAGGCAGGCATCAGTACAGAAAACGGGGGCTCAGGCCGAGACCACGGCCGCCACCACCGCCACGGGCAGCCGGTATAAGAAAAGCGTCTGGGCGGAGCGCACCCGGAAGCCAGCGCCGGCCAGCGCTTGCTCCACGGGAATCGGCCGGCAGTCGATCACGCTCGGGAAGGCATGGTGCAGCCGCCCGTACAGCCGCGCAACGGCGCCGGGCCGCGCCACTCGAGAGAGGGCCACCGCCGCCAGCCGGCCGCCGGGGCGCAGCACACGCCGGCATTCCCGCAGGACGAGAGGGATCTCCCCCTCGCTAAAGAGCTCGAGCGTAAAGCTCAGCAGGAGGCCATCGAAAGCAGCCGCCGCAAGAGGCAGGCGGCGGGCATCCCCACACACCACACTTCCCTGCCCAAGCCGTGCGCGGGCGCGCCGGCACATGCCAGGGGAAAGGTCCAGGCCGGCGACCCGCCCCTCTGGCCCGACGGCCTGCGCCAGGGCAGGCAGCACCTGCCCCGTGCCGCAGCCGAGGTCCAACACGGCCTCACCCGGCTGCACAGCCAAGGCGCGCAGCCCCGCCTCACGATAGGGGCGCTCGCTGGCGGCAAAGAGGTCGTACCAGGGGCTCAACCGGTCATAGTTGGCTTGCGCCAATGCGGCGCCTCCTTATCACACAGGATACCAGGAGGGCAGAATCCTATCCAACGCCTCGCCACCCTGTTATTCCGAGTACCCCATGGCACCCAACGTCATGTGGATGGCACATGACGCTCCTGTCGTAGTGGCGGCCTTAGCCGCTCAACCCGCTCGAGCGCACAAAGTGATGAGCGACACCGCTAAGTTTTGGGACTGATCAACCAGCTTGAGGGGCTGAAGCCGCCACTACAAGGCCTTCGTCAGGCGGCGCAGTGTGCGGTGGCCCTTGTGGGTGCCAGCCGTAGCGAGCACCTGGCCAGGCCTTCTGAGCAGCCGCTACCATGGCATGGCGAATCTGGCCTCAGGGCAGGTTGTTGCCATGTCGCAGCGGCGGCTCGGACGGGACTTTGCCCTCCCAATCGATTGCCTCACCATGCCGAGCGTGGCCGCTCCGGCCCTGAGCGGCAAGCTCGGCGATGCGGCCCATGGTTTCACGCACAGCCAGCTCGACCGCCCGGCGCCGACTCACGCCCTCGCGGCGCCCGCGCACCCCCTGCACCAGCGAGCGCGCCGCCGATTCGCTCAAGCGCTGCACAGTCTCAGCCGAAGGGCGCTCGCCATAGGCAAACCAGAGGGCCACCGAGTAGCCCAGGGCCATGGTGGTGGCCGAGGCTACCGCTGTGCCCAGCATCCAGCCGGCGACCGGCACCAGGTCAGCCAGGTGATAGAACAGGCTGCGCCCTAATAGCCCCGAGCCGAGGGTAAGAGCCAGCTCCTTGGCGCGCGCCGCACTGAGCCGCTGGCCAAACACACGCGCCAGGTTCAGCACCATAGCCACCTGGATGGCGGTGATGGGCACAAAAGAGGCAAAGGGAATGCTGACGGGGCTCGTCAGGACATTGGCTGTGCCGGCAGCCGTGCAGGCGCTGAGTATCGTGCGGTTAGCCAGCGTCCAGCGGTAGGCCGGCAGGGCAGCGGAGAGGGTGGCCAGGAGCTGCGGATCGGCCTCCACAACGGCAGCCAGCAGCTTGCCCAGGTTCATGCGCCGGGTGGCCGAAATGGGGATGACTTGCGCCGGCTCCAGCCCCAGGCAGCGGGCAGCCGCCTCGGCGACCGGTTTTTGCGCGCCGCGCACCAGGTCAACCTTGTTCAGGGCCACCACAAAGGGGTGCCCCAGGGTCGTCAGTGCGCGGTAGATGGCCAGCTCATCCTCGCCGATGCCGCGCGCCGCGTCGAACACGAACACGATCAGATCGGCCTTCCACGCAGCGGCATACGCCTCTTGGCGCCGCTCCGCACAGGCCCTCGCTCCCTCATCGCCCACGGCCGCCTCGTTGGCGCCGGGTGTATCCACCACCCAAAAGGCTTCGGCATCGCCGGTCATGGTGCGCCGGGTTGTGCCGGGTACAGGGCTCACCGCGGCCTGAGGCTCCCCTTCGCCCACCAGGGCATTGTAGAGGGACGATTTGCCGGTGTTCACCGGACCCACCAGGCACACCCGCTTGCGCCCGGCAAAGACCGGCTCGTATTGCCGCCGCACCAGGGCGAGCAGCCCCTTCCAGTCCTTCAGCCCAAACTGCTCAAGAAGAGACAAAATGCACCTCTTCCGCAAACATGCCCCCTGCACGTCAATCATCGTCAGGGCAGCATGGCTCATGCCAAAGATTCCTCCAGATGAATGCCGTGGAACAGCGCCAGGGCCCGCTCCCGATCGGGCACCTGCCGCTCGCAGTAATCGGCCTTGAGGGCCGCGTTATCATAAGCAACGGACCGCAGCGAGACTGACGCCTCGGCCCCCCTCATCTCGACCAGAATGAAGGACAACTGCGCCTGCCGGGAGCAGCCCAGCGAGCCGGGGTTGAGGTAGACGGTGCCCCGCCAGCTCAGGTAGAGCGGCTCGTGGGTGTGGCCGAAAAGAATCCAATCCGCCTCTTCATCCTCATAATCGGCAGTAAAATCGGTGAGCGTCCGCCCCTGAGCGTAGAGAAACGGCCGGTCGACGGCGCTGACCGTGCGGGAATGGAGCAGGAGCATGCGCTTGCCCTCCACGGTCACAATGCGCGCCCGGGGCAGGGCCGCGACTTGCGCCAGAAGCGCTGGCCCAAGCTGGGCGATCGTCCAATCCTGATGGGCCACTTCAGATGCAAGGAACCCCTCGGCATTGCGGTGCAGGAGCGAAAGCTCATTGTTGCCGAGCACGCTCACAAAGCGCGGGTCGCCCAGCACGGCCTCGGCCACCTCTCGCGGGTGCGGGCCGATCTGTAGGAAATCGCCCAGGTTCAGGATGCGCTCGGCCGGAAAGTGCCGGTCGAGGTAACGCAGGAAAGCGCTCAGAGCGTAGCGGTTCGCGTGCAGGTCGGCGACAATGGCGATCCTGACCGTCTTCATCTCAGCTCTCCTCCAGCGGCTTTTCCGGCCCGCCCAGCAACCCCTCTTCCAGGAAAGCGATGATGCCAAGCAGGCTCCCCCAGTGGTAAAAGCGGTCGCTGTTGGGCCGGTCGCAGCCCTCACCTGTATCGGCCGAATAGTTCTCATGCACATGGCCCCGCTCGCGCCATTCCTTGAGCAGCAAAGAGCGGGAACGCTGGGCCAGGCCAGCGCGCGCCTGCGGCAAGTCATAATGCCTCAGGCCCAGATAGACCAGGAAATTCATCGGCGCCCAGATGCGCCCGCGCCAATAGGTCTGCTCGGGGTAGGCGGGATCGTCGCGGGCGATGGAGGGCAGGACCCAATCGCCCCAGAACTCGGCCGGGTTGGTCAGGTGCTCGCCCACCATGCGCTGGGCCTGCTGCGGAGTCGCCGCCCCAGCCAGCAAGGGGTAGAAAAGGGTAGGCGAGAGGCGGGGGCTGAGCTCGCCCGTATCGGTGCGGCGGTTGCGAAAGATGCCACTGCGCTCATCCCACAGGGCCTGCAGATTGCCGGCGTAGCGGCCCGCCCGGGCCTGCAGCTCCGCGGCCTCGGCGGCGCGCCCCAGAATGCGGGCTATATCGGCCAGCGCCCGACAGTCTAGGATGTAGAGGCTGGTGAGGCCGGCATCCTGAAGCTTCAGGTGATGCGCCTCCGCGTCAAAGGGCACATCGTCGTACATGGGCGAGTTGTCGAGACCCGACTCTAGCGCCGCGCCGAAGCGCTCGTTGACGCCCGCCGTCTCCCAATAGTTGCCCACGACCGGCTCGTAAGGGTCCGAGCCCCATGCCAGGAGCCCATCGGCCTCGCGGTGCGCAGGCCACCAGCGGTTCCAGGTGAGGAGATCGGCAAAGAGCTCCTCCAGCAGCCAGCGATCGCCGTACCGGCGGTAGAGCTCGCGCACCACCAGAGAGCCCACCGGTGGCTGCGAACGGTCGCGGCTCTTGACACCGTTGGCGGCAGCAAAGTTGGGCACAAAACCCCGCTCGGTCTTGGTGCGCGTGATCTCAATGGCGTTGGCATAGGCCAGGTCACGGTTGTCCAGACTCGCCAGGTAGGCGGCAAAGTAGTTATCCCAGCAGAACAGGACGCAGCCGCCCCAGTTGCAGTTCCAGATGCGGCTGACGGGAGTAACCACCCGCTCGTTCTGCGGGTCATAGATCGTATCCCAGGCCAGGCTGGTCTGAATGGCCTCGTACAGGTCGCGCAGGCCTCCATAGCACGCCGCGCGGGCCTCGTGCTCGCTACGCCGCTGCCCCACCAGGGCACGGATCTCATCGAGGTTGCGCGGGCGGCCCGTGGAGATCCCCACAGCCCCATCGAGGGTTAGAGCGAAATAAGGGCCAGAGGCCGCGACATTGGGCTCCGGCACCGGCTTGCCAGCGGCATAGATGGGCACCGTGCGCTGCGGCAGCCGGGCCACGATGGCCCCATCCTCCCGACTGGCATAGCCCGGCCGGTCCCAAAGCAGGGCCGCTTCCGCAATCAGCGTGGCCGGGCGCTTTTGCATGGCCAGAGGCGTCAACAGGAGCGCCAGGTCACCTCCCTGCGTGGCGCTCTCGACCTGCAGCTCGATGTCGCGCCACTGCAAGGTGAGCGCGCTGTAAGAGCCGTCGTAGGCGTGTGGGCCCGGGCGAATCTGCTCATCCTCGGCTCCCTGCCGGCCGATCAGGGCCTCGCGCAGAAACTGGCCGTTGCGGTATTCCTTGAGCCCCAGGTTCAGCGCCAGCCCCTCTGGCAGCAGCACGTGCGACAGCACACTGCGCGTGTTCCAGGTATTCCAGCCTCGAGCCAGCCTCCTCTTCAGCTCTCCATAATCGCCCATGACCCTCTCCTCTTCCTGTACTGGCCTCAAACCGCATCATGGCGATACGTTGGTAGAATCCGCTCTTCCTGGGCCTGAAGGGAATGCACTTGGCAGCAGACGTTACAATGATAGCCCAATCTGCTGACATGGGCAAGCGGCGCCACATGTGGAGAGGGTGCCTCTTCGGGCGGAGACCGGGTTACTGCCGGGCGTTACGCTGCGCCACTGCCCGGCTATGACCCACAAAAGACTCGTGCCGCGAGCCTCGCGAAGCATGAGGCCGGCATGAGAGGGTCCTGCGGAGCAAAGTAGCCTGAATCCTCCCAATGCAGAATCTCGATCTCCCAGTTCCCTGCCGGGTAGAGATCACCAGCGCCAGAAAAACACCCAGCGCAGCCTGCCGCGCAGTTTGCCCCAGGCCGTGAGGGCCCGCCCGGCATCGCGCGCCGAAGGGGGATGAGGCGCATAGCGAGCATAGACATAGGTCTCGCCGATGATACGTGCCTCTTCCGCCGCCCCCTGCGCCCAGGCCCCCCGCTTCTCCAGGCCTTCACCCAGGCGCCGGCTGAATTCGAGCGGCGTATCGCCGGAACTGGGCCCCATATGCACCCGCTCCGCCCAGCGCAGCATCTGCGTGTAGACCCGGCGCGCCATCTGCACGGTACGCACTCGCTGCCAACTGCGCAGTGTGCTCACCGCCAGCCACACCAGCCCACCGAGGGCCAAAACCGCCAGCAGGAGTACGGTCCCGGCAGCCGTGGGCAAACGCTGGGTCTGCCACCACGGGAGCGATGCAGCCGGGGTAGGCGCCGTCACTGAGAGCGTATTGCCACCCAGCGGGCGCACAAAGGCAGTGCGATAGGGCGTAGGCTCGAACTCGATCCAGCCATAGCCCGGGAAGTAGACCTCCGCCCAGGCATGAGCATCGCTTTCCGTGACCGCATAGGCGTGCCGGCTATAATCAAAGCGCCCCATGACATAGCCCGAGGCGTAGCGCGCGGGCACCCCCACCGCCCTTAGCATCACCACCATCGCCGTCGCATAATAGTCGCAGTAGCCGCGGCGGGTCTTGAAAAGCAAATAGTCGGTCACATCCATGCCCTCGGGCGGCGGCGGAATTTTGAGGTCATAATCGTAGGAGCGCAGGTGCTGCTCGATGGCGACCGCTTTGGCATAGGGAGTTTGGGCCTTGGCCGTCAAATCCTCGGCCAGCTGGCGCACGCGCTCCGGAATCTCAGGCAACGCCAGGTAGCGCTGCGCAATCTCAGGGGGGTAATCGGTGCCCGCCTCTTGCAGTTCGGTGAGAGTCGGCACGGGAACATCGGAGACAACCGTATAGTCGCGCCCGTCCACCACGAGGCCCGCTGCGTCGTTGCCCTGGCGCTCCATCAGGGCCGAGCTCACATCGAGCACCTGGACCGGCTCATTGACGGCCGGCGCAACGTCGCTGCCCAAAGCGACCAGACTATAGGTCTGCGTCAGCACGCTGTGCGGGTAGGTCGGAGATGCCAGAAGGTCGCCCGGCGGATGCGACGCGCGCTGCGTGGTGCTGTTTTTCCAGCCACGGCCGGTGTAGGTATCATAGGTCAGCTCACGCCAGTAATGCTGGGGCGCCTCGGGCTGGTCGCCATGCTGCATCATGCGCGCCTCGGGCGGCAGAGGCTCCGGGTCGCTGGTGCTGACGTAAAAGACGACATCCTTACCGGGGCTAACCTCGCCGCTGAGATTGTGAGAGTCACTGCCCCCGCGGGCGAGGGAGGGAGTGGGGGTCGACACCGGGTTGCGCCCGGCGAACATTTTATCCAGCCGTGTAGTGAACTTCTGATAGGGGTCGTAGGCGTATTTCCAGAAGAACTCCATGGCTTGGCGGGCGGTGAAATAGGGCACGAGAAAGCCCGCCGCCGCAATCAGCACCGCGAGGACAACACCATAGAACTGCGCCGAACGGCGCACCTCATAGGAATAGTCGAGCCGCTCCCGCTCCCAGCGCTGCACCTCGCGATCGATGTGCCCCATAGCCAGGAGGACCAGCGCACCGCACAGATAAAGGCGGAGGTAGGCCATGCCGCGGCCGAAGGTAAGGGCGACATTGCTGAGCAGGAGCGTGCCCGCGGGCAAGAGCGCCCAGAGGGCATTGCCACGCACCAGCCGCCAGCCGGCAAAGTAGGCGGCCCACCAGACGACGATACTTGCAAAGAGCAGCACCACCAGGGTATCGCGGCTGACAGTGCCGGTAGCGCTGGCCTGTTGCCAGGCAGTGAGGCGCTCCAGCAGCGTCTGCAGGCGCGCCCACACATCGGGCGCCAGGGAAACCAGGGGCAGATCAGCGCTCCAGTGGCCCCCCAGCCCAGCCAGCAACCAACGCACGGCATAGCCCAGCTCGCGCCACAGGACCCCCGGGGCAGGGAGGAGCCGGCCGACAGCGATGGTGCTCACCTCGATGCCCGAAAGGAAACCGAGGAGGCCCACCAGCCAGCCGGGCAGCCGCGATTGTGCCAGGGCATAGCCCAGCCAGCCCGCGGGCGGCACCAGGCCCACCAGAGCGATGGCGCCAATCAGCCAGCCGGCATCGATCACCCCCATGGGCAGGCAGAGCAGGGTCAACAGGAGGAAGATCAGGGTGATCCATCCCCCACGCGGCCGCAATACACGACTGAGCCAGAGCATCGTGACTCGCTCCCTCAAATCACTCGCACGTGATCACAACGCACGCCAAAGCCAGGAAGAAAGCTTCCTTCGCCCCTTCTTTGCACCCTTGGCGAATCCGTAACCCTCTTTTCAAATCAAGCGGGGGGCACGGCGATAACCCGGCCGGTGCCCAGGACTTTGTAGGTCGGCCGCTGGCGGCGGTGCTCCACCAACGGGCGGAAGCGGAAACTCTGGGTGATAATCTGCGCGGCCACGCCGCGATCGGAGAGCAGCCCCATCATTGCCGCCGAGCCGCTCGGGCCGCCAAAGGAGGCCGGGTCCAGAAGCAAGACACTGGTGGCGATGGCGCGCTGCTGCAGATCGGCCAGGGCAGCGAGCCATTCGGGGTCGATAGAGGGAGTGATGACTATGGCCGTCAGCCCGCGGCCCAGGACGGGCGCCGCCTCTTGCAGCAGGCGGCCCAGAGGCTTGTCACCCACAGCGCGCGCTGCGGCCAGGCTGCGCAGGATCCGCCAGAGCTGCGTCTCGCCGCTCTCCAGGGGCAACAGGGTGCGCTCGGCACCCTCGCTCAAAAAGCCGACGGCCCGGTTCTGGCGCAGCATCGCAGCCGCCAGCGAAGCGGCCAGGGTCACAGCATGCTCCTCGGTCGAGACGTCGCCCTGCCCGGCCTGAACGGCGCCGTGCAGGTCGAGGATGATCCACAGATCGCCAGCCAGCTCATTGTCGTATTCTTTGACATAGAGCTCCTCGCGGCGTGCAGTGGTGCGCCAATGGATGCGGCACAGGGTATCGCCCGGCACATAGGGGCGCACTGAAGCCACATTAGGGGTCGCTACAATGGAGCGGCGGGCCGAGCGCACGCGGCCAAAGGTCGTGCCACGCGGAGGCTCCAGGGGGGGCAGGGCGGCGATCACGGGGTAGACGACGAAGGAGCTCTCCCTCCCCACCTCGATCTCCACCGTGAAAAAGCCAAAGGGGTCACCCATGCGGATCTGCACCGGCCCCAGGGTGTAGACCCCACGCCGGCGGCATTCCCCCTCCACCTGCCAGCGTGTGTAGGTCTGGCCGTCGACCCCGGTCACGCGCGAGGCGGTGTAGCCGGGCATCGTGGAGCGGTCGTGCACCTCAGCCCAAAGGACGGGGAGCCAGGAATCGTTGTGGAGGGTAAAGCGCTCTTCCAGCACATCGCCCACCTGCGCCCAGCCATAGCGCTGCTCGCGCTCCAGCTTGACCTTGGAGGCCAGTTGCCGCGCCCAGTAATAGCCCACGCCCACGGCAACCACGAGCACGGCAATGACATAGGTCAGCGCAGGCGCCGGGGCGAAGAGCTGAAAGCCCACCAGCACGCCGACGGTCAGGATAGGGACCACGAGGTGCGGTTTGATACGTACCTGATGTTCCATGGATGTCTCCTGTTGTGCAATATCCATTATAGCAGGTTCTTGCAGAGTGCGCCAGTGGGGAAGACTACGAAAATGCAAAAGCAAAGCACGAAAAGGAGGGAGATAACTGCTTTCATCCTGTCGCCTCCAATGGTACTTCGCCTCCATAAAGGCCCGTACCAGGGTAGCGCGGAGCAAAGCCGGTCACCGACGATGCTGAGATATACCCACAGGGCGGGCACCAGAGACGAGCGTCGCCATAAACAAACCCAAAACGCAGGATCCCCGGCGGGTAACTGACCACTCGCCGGGGATCCTGCGTTTATCCGCAGAGGAGGAGAGACTCAGGTATTGCCATCCGGCCCCTGCGCGGATGGCGGAGCGGCAGGCGGCGCGACGTTGGGCGCGGCCGGAACATAGGGTTGGCTGCCGAAGCGGGTGAGGACAACGGCACCGAGCCCCCAGGCGCCGACAAGGAAGATGACGAGAGCGCCCAGACAGGGAACGTTGGCCAGGAAAGCGAGGATCAGGATGCCGACGACAACGGCGACCAGCGGCTGTCGCTCGGCCTGTCGGAGCGCCGTGAGCACCCGCTCGCCGAGGGTGAGGGCGGCGGCGATCCAGCCAAAGAGGCCGGCGACGGCCAGGGCCAGCACCGCCAGGATGGCGACCGGGATACCCAGGCAGGTGATGATCAGGATGGGCACGACCAGCACGGCGACCAGGGCGGTCAACAGGCCCACGCCGATCGAGTGGGCGGGGTAACTCACTACGGCGTCGCCCACGGTGCGGGTGAGGCCGGGGATGAGGAGCACGACCAGGACGCCGAGGGCGGCCATAGCCAAAAAGCCCACGATGCCCTGCACCAAGCCCACGAATATCTGCCCGAACCAGCCGGCGCCGGGCCACCAGAAGGGGCGATCGTCCCAGTAGCGCACGCCGGCCAGGGGCACGATCTGGGGGCCGCGCGCCAGGTTCACGGCCTGACCCTGCACGACGGCGCCCGTATCCTGCTGCACACCATCGGAGGCCATGACATCACCCATTACGACGGCCGAAGACGACAGGTGCACGGCCTGGCCAAAGGCGATGACGTTGCCGCCTACCGTGCCCGCTACCTCCACAGCACCGCCAAAGACGACCACGCTGCCGCGCACCTGCGAGCTACGGTCCAGCGTCACATCGCCGCCAAAAGAGACCAGGTCGCCATCCAGGCGTTCATTGGCGCGCAGGTGAAAATCCTGGCCAAAGAGCACCCGCCCGCTCTGCGGGCCATCGGCCAGCGCCGGCTGCGCAAACACCGCCGACAGGAGCAGGGCCACCAGCAGCACCGCCCAGCGCATGAGGCTTTTCATGCTGCATTTCCTTTCATCCAATCATCCAGGCCTACCTGGATTACGCGCGCCACCGGCGCGTCTCTGCAGTATTATGAGGAGGGGCGCGCCGGCCGGAAAATAGCCACCCGCAGCCAGGCTGTCAGGGTTGCCGCGGTCGCCAGGCAATAGAGCAGGGCAATGGCAGCTGCCGGAGTATCGAGGAGGGCGCGCAGGACAATGCACAGGGCCCGGGCCATTTCCCACAGGGGCAGGACTGCACTCCGCACGCTCAGCCAAAGGGCTGCTATCTGCGCGACGCCCGTCCCAACCAGAAGCAGGCGCGCGGCTAAAAGCACCGCGTAGAGGGCGGCCAACACGGCCAGCCCCAGGGCCATCCAGGCTGTTGAGCCGAGCAGTGCCCCACGGCGCTGCCGCCGCTCGACGCGCACCCACACCCGGGCGGCCAGGTCCACCGGCGGCTGGGCCACCGGCGGCGCTGTGAAAAAGCGGTCAACTTGCTGCCAGCGCTGCCACATCTCAGCGCAGGCAGGGCAAGCACTCAAATGCTCCTGGAAGCGCTTTTCCTCTTTCGGCGCCAGGCGCCCATCGAGATGAAGCGACATCCATTCCTGTAGCTCAGGGCAACGCGTGCTCAAGGCTTCCCCTCCGCAAGGCGTTTCTGCGGCTGGCCGCGGCCTCCTGGCGTTTGGCCAGGTAGCCCCCCAGCATCTCCCGCGCCCGGTGAAGCCGCGACTTGACTGCACTCTCGCTGGTACCAAGCATCCCGGCCATCTCCTCATAGGAGAGATCGTGCCAGTAGCGCAGCACGATCACCAGGCGGTAGGCCTCGGGCAGGAGAGCGAGCAGGGATTGCATCTCTTGTTCCTTCTCACGTGAGAGCGCCTCCCGCTCGGGCGCCTCGGCGTTCGCGTCGGGCAACGAAGCCTCGGGCAGATCGTCGAGGGCCAGCCAGGAGAGCCGGCGCCGCCGCAGCCGGTCAATGCAATAGTGCGAAGCGATCGCCAGGATCCAGGACGAGAACTTCATCTCCGCATCATAGGTGGAGAGGCGCATGTAGACGCGCAGAAACGTCTCCTGCGCCGCCTCCTCGGCTTCGGTAGGCGAGCCCAGCATCCGATACGCCAGGTTGTATACCGGTGTCTGATATGCCTGCACCAATTGAGTGAAGGCCTGCTGATCGCCTTTGCGCACTCGCTCAATGAGAAGCTGTTCCGCGTCCATTCTCGCTCCCGGCTTTCGATCCGTCGCACGGCTTCTCGTTCCGGGCATCACTACCCACTATACGAGAGGAGGCCGCGCAGGGTTGCACTCATCTGTTCTCTTCGCCTTCAGTATAGCCTAAGCAAGGCCGGGCTGCACCCGGCAAACGGGGGAACCGATCCAAGACCGCAGTAGGGTCTTTACCCTGGCCACTTGGCCAGGTAGGACAATTTGACAAGCACTACCGGGGCGCAGTATTCTTACTTCAGAGGAGACCTGTCAGGTCTGTGGTCCGATCTGCGCAGCCGGGGGCAGCACAGGGACCTCCGGTCCAGGCGAGTCAAGGAGGACACTATGGTCAGTGGCAAAACCGAAGAAGCCAAGCTTAACCGCAAGCTGCTCATGGGTATGGTCGGCGGCGGCCGCGATGCCTTTATCGGCGGTGTGCACCGCCGGGCAGCCCAACTCGACGGCACTGTTGCGCTCGTCGCCGGCTGTTTTGCCTCCACGCCGGAGAAGAGCAAGGCCTCGGGCCGCGATCTGTATGTGCCCGAGAATCGTGTCTATGGCACGTATCAGGAGATGATCGAGGGCGAGCTCAAGCTGCCTGAGGGCGAACGCATTGATTTCGTCTCGATCGTCACCCCCAACCACATGCACTTTCCCATCGCCAAAGCCTTCCTCGAGGCAGGGTTCAATGTCGTCTGCGACAAGCCGATGACGCTCAACTCGGCCGAGGCCAACGCCCTGATCGACGCGGTGGAAAAATCGGGCAAGGTCTTTGCCCTGACCCACAACTACACCGGCTACCCCATGGCCAAGCAGGCCCGCTGGCTGGTGCAACAGGGCAAGTTGGGCAAGGTGCAAAAGATCGTCGTGGAGTACCCCCAGGGCTGGCTGCTAGACAGGCTGGAAGCTGCGGGCTCCAAGCAGGCCGAGTGGCGCACCGACCCCAAGCGCTCCGGCGTCGCCGGGTGTATGGGCGACATCGGCTCGCACTGCGCCAACCTGGCCGCCTATATCACCGGCCTGGAAGTGGTCGAGATCTGCGCTGATCTGACGACCTTTGTGCCGGGGCGCCTGCTCGATGACGACTGCAGCGTCCTTATGCACTATGACAACGGCGCCCGCGGCGTGCTGATGGCCTCGCAGATCTCAACGGGCGAGGAGAACAATATCCGCATCCGCGTCTACGGCACCGAGGGCGCCCTGGAGTGGATCCAGGAGAACCCCAACTATCTCTACTTCACCCCCAAGGATGGCCCCACGCAGGTCTACAAACGCGGCAACGCCTACTGCTGTGACGCCGCCAAGCGCGCCACCCGCCTGCCCACCGGCCACCCGGAGGCCTTTTTCGAGGCCTTTGCCAATATCTACATGAACGCGACCGACACTATGCGCGCCAAGATCCTCGGCAAAGAGCCGACTGAGCTCGAGTTGGACTTCCCGACGGTGATCGACGGCGCCAAAGGCGTCTTTATGATCGAGAAGGTCGTCGAGAGCGCGCACAGCAGCCAAAAGTGGATCCCGGCCCGCTGGAGCCGGTAGGAGGAGTAGATACGATGGCACGTCCTGTAACATTGTTCACCGGCCAGTGGGCGGACCTGCCGCTGGAGACGTTGGCGGCCAAGACTCAGGCTTTCGGCTATGACGGCCTTGAGCTGGCCTGCTGGGGCGATCACTTTGACGTGAGCGCTGCCCTGTCGGACCCCAAGTATTGCCAGGGCCGGCACGACCTGCTAGCCAGGTACGGCCAGAAGACCTGGGCCATCAGCGCCCACCTGGTGGGGCAGATGGTGCTGGACCCCAACGATTTCCGCACCGATGATTGGGCGCCGAAGGAGCTCAAGGGGCAGGCCGAAGCCAAGCGCGAGTGGGCCATCGCCGAGATGAAGCGCACCGCACAAGCCGCGCAAAAGCTGGGCGTCAAGGTTGTGAACGGCTTTATCGGCTCCTCCATCTGGCATCTGCTCTACCGCTTCCCGAACTATCCGGACTCGGTGATCGACGACGGGTTCAAGTTCTTTGCCGAAAAGTGGGGCCCGATCTTTGACGAGTTCCAGCGCCTGGGCGTCAAGTATGCGCTGGAAGTGCACCCCACCGAACTCGCCTATGACATCGTGACTGCCAAGAGGGCGCTCGAAGCCGTGGACTACCACCCGGCTTTCGGCTTTAACTTCGACCCGAGCCATCTGCTCTGGCAGGGGGTAGACCCGGTCCGCTTTATCAACGAGTTCCCCGATCGCATCTTCCATGTGCACATGAAGGATGCGGGGGTCTACCTGGATGGCTATACCTCCATCCTGGCCTCGCACCTGCAGTTCGGCGACCATCGCCGCGGCTGGGATTTCCGCTCCCTGGGCCACGGCCAGGTGAACTTTGAGGCTATCATCCGCGCCCTCAACCGCATCGGCTACACCGGCCCGCTCTCGGTCGAGTGGGAAGACTCTGGGATGGACCGCGAGTTCGGCGCCAAGGAAGCCTGCGAATTTGTGCGCAAGGTCGATTTCCCGCCCTCCAACGTGGCCTTTGACGCCGCGTTCGAAAAGTAAGATAGGTTCCGCAAAAAGGTCCGGGGCATCCGGCGGGCGCCGGACCTGAGACAAAGGATTGGGGTGTGGGTGGTGGTGGCTGCTTGCTGCCCTGCAGGGCGGTAAGCAGCCACAACCAC
>Ga0078972_1009730_pt1 | contig 18666 bp, 21 predicted proteins | sample YelNatPaOPGAMG01_FD_67568 | JGI IMG/M metagenome (GOLD analysis project Ga0078972, IMG submission 67568) | Hot spring thermophilic microbial communities from Obsidian Pool, Yellowstone National Park, USA - OP-RAMG-01 (SPADES assembly) (version 2) | ecosystem: Environmental > Aquatic > Thermal... | reverse complement strand
TTTCAAAGTTCAGCTCATTGTACAGCTTGGCGCAGCTGTCAGCGAGTTCCCAAAGAGCAGGGCAGTCTTCGATTATGAAAGTGTTTGTTCTCTTCACTTCAAACACCTTTCCGGCTTCAATGTATTTTTCAGGGTCTATTATATATAAGCATATCGACAATTCATCCCACAGTTAAAACCGTAGGCTTTCTCGTCGAGTTTTATGTAAAAAAGCCAATCAGAAAATTAATGCTGCTGAAAATCAAAAAATTAAAATTCGACTTCATGGCTTTCAGCTATAAAGCCCCGCCTTTTAAGGCGGGGAGGAGGGTTGGAGTTATGATAGAGGAAACTCTTAGGGGGATTGTGAGGGATAGAATTGTCAGCATTCTCGAAAAGAGGATTGGAAGGGAAGAAGCGGCTGAAATTGAGAAAAAGATGACCCATGAAGACAGAGGCAAAATTTTGAAGGAGTTTGAGAAAAAAGGGAGCATTTCGGAGGAAACGTATATTTATATTCTTTCAAAGTACTATTTCAAAGATTTGACATCCCTTCTTTTCGGAATCCCCTCGGATTTGAAGGTTTATCCCCAGATCACGGATTCTATGATCGGCAGCGGAAAATTCGGAATTAGAGGTTTGAGGAAGCACGTTAGAGAGCTCGGTTATACTGATGACAAATTCGAAGAAATACTGGAAGCTATTTATGCAGAAGCAAAAAGGAAGTCTAGAGAAAACGGAAATTATGAGCTTTTTGCAACCGCATGTCTCGAAATCGGCAGTTATTATATTGAGAATGATTACAAAAAGGCTGAAAAGTTTCTTTATGAGGTTTATGAGCTTAGGAGCATTCTTGATGAAAAAAGAGCGAAGAAGCTTCTTAATTCCATAGCAAATCTAGGTTTGCTTTATTGCAAGCTAAGAAGGTTCGATATGGCAAAAGTTGCCTATGAAAAGGCCAGAAATATGGTTGAGGAGCTTGGAGTTGAAGATAGCACTTTTAAAGAGCTCGAGAAAATGCTGAGAAATTTTTAGTCTCAGAGAGTTTTCTTCCTGATGCTAACTTTTAGAACCGACAATATATCTTCTATAACAAGTCTTGGAGCTTTAAATATTGTGAAAATCTGTGGAGGTGAGAATTCGTCGTATAAACTGGTTGCAATTATTGGCAGAATGGAAATTGCAGCCGAAATTAGAAAAAGAAATCTAAAAGCGAAATCTCCGTGTGAATAAAGCGAATCCAGCAGAAATCCGGCAAAAATACTACCCAAAGCCGATGATATGTCTGAAATCCAGTTTATTATAGCATAGTAAGGTGCTGAATGCTTTTTGTATGTTAGATCAGCAACGGCATTTGCGATTGCTATTGTTGGGGCTGAGATGTAGAATCCGTATAGTATGTAGGCGAGTATCAGAATCTGGAGCGATTCGCGACCGGAAATTGCGAATATGACTGCAGAAATTATGAAAGATATGCAGGAGAGTGAAAAAAGCGGTTTGTTTCCAAATCTGTCAGAAAAGGAACCAGAAAACCTTAAGGCATATATCGAGGATATATGGGCAACAAAAGCTAGAAAAAGAATCGTGTAAAGCGGGTATCCAAGAGTGAGTAAATAAACTGCGAAGAAAGTTCTGGCGGAACTTTGCGAGAAAAATAGAAGCACAGCAATTAAGACTAATATTAGGAAACTCGGATTTCTTAGTGGTTCTGTAATTCTCGGCTCGCTTATTCGGTTGCACTTTACATTTTCAACATTTCTCAGAAAAAGAACTGCGATGATTCCGAAAACTGTTGCCGTCAAAAATAGAAGCGGAAATCCTTCTCTTTGAAACTTTTCAAAAACAAAGATCTGGATGAATAAGGCGGGAATTGCTAAAATTCTGCCGTATGCTGACCTTTTCGAGAGAACTTCTCCCCTTTTCCCTGCCGGAATTAGATCTCTGGCCCAGGAACTATAGGTGACTGTGTATACATCCTCGCAGACATTGAAAATAAAGTAAAAGATGGCGAAAATCAGAATTTCATACATTCCATCGATGAATGCGTTGAGTGTTAACGCCAGAAGGGCCATTTTTGAAACTAGGCTTGCGAAAATTGCAATTCTCTTTCTGTTCCTTCTTTCGACGAACTTGGCCGAAATTATCTGCGCTGCTGTTGTGAAAAATGGAATGGATACCAGTATGCTGATTACCATTGGAGAAGCTCCGGCTGTAGCTAGATATGCGCTTATGATTGTTACACCGAGCAGGGAATAAACGACTTGGAGAAAAGAACCCTCAATTACAAAGTTCCTGATGCTTCTTTCTAAATCACGCAGCTCTACATTTATGCGCATTGCAAAAATGTGTTGGTTTAAAAAATTTTATTGCGAATTGAGAATTTCGAAATGCACTATTGTGACGAATTCTGAATCGCTCACTTCTCCGTAAATCCTTCTCAGGGCATTCAGAAGTTCTTCCCTGTTTGAAAAACCGTCGGATCTCGCATCCTCATCGCTCAGTTCGGATATCCTTTTTACCACAACTTTCTTTATTTTTGCCAGTGCAAACGGCTTGTTGTCAACCGTAAGCTCAACGGCTTTTCCCACAGGATAGCTCCTGATACCCTTCCTTATCGTGGTTTTCTTGGATCCCTCTAGGATTACTGGAACGAATTCGGGATCGAAGTTTATTCTTTCCATCACTCCAAAACTACTACAGCGTTCGGATTTTTGACCCTTAAATCCAGAGCTTCCATTGCTACGAAGGCAATCTTATCTCCCTCCGGTCCGAGTTCTTTTAGTTCAACTTCATGGCCGACTACAATGTCCGCTACGCTGGGCGTGTTTGCGAACACAACGACCTTTTCCTCAATTGTCGGGCTCACTATTATGCCGCCATTGAAAACCTCTCTCAGGATCTCTACGACCATCTTTCCTCCCTTTTCATGAACCTTCAGCAGCTTGGAAAATCTTTCGGGGCTCAAGATTACTGCAAATGGACCGGATGAAGCTTTAGCTACTTCTCTCATAGCCTTTAGGAGCTCCTCTATGCACTCCTCGCTGGTGTCCCATTTTCCAAGCTTCATTTTTCTTCCCACCATAAATCCGCTTATTATATGTTTCTCCTCATTCTTTGAAAGCATTTCTCCTGCTCTGATTGCAATTGCAGGATCAAAGCTTCCGTCGCTAAGCTCTCTGAGTCCTAAGAAAAACTTCTGCATAAGTAATGGAATTGCCCTGAATTCCTGCCTGACAACCTTTATTTCGCCATCCCCATCGATTATATCAACCCTGTAGGATTGCGCTGAAATCCTTGTTTTTGGCAGAACGTTGTAAAGCCTTCTCCCTCTTGCAAGACCCTCCATGAACGCGTTTGATAGAATCGAGAAGTATCCCTGATTTCCCCCATCTAAAGCGGTCTTTATTCCTGTTTTTTCCTCAACTTCCCTAAATCCCCCCTTCAGCTCGGATACCTGTTCTGAATCGAGGCTTAGCAGGAGTGCTGTGAATTCGCCGACGTGAGCCTTCTCCTCTTTTGCAACGTCCAAAAATATTTTTCTGCAGTTTTCGTCAGGGCTAAGTCTTGCCATCTGCTCGTATAGGCTTATCGCATCCAGTTCGGCTGATATGGCCAAACGAAGGGCTTCCATGAGTTCCTCTTTGGTGTAGGGCTTATCCCTAACCAGAAGTGTCGGATTAACTGCGAGCATATCCCTTTTTGTTTTGGAGATTTATAAAATTTTTCCTGTTTAGAAAAAATATTCAGTCTATCCTTCCCTTGAAGAGCACACCAATCCTTTCGAGTATTTTCACAGCTCTTTCTAAGTTGTCAACCCGGAATATTATTAGGGCTTTGTGCTTTTCGGATGTGAAGGCGTAAACGTAGTCGATGTTAATGCCTTCATCCCCCAAAGCCTTTGCTATTCTGTAAAGCTCTCCGGGTTTGTCTTCTACTTCGACAGCCAAAACTTCGTTGATCGCAACCGTGAAGCCCGCCTCCTTCAGCGCTTTGTAGGCCTCATCCGTTTTATCGACAACCATTCTGATGATCCCGAAATCCCCTGCATCAGCGATCATGAATGCCCTGAGGTTTATCCCCTTTTCAAAGAGAACACCGGTAACAGAAGCCAGCCTTCCTGGCTTGTTTTCAACGAAGACGGATATCTGCCTTATCATGATCTCACCTCAGATCTTCCTCCTGTCTATGATTCTTTTTGCCTTCCCTTCAAACCTCTGCAATGTTCCCGGGTTGACGAGTTCTACGTTTGCATGAACTCCTAGAACACTCTTAAGCCTCTCCTCAACTTTTCTCTTCAAATTCAGTATTTCTCCCGGCTTCTCTATCGAAACCTTTTGGTTGAGCTCGACCTGTATTGTCATGACATCGAGGTTCTCGACCCTGTCTAGGATTATCATGTAATGCTCCCCGAGCTCTGGAATTTGCATCAGTACATGCTCTATCTGACTCGGGAAAACGTTTACGCCGCGGACGATGAGCATGTCATCGCTCCTCCCGAGAATTCTCATTATCCTGGGATGAGTCCTTCCGCAGTTGCATTTTTCTGTTTCAAGGATTGTAATGTCTCCCGTTCTCCATCTGATCAGGGGCATGGCTTCTTTGCTGAGAGTTGTTACAACAAGCTCTCCTTTTTCCCCTTCACCAACGTTCTCGCCGGTTTTCGGATCTATAACTTCCACTAGGAAATGGTCCGCCCATATGTGGAGACCGTTTCTTTCCGTGCATTCCGTGAAAAGCGGGCCGCTAAGTTCTGAAGTACCGTAGACATCGTAGGCGGTGATTCCGGTCTTCTCTTCAATTCTTTTTCTAGTTTCTTCACTCCAGGGTTCCGCACCAAAAATCCCTATCCTGAGACTCGTCTCCCTTATGCTCGTCCCCATCTTTTCGGCATATTCCGCCATGTATAGCATGTAAGATGGAGTGCATGCGATTACAGTAACTCCGAGATCCTTCATCAGCTCTATCTGCCTCGCCGTATTTCCGGTTGAAATCGGAAGAGCTGTGGCCCCGATTTTTTCCACAGCATAGTGAAATCCGAGCCCGCCCGTGAACAGGCCATATCCGTATGCTATCTGAACTATATCCTCATGCGTGACTCCGCAGCTAACCAAACCCCTGCAAAGGCTTTCTACCCACATCCTTATATCGTTTTCAGTGTAGCCAACCAGCGTCGGTTTTCCAGTGGTACCGCTTGAGGCGTGAAATCTGACTATCTGTGAAATCGGAACTGCAAACATTCCGAAGGGATAGTTATCCCTTAAATCCTGCTTTTTTGTGAAAGGAAGTTTCGGAAGATCTTCGAGTCCCCTTATATCCGAGGGGTGCAACCCGAGTTCTTTGAATTTCCTTTTGTAAAATGGAGAATAGTTGTAGACGTTGTTGACAAGGGCCCTAAGCTTCTTTTCCTGAATTTCCTTCAGATCCTCCACCGGCATTCTCTCCATGCTTGGATTCCAGAACATTTTTTCACCCCAGCCAGTTCATCGAGTGGACTTTCTTTGACTTAACAGTTGGTATTATAAAAGCATCGATTATGCGAAAGACTTTTCAATTAAAATTTTCCGTGGACGAATATGTGATCCCTGTGGTACGGTTCTAAGGTGTCATGGCGGAGGATTCGGAAGTCCTTTGAAAGATCTTTCAAAACTCTGGAAAAGACCTCTCTTGAATCTGCGGTTGAATCTATGCTTTTTGCCTTGACCATTATCAGAAATTCGCCCCCCTTTTTCAGGAAAAATTCCGAATTCATTCTTAGAATCTCTATCTGGTTCTTCTGCGCTATATCTTGGTATATGAAGTCAACCCTTTCAACGATTCCGCTGTAAAGCCATGGCTTGCCTGCATCGAATAGAAGCGGTATTATGTTTTCCCTTTCCCTTGCCAATTCCAGAAGCTTGAGAAACGGCTTTGCGGAGTATTCAACAGCGTATATTATCCCCTCATCAACTATGTCCGCGAGATGGCTCAGCGTAGTCCCGCTGGCAGCTCCTAGGTAGAGAATCTTTTCCTCACCCTTCATCTCTATTTCGTATCCCTTCAGAATCATCGCAGAGAGCTTGCTCCTCCATGGAATCCACTCCCTGTATCTTTCGCTTCCGAGCAGAAATATCCTCTCTCCGTAGTGGCTTCCGTATCTGCTCTTCGTTGCTGGAGTCCCGTTTATTATCCTAACGTTTCTCATGTCCTCCTCAGCTCCTCATACCTCTTCTTCAGGGAGCTGAATAGCTCCTCCTCAAGCTCTCCCCTGAAGTAGTCGATTTTCGCCGCGATGGATATCTTTGTGGCCAGAAATCTGGCCATCTTTCCCCTTTTCTTTTTCGGCAGGCTCCTTACAAAGCTGTGGAGGAATATTATGCCATGCTTCGGAACCCTCGCTTCCTTTCCCCTTTTCATTCTTGAAAGTGCTTTATAAAGGCTTTTTTCCGCACCGGCAATCTGTATCTTGCTTGCCGGAGCAAATGCAAGCTTTTTAAGGCTTCCAAACTTTTCTATGAGCTTTGCTCCGATTTTCGCTCCCGCAATTTCGGTTAGATTTGGCGCGATTTTCTGCATCACTGCATCGATTTCCTTTTCTATCTGCGATCTCAGCCTTTCCATCTCAGCCAGCGCTCTTTCAAAATGCTCGGCAAGATCCTCCTTCACAAGCCTGATATCCTCATCCTTTTCCCTTACCATGTTAATCGCTTCCTCAACCTCTTCCAAGGCCTTTACAAGGGCTATGACGTACATATCATCGCTTCCAAGCTCTTTTCTGACCCTTTCCTCAGCAACCTCAATTGCCGTTTTTCTGAGAATTCTGTAGTAATCCTTTCCCAGAACCCTTAAACCCAGCTCCGAAACGCTGAATGGAAGGGGGGACTCGTTTGAAGCGAGGAGAAAGCTTTTTTTAAAATCTTCCGAAATTCTGATCCCATCATCAACTGTGCCGAACCAGAGGTTGTACCTCAAATTTTTGCACCTCTTTTCGCTTTTCAGAAAATTCGAGAAAAAGATTAAAAGCTTTAGCCCAAAAGCAGTTCATGGAAGAAAGGGTTATAGAGGAACTTTCAGAGATGCTGAGGGGTAGAGTTGTTGTCAGTGAGGAGGAGCTGAGAACAAAGGCCATTCGCTCAGCCCTGAGGGTTCTTGGATTCGGAGCTGTGAATTTTGGAAGGGAGAATTTGAATGAAGTCGTCTGCAGTTTTATTGACTGCCCGATCACGATAAAAAGCCTTCACTTCTCAGAAAAGGTTGAAGTCGATGGTATAAGCTTTTATCACCTTCACACAGTAAAGCCGGGGAGAGAAGATTTCCTGAAGGCATATGAAGAATACGTTAACGCCAGAAGCTTTTTGGAAAACCTTGAAAATATGATATATTCCCTTGACAGCTTCTTTGAAGGCTACAGAAGTGAGGGGGCTTTTCTGAAAATATATTCAAACAGGAACAGGTATTCCGTCTTCTTCACAACGATTCGCGATGCATTTGAGGACATCGATGTCCATCTGGATCTTTCATCGAACTTCAATGGGGAATACGTTATCGCCGTCAAGGTTGAGGAGAAACCGGATGAATTCATAAAATTCTTCAAATTCCATTCCGAAAAAGTAAAGAGGGCTGGAGCCAAAGTTTGGGTTGTCAATCCCCAGAAGAAATCGGTAGATCCTTTTATAGGTTATCCGAGGGATTTGAGCCTTATTTCCAGATTCAGGAATCCGAAGTTTGCAACTGTGATCAATTCCCTCTGGAGAACAAAGGTTGAGGAAATAGACTAGCTCCTCAGATACTCCAGCGCAGTCTTAACGTCGGCATTCTCGTGGACGATCATAGCAATTGCCCTCGTCATTTTTGTCGGATTCTCCGCCTGGAATATGTTTCTCCCGATCGCAACCCCGCTTGCCCCGGCGTCCATTGCCATTCTGACCATCTGCAAAAGCTCTTCCACGCTGCTCATCTTCGGACCTCCGGCAATCACAACAGGAACCGGACAGCCCTCCACAACCTTTCTGAAGCTCTCGACATCTCCGGTGAAATTCGTTTTAACTATATCCGCCCCGAGCTCCGCTCCAACTCTTGCTGCGAGGGCAACAGCTTTGGGATCGAACTGGTTTATCTTTTCCCCCCTCGGATACATCATCGCAAGAAGGGGCATTCCCCACTCCTGGCATGCCTTGGAAATTTCCCCCAGCGTCTTCAACTGCTCCGCTTCCGTCTTGCTTCCTATGTTTATGTGCACGCTCACACCATCTGCGCCGAGCTTGATTGCCTCCTCAACCGTGCAGACAAGAACCTTCTCATTTGGATCGGGGGACAGCATGGTCGATGCGCTGAGATGTATTATCAGCCCGACATCTTTCCCATAACCCCTGTGCCCGTAGGCGACTATTCCCTTGTGCACGACAACGGCATTCGCTCCCCCCTCCGCTACCGCGTTTATTGTCTTTGCCAGATTCTGAAGCCCCTGTATTGGCCCCATAGAAACCCCGTGGTCCATTGGAACTATCACCGTATGTTTCGTGTTTCTGTCTATTATCCTTTCAATCCTGATCTTTTTCCCAATCATGCTACTTAGTTTCAAAGTAGCAAATATAAGTTTTTCCAATTTAGAATTTCATTTTTAAACAATAATTTTTTTTATTGTTATAAAAAAACTTGAAAAAACTTATTTAAGAGGTGGAAAAACAATATTGTGCTTGTTAAAGACTCGTTTTCAAGGTTTGGAACGGTTGAGGATCATCCCGAAGTACTTAAGATCTATTGTTACGATTTTACGCTCATTCCAAGGATCTTTTCGAGATTCATAAAGAGGCCGATCATAGTTGTGCAGCCGAGAAGCGCTGAGGATGTTGCCGAGATAATGAGGATCTGCGAAAGGCATGAAATACCCATCGTTCCAAGGGGGGCTGGAACCTCCGCCTACGGTGGCGCAACCCCTCTGAAGAGCTGCGTTGTGATGGATTTTAAAAGGATGTGCAACTTCGAGATAAGAGATGGCGAATTGGTAGCGCAGAGCGGGGCTGTATGGATTGAAATGGAAAGGGAGCTTAACAGGAACGGTGAAGCCCTGAGAGTTTATCCCACAAGCGCAAACGTTTCAACCGTTGGCGGCTGGATAGCCCAGGGCGGCTATGGAATTGGGAGCCTTAGATATGGAAGCATTGCAGAAAACCTGAAATGGCTGGAGATAGTTGATTTTGAAGGCATAAGGATAGTTAAAGGGGAGGAAATGAGGTATTATGTCGGCACCTTCGGCTGCCTGGGGATAATAACTAGGGCATGCATCAAGACTAGGAAAAATGAACCAATTAATTGCAGAGCAGTTCACTGCAGCTTTGAGGAAGCGATTTCAATGCTGGAAGGCGGATACCATGCTTCATTCAAGAATTCGAAATATCTCAGCCTTGAGGGTTTCGGAGCCAAGGATGTCCTTCTAATCTGCTCCGAAAAAGGAGATGGCGATGAAACCGGGAAGATGATGTGGGGGAGAAGGCTTATCCCGCTCAGGATTGCGAGTAAGGGAAAAAGGATTTTCCCGGAAGTGATTCTGCCTCACGAGAATGCAGTAAAATTCTACGAGTACGCTGAGAGAATTTCCGAGGGATTGGAAGTGGTCTTTGCGAAAGACTGCGCAGTCTTCATAGCAGCCCTCGGAAACGGATACAGAAACATGCTGAAGGCTTTAAAGATTGTGAAGATCGCTGAAAAGCTGGGAGGGAGGGTTTATGCGAGGGGAATGCTTTTCTCCAGCAGCTACGGAAAAGATATCTCGGATTACAAAAAGAGAATTGATCCGAAAAACCTGCTGAATCCCGGGAAGATGGGTTGGAATGTGTTTTCGATGTCTATAGGACTTCTGGGGAAGCTCATATGGACTGCATAAGGTGCGGCCTCTGCAACGTCTGCCCGGTTTTCAGGGTTGAGAAGCTTGAATCCGTATCGCCGAGGGGGAAGATAATAGTGAGCAAAAGCATTGATTCAAGAATTGCCCGGGATTTCTTCAAGTGCAGCGTCTGCGGACTTTGCGAAGTCGTTTGCCCGGTTAATCTGAAGCTCACGGAGTTCTGGGAAAAGAAGAGGGAGGAGCTCTTTGAAAAAAAGCTCGCACCTTTGCCGATACACAAAAAGCTTAGGGAAATGACCTTCAGGGATTTCAACCCATACGGGGGAAGGCAGGAAAAGAGGGCTGAATGGCTCGAGTTTCCGGTTGAAAAGTCAAGGACACTTTATTTTGCCGGATGCACAGCGAGCTACAGGCTGCAGAATATGGCTAAGGCATCTGCAACGGCTTTGAAGGAGCTCGGAATCGAATTCACAGTCCTCGGCCCCGAGGAATACTGCTGCGGCTCTCCATTTCTCAGAACGGGCCAGAAAGACATAGGGAGGTTCCTTTTCGAGAAGAACATCCGGGCCTGGCAGAAGGCGGGGGTGGAGGAGATAATAACCTCCTGTCCCGGCTGCTACAAGACAATTTCCCAGGATTATCCCAGATTTGCAAGGGAGCTCGGATACAGTTTTGAATTCGAAGTTAAGCACGTTTCAATGATATTCTCCAAGCTGGCCAAAGGGAAACTGGGATTTAAGGCAACATATCACGATCCATGCCATCTGGGAAGGCACATGGGAATATACGAGGAGCCAAGGGATGCGATAAGGAGATGCGGGATAAAGCTAGTTGAAATGGAGAGGAACAGGGAATTTGCCCTTTGCTGCGGTGCGGGGGGCGGATTGAGGAGCCAGTTCAAGGAAATATCGATCGCAATATGCGAGGAAAGGATAAGGGAGGCGCTTTCAACTGGAACGGATATTCTCATAACCTCATGTCCATTTTGCGAATACAACTTCACAAGAACGGGAAAGGGGAGGATTAAAGTTTTTGACCTATCTGAGATAGTATGCATGACACTCTTTCCCTGATCTTCTGCCTCCTTCCATCGAAGAAAGCGTTCAGTATTGCCTCCTTTTTTGGAAATTCGAGATAATTTATGACAAGGCCAACCTGATTTGCCGAATGAGCATCGCTTCCGCCTATTCCCCTTTTTCCGTATTTTTCGGCATACCTCTTTGCGAGGAAGTTGAAGTAGCTCTTTGCGTTGAAGATTTCAACGCAGTCAACGTAGGAAAAATCCTTTCTCCTCAAAGTCCCATTTCTTAGCAAATCGAATGGGTGAGCAAGCACTGTGATTCCTCCGAGGGATCTAACGATTTCGCAGCTTTCCCTCATCGAAAGCCCAGCTTCAACTTCTTTTTCTATGCCGTAGGCAAGGAGGTGGCCGCTTGAAGTTGATATTTCAATTCCCGGGATTACAAAAATTGGTATTTTCTCCTCAATGACGAATTCGACTGCGCTCATAGATCCGTTTAGGGTGTCGTGATCCGTTATGGAGAGCAGATCTATTTTTTTCCTTAAAGCTTCTAGGATTATTTCCTCAACGCTGCTCTTTCCATCGCTGAAATTCGAATGGACGTGAAGCTCTGCCCTTAGCATTTCAGAGCTCAACGTAGGTTGCATCTATTATTCCGTCCAGCTTCATCATCTCTTTCAGAACCTCATCGCTTGGCGGATCGTCGACGAGCAGTAGCATCAGCTGAACACCTCCGGGCTTGTCACCGACCCTTCCCACGATCATTCCGGCTATGTTTATGTTGTTCCTTCCGAAGAGGGTGCCAACCCTCCCTATGACCCCGGGCTTATCCTCGTGTAGCGAGATTATGTAATGCCCCTTCGGGATGAAGTTCACATGGTAGACATCTATCTTAAGAATCCTGTACTCCTTTCCGAAGCAGGTTCCCGCGAAGTATATCTTCCCTTTCTCTGTTTCAACTTCCACCTCCATCAGGTTTTCGTAGTATTCGCTCTTTGCAATCTTCGAGATTTCCATCTTTATCCCCCTTTCTTCAGCGATGCTCTTTGCTGAAACTATGTTTATTCCCATTCCAAGGGTTCTCTCAAGCAAACCTTTCAGCAGATGCCTCAGCAAAAGCTCGGAATTCTTTTCGGCAATCTTGCCGCTCAGGATCATTCTAACTTTCCTTATGGCCCCTCCAAGCCTTGCGTTTGCAATCTTTCCCATCTTTTCCGCCAGCACTGCGTAGGGCATAAGGAATTCGAATTCCGCCAGATCTATCGGCGGAAGGTTGACGGCGTTCTTCGCGGGCAAACCTCTTGCAACGTTTACGATGTCTTCAGCTATTATCCTCCCAACGCTCTCCTGAGCCTCCCTTGTCGAGGCTGCGATATGAGGGGTTGTGACAACGTTCTCGAACCTGAAAAGCGGGCTTTCAAAGTTTGGCGGTTCGTTTTCGTATACATCAAGCCCGACACCGAATATCTTCCCGCTCTTAAGCCCCTCAACGAGGGCTTCCTCGCTTATTATCCCCCCTCTGGCCGTGTTTATTATTATGACCCCGTTTTTCATCATCTCTATTTCCTTCTTCCCTATCAGCCCCACTGTTTCCCTTGTTTTTGGAACGTGCAGCGTTATTATGTCCGATTCCTTCAGAAGGGTTTGAAGGTCGACGAGCTTTACGCCAATTTTCTGAGCCCTCTCTGCTGGTATGTAGGGATCATAGGCAATAACGTTCATCTCCAGGGCCTTGCATCTCCTCGCAACTTCATAGCCAACCCTTCCGAGGCCTATTATTCCAACTGTTTTTCCCCTTAGCTCTATTCCCTCGAATCTCTTTCTCTCCCACTTCCTTTCCCTCATCGAAAGGTATGCCTGCGGAATCCTCCTAGCGACTGCGAACATCAAAGCGATTGCGTGTTCAGCAGTCGAGACAGTGTTCCCACCGGGGGCGTTGACAACTATTATCCCCCGCTGCGTTGCGGCATCGATGTCTATGTTGTCAACTCCAACTCCAGCTCTTGCAATTATCTTTAGCTTCTCCCCCCTCTCTATTATGCTCCTGTCAACCCTGATCTGGCTTCTCACCACTAGAGCATCGTAGTCTTGGATTATGTTGAGTAGATCATCCCTTTTAAGGCCAAGCTTTACATCTACGTGCAGTCCGTTGCTTTTCATGAACTCAATTGCTTCCTCGCTGATCTGCTCCGCGACAAGCACTTTCATGCAATTACATCGATTTCGGAATTTAAAAATTCGCTATGTGAGAATTGAAGATGAAGATATTCCGGAGAGTAAGGTAGTTTTTGATGTTAGGGGTAGTACTGGGAGAGAGATTGATAAAAAAGAAAAATTTAATTAAATTCTTCCCTCCCAGACTACTTGTCTGGTGCCATCGACATCACAGATAAGTCTAAACAATCCCATGCTACAGTTAGAACATGTTATATTATCACCCACATTACTAAATCCTTGAAGATTAGTAGAGCTTCCAGTAGTAGCATTTATTAGCGAACATCCACTTATATTTGTAGCACCGCCCCAGTCTCTAAGAACAAATTGAATAGTAGTAGAATCCACTCGTGTTGCTGTAATTCCAGGAGTCTTTTGCTTTGGTACTGTCCCGGTTAGCCCAAAAACAAAGCTCGCTATCACCGCTGCCAGAATCACTGTTATTGCCACCATCAGTATCACGCCGATTACCGGCGAGACACCCTTTTCATCCTTTCTCAATGCCATCATATCACCTCCATTATTATTGTAATTATAACGACTATATAAAACTTTCGACTGATAGAACATTAACAGTTTTGATATAAAAATTTTTTGGTTTGAGTTTCAAACTAGTTTTTTAAAATTGAATCTCATCCATACAGTTTGAAACTCAAAGCAAGTAATTACTCAAAACGGGGACTGGTGATAACAATAGCTTTCCAGTTTTCTCTCCCCTAAAAATTTAAAGCGGACCCGCCGGGATTTGAACCGGGATCTACGGCTTAGAAGGCCCGTTCTTTATATACTTCAGTTCACGCTTATATTTTAAAGTCGTGAACTATAACCCAGATAAAAGTTATCATGTGAACTCATGGCATACTTTTGTGAACAGCAAATTGATATCAGGTAGATAAGGACAGGTTTGGGGTACATACTCAAGCTCATGGACAGCTTTGGAGATACCTTGAATGACCTCTTGAAGAGTTTTAAAAGAGATCTTAGGAAAAGCGTGAAAATCTTTGTCATCCCTGAAGCTTTCAGGCCAGTTGGTTTGTTGAGGGACAAACTTTTTTAAATTGTGTAAAAGAAGAAAAATGTGATGAATGATCAGGCGGACTTCGCCGCTATCCTCTTCGGTAAGCCCTTGAAGCGCTTACGTGCGCGGATGTGCAGAATGCGCTTGCTGTACTAGATGAGTCTCCTGCAATAGAATTCAAAGAAACTTTCGGGAATGAAAAGGGAGCTAAGGAGGGAGTTTTGAGGAGCATAGTAGCATTCCTGAATTCAAAGGATGGCTATGGGCTTCTGGTCCTCGGAGTCAGAGATGAGAGAGGCGAGAAGAGGATAGCTGGATATCCACGGATCTTGTAAAGGGGAGAAATCCAGCTTTTCTCTAGCTTGAAAGGGCGAATTTTTCCAGTCAGAAACCAACTTAAAAAGGAAGAAAACCTTTATAATACTCCCCAAAAGATTAAAATAGGTATGAGCTCACGGGTCATCTTTCCAGCAATTTCACTTTCTCAGCTTCAAATCATAGGTAAACCCGGATCTGAAATTTATTCAACCCTCGGAAAGCACTTGGAGCCATATATTGAGGAAACGCTGAAAAACCCGGAAAATGTGAAAGCTGTTGCCGGGAAATTGCTGATGGATGCAAGAGTTTCATTCCTGCTTTTCAGCGCACTCCAGAAAACCACATACGAAGCTGGAGAAAAGGACCTAATTGAGGCTTTTAGATTTCTCAAGTCCCTTTCCAGGAAGTTCAAAGATGCTGGAATCGATGTTGATGAAGCTTTCAGCATATTTGCCGAGCACGAGGAGTGGAAGTTTAAAAAGCTGAAAGGGGAGTTCGAAAGATTCGTTACCATGGCCCTCGACTTCATGAACTACCCAGAAGATGTATACGAATACGCGGTAATTTACTTCTCGCTCTTCCTTCTCTTGCTTGCCTCATACGAAACGGAAGCGCATGAGAAGCTCAGGTCCATTGGAAAAGAATTGAAAAACCTGGCAGAGAAACTCGAAAACTATACGCTCACCTTTATGCTGACTTTTGAGGAAAGCGAGGAAATCGCTGCGGTTGCAAGAACACCTGAAGAAGTTAAAAGAGTGCTGAGAATTGAGTGAAAAATGCAGACATGTAACAGAATTTCGGCGCAGTTTCGAAAAAGATGTGGAAAAACTGGATAGAGAGATAAGAGATCGGGTATCTGAGAAAATAGATCAAATCCTGAAAGGTCATATCGGAGAACTTCTAAAAGGAAAGTTTAGAGATTATAAAAAAGTCAGAATAGGCAAATACAGGCTAATTTACAGCGATAAAGAAAAATGCAAGATAGTTCTCGTTAAGCTCAGTCACAGAGAAACAGTATACGACGAACTGGATAGATTATTAAATTAAATGGCGTAATTTTGTGGTGAAATCAAATAAAAGTATTCATTATAAAAGCGGATGAAAGAGATGCGCAGGCTTAACTCCGCTCTCATCCATATGTTGAACTTTTCTCTAACTCCTTGAGTTTTGATCTTGCCTTGGACGCTTTTGCTACACATCTGGGCATGTTTCGGCTTTGACCTTAGCTCCGTATGCTACTTTAAGTTTTTCATGAATTCCTCCTTGGTTATTCTTGCAAGTTTTAAAATTCCCAACAGCGTGCCAGTTTTTACTTCTCTATGCATTGGTACTATGGTAACTATCTTTTCGCCATTTTTAAACTTCCTTAAAACAACATGCGAACCCTTTTGTCAAAACCACTTCGAATCCGAACTTTTCAACCAAAATCTTGACTATTTCTTTACCCGACAGTTTTGGTAATCTCGACATTTAATGTACCCACGGTCTCTATGTTTTCTATTTCAGCGGCTGTTTCTGGCATTTCCTCCAAGTAGAGCTCTATCGCCTCCTTTAGATTTTCCATGGCCTCTTCTATAGTCTTACCCTGAGTGGTAACGCCAGTAAAGGCTTCCTTGATCACGAACATGTCTTCTTCTCTCCAAATTATAGCATGAAGTTTCACAGATCTTTGTAAGTGATGCCCGTATTTAAGAATTCCGTTGGGAATAGGTTTGTTTCGCCTCTAGCCATTCCTAGTCCTTTGTCCCTACTTTTTATGCTCGCCCCCGATATACACTAGGATTCCTAACACTATTTCACGCACCCTTCGAAAGGGCTGTAAGTGAGCTACTCCACGACTTAAGTCGGGAGCTTCCAGCGTTTAGCTGGGGCTTTACGCCGCCAACCTCATCTGCCGGTTCAAAAGCCAAGCTCCCCCATCCCATACCTCTCGTTAAGGCATGGGCTATGTTTGTGCATGCGTTCAGGTCTCTATTGTAGATCAGCCCGCATTTCGGACATCTAAATTCCCTTCCTTTGACTTGGGCAACATGCCCGCATCTGTGGCAAGTCTTTGAAGTGTTCCTGACTTCCTTTTTGGGCAAATACCTGACCTCTATTCCCTCAAGCAAGGCCTTGTACTCAATGTAGGTTTGGAGCTTCCTGAAGGGCAGAGAGTGAAACCTCCTGTTAAGCTCTTTGGACTTGTCAAAGTTATCCCTTATTCCGGTGAGATCTTCCATCACGATTACAGGCTTGGGGAACTGTTTAGCGTAGGCCACTATTTCATTCGCTGTTGCGTGAAGCTTCTGCTCAACAATCCTTTTTTCTTTATCCTTCAGCTTCTTAACATCCTTCATCAGCTTCCTCCTCTGCATTTTTCTCCTTATATGCGCATACTTCCCCCTTGTCCTCTTTACCTCTGCGCCTTTCCAGAAGTTGCCTCTCATCGGTTTGCTTGGATTCTCCTTTGAAATCGCTACTGCAACTGCTAGATTGTGCTCTCCCCTGTCTATCGCTATGACTGTTTTAGGCTCATCAGGAACTTCAACAAACTTCTTCAAGATAAAGTGAGCATACCATTCTCCACTGCGTTTAACCATCTCAACGGCTGCGAATTGCCATTCTCCCTTCAGAGCTTCCTCTATCCTCTGCTTTTGTTTCCCTCCAAAGACTATTGGCAGGCTTATTCTCTCCTCTCTGTTAAGGCTCAGTGTAAGCCAGTACGGCGTTAGAGCGTTGTCTGTCTTGGAAAAACCGTAGCATCTCTCATCGAAGCGGATGGAAATCCTTTTAAGCTTTAAAACGCTGCCTTCTTTTCTGTTCTCCTCGAAGCTCTTCAGGATCTCGACAGCCTTGTCTCTGGCTGTCTGGATTAAGGCCGTGTTGAGATTAAACAGCCTTTTTGCATCTTCATAGCATTTTTCATGCAAAAGCTTCTTCGATGTGGAATTGTAGCCCAGATACCATTTAACGAGTTTAAAATACTCGCTGAGCGTTTTATTTAAAGCCAAGATTTTTGATTTATTCGGCCTGAACACCTTGCCTACAACGCATATCTGGGCTTCTTTCTGCAAGGGAACATCCCCAAGACTTCTTAAACACAGGACTATTTAAACCTTGCCCATTCATCCCAGAGCTAAAGCTCCGGGTTTTCTGGACACCCATTTTTATAAGCTTGGATATAGTATTGAGAGTATTGATGAAAACAAGTTATAATTTGATAGGTAAACAAATAATGAATCATATTGAGGGCACAAAGATGCTAAAGTGCATAGAGGAGTGTATAGAGGGGAAAGTCACAGACGCTTGGGGAACAAGTTCTACAACAGCGCCGAAGCGCGGGAACTGAGGAATCTGATTAATGAATTTAGATCCAAGATAGAGACGTGCATTCGGAGGATTAACGAAATAATAGAGGAGATAGACAAACGTTTTAGCTGCAATTGTAAACCGATGCGAATAATCGTAAAACCTTTCCAGAAACTCACAAAAAGATTAAACATCATCAAAGTAATCTCGTGAACGTATGATCGGGATAAGATACTACGCTGATGACTTTGATGAGCAAAGACACGAAAGAAAGATAAAGCTGCTGAATGAGATATATAATCGTCACGGAATTCCCATGGAAATAATAAGGGTTCAGCCTAAGCATGGTTCCATTTCTACTTTTCAGGGGAACATTGAGTATTTATCCGAGAAAGATGCTTGGAAAAGAGACTTTTCTAGGAATAAAGATCTCTCCAGGAATTTAGATGAAGCACCTTCTATAAGCTAACCTGATCTATACCCGGACACAGGGTTGGTTTATAAATACATTCTTCTAAATTGATTTATTTTCTTAGATAGCGGGTCTCTCATCTTAGTGCGCTTTGAGCAGAGTGAAAAGCTCTGCCCAGACAAAAAATTTCGATAGTTTGGTGTAATCGCGGATGGGCTACACAATACTGTTAAAACCGTTACAAAATTCTGCTACACTTTTAAAGCTCTAACACAGTTTGACCCGAGGGCCAGACAAAGCTCACACTTCTGCAAGAACTTAGAAATTAATGAAGGATATTTTCGGACTTGATAAAGAATACAGTTTCCTTTCATAAGGTCTCTCCTGTCGAAAGATATTTATCCTTCCGAATTCATTCAAAGCGATGGCATTGAAGATAACGATAACTGGCAAGGTCCACGGAGTCGGCTACAGGGCTTTCCTTCTTGAGGGGGCGGACAGCCTGCTTATTCCGAAATTCGAGGCGAGAAATGTAAAGATAAACGGAAAGGAAGCTCTGATAGTTCTCATCGATGGAGAAAAAGAGCAGATTG
>Ga0078972_1009729_pt1 | contig 18668 bp, 14 predicted proteins | sample YelNatPaOPGAMG01_FD_67568 | JGI IMG/M metagenome (GOLD analysis project Ga0078972, IMG submission 67568) | Hot spring thermophilic microbial communities from Obsidian Pool, Yellowstone National Park, USA - OP-RAMG-01 (SPADES assembly) (version 2) | ecosystem: Environmental > Aquatic > Thermal... | reverse complement strand
TCCGGGCGGTTCCTGGGTGTGGGTTTTGGTGTTTTGCCCCTTTCCGCGTGGTGGCTGCGGCCGCCACCCCGCCAAACCCCCCAAACGGTTTCGCACCGGGTGGGGTGCGGAGCGTGTAGCCCCGTCGCAGGCCCGGCGGCCGCTCATCAGGGTTTGGGTTTGATCTGCACGAACTGGCCCTTCTGGACCTGGAAGATAAAGATGTTCTGCTGCTTCAGGTCGCCACGCTCGTCGTAGGCGATGGGGCCCACCAGCGAGGAATAGTGGATCTCGTGCAGGGCCTGGGCCACCCGGTTGCCGTCGAGGCTCTTCGCCCGCTCGACGCCCTGAGCCAGAACGGTCATGGCCGCATAGCCGGCGACCGAGTAGGTGCCGGGGTTGCGCTTTTCCACCGCCTGATAGTCCTTCCACCACTGCTCGTCGGCCACGGCGCGCGAGTCGGGCGTCACGCCCGAGACGTAGGCGCCTTCGGCGGCCGTGCCCGAGCCATCGACGAACTCGTACAGGAAGCAGCCATCGGAGGCCATGAAGGGCATCGTCAGGCCGGCCTCGCGCAGCTCGGGCAAGAGCACGTAGCCCTCGGTCTCATAGCCGGCCAGGAACACCGCATCGGGCTTGGCGGCGGCGATCCGATCGACGGCGGGCTTTTGTGAGGGAGCGCCCTCGGGGATCTCGATCTCGACCGTCGCCTCGGCACCCAGCGCCTTGAGCGCCGAGACCATCTCTTGGTGGAGGCCGCGGCCGTAGCCGTTGTTGGCATAGACGACGGCGATGCGCCGGGCGCCCAGGTCGCGCACCAGGAACTCGGCATCGGCCGGGGCCTGGGCCGCATCGGTGGCGTTGACCCGGAAAAAGTTGCGGTAGCCGTGGGCCGAGAGCGATGGGTCGGTGGCGGTGGGGGTGATCACGACGATGGGCAGGTCCTTGTACACCTCCAGGCCGGCGGCGGTCTGGTCGCTGTTGTAGTGGCCGATGACGCCGACGACGCGTTCGCGCCCCACGGCCTCGGCTACCTGCCGGGCAACGGTGGCCGCCACGTCGCTGTCGGCTTCGTCATCGAGGGCCACCACGTTGACCCGGTAGCCCAGCAGGCCCCCGGCGCGGTTGATGCGCTCGGCTGCCAGGCGCACGCCGCCCGCCACCGTCTGGCCGCCCTCCGCCTGCCAGCCAGAGAGGGGGGCCGCGACATACACTGTCACGTCGCCCTTGAAGGATGGCCCGCCACAGGCGGCGAGGCCAAAGAGGATCGAGACGAGGCAGAGCAACGACAGTATCCTCACCATACTCGATGGCTCCTTGGGTGCGTGGCGCGCTGTGCAAAGGGCCTCGGAGCAGCCTGGGGCGCAGCGCGCCTGCGCGCGACGCAACCGCATCTTGTGCGTCTCACCGATACACTTCATTCATCGCCCCCAGCAGGTCATTCAGCGATGCGACCTGCTCGCGGATGCTCTCTTCGATGTGGCGCGAGCGCGCCGAGTCGATCTGGCGGGCGCCGGCGAGCAAGAGTTGCGAATAGACCGTGCCCAGGGCTGTGAGCGTGGCCTCTAGCTGCACCTGGGCGCGTTCCATCGTACTGTGCAGGCGCTCCAGGTTCTCTTTCTGCAGGGTCTTGGCCTGCAGGGCCTCCTCGAGCTCGGCGCGGGTTGCCTCATCGCGCTCTTGCTGCAGCCGCGCCTGGAGCGCATTCCACTCGCTCTGCACGCTGGCGCGGTCGCTGCGGATGAGGTCATCGCGCTGGTAGGCATCCAGGCGCTGGGCCAGGGTGAAGATGTTGCGGATCCAGTCGGCAATGCCGGCGGTGGTATCCTGCAGGTGCTCGCGCAGCGGGCCGGCAGGGGCGCTGGCCATGGCCTCGGCCATGCGCCGGCGATACTCCAGGGCCCGTTCCACCTGGGCGCGCAGGGCCGGGGTGCGGATCTCGGCCGGGTTGCAGGTTTCGCGCAGCATGTCGGCCACCACCTGGGCTGCCGTCGCCGAGTCGCTCAAGCTCGTCAGCACGATCAGGGCCTCCCCCGCCACGCCCAGGGCCAGCCAGTACCACCAGCGCCACCAATAGAAAGGCTCGGGGTACAGGAAGATGAGCACGATGGTGAGGGCGATGGTGAGCGCACTCTCTAGGCGAAAGAAGGCGTGGCTGATCATGGCGCCAAGCGCCCGCGCCTCAAGGCTGTTCTTGCGTCTGGTATCGGCCACGAGAAACCTCCGGAGAGCGGCAAGCCTCGGGCTTCCGGCGGCCGGCCGGAGTTCGGGCCGGCGAACGCCAAAGGCCATCCGCTCGAAAACTGGTACCTACGCGGCCATCCGCCTGAGCCGCTCCCCCTTCCCGGCCTGGCGAGCGGTGCGGCCGCGTATGCACTGTCAGAAGTACGTGGACAGCGTCTTGTACAACTGCCGGATCGTATCCATATCGCCCGTGCGGGCTTGCCCTTTGGCGGCGCCGGCGATGCGCTGCAGGGTGCGCATGTCGGCATCCTTGCCGTAGGCGATGCAAAAGATGACGACGGGCGGGCCCTGAGTGTTGCCGAGCTCGATCGTGCGCACCAGCTCAGAGAGCCCGATGGTCGAGTTGTTCTCCTGGCCGTCGGTCATCACCACGATGGCATTGATGCGCTCGCGGTCGTTGAGGGCCTGCAACCGTTTATAGGCCAGGTTGACGGCGTCGAGCAGGGCCGTGTTGCCCCCGGCCGACAGGCCGTCGATGGCCGACGAGAGCCTGGCCCGGTTCGTCTTGAGCTCGGCCAGGGCGACGTCTTCGTGCACGCGGCTCGAGAAGCTGATCAGGCCCACGCGCTCCATGTCGCCGCGGATTTGCCCCAAGAAGACCTGCAGCGCCTGGCGGGCATCGGCAAGCTTCTGCCCCTGCATGCTGCCCGAGACATCGGCCACCAGGTAGACGTTGGTGTGGCGTTTGGTGTACCACCACACGTCGCGCACCACCTGCATCACCCCCGGCCCCGGCATCTGCAGCGCCGTCTTGGGCTGCAGCGGGTCGACCCCGTTGGCCGGCTGGATCGTCGAGGCCGGGTCATCGAGCGGAATGTCGAGGTCCACCGGGCGATAGCCGGCCTGCAGGATGCGCTTCTGCGCAGCCGGTGAGAGCAGATAGTCGCGCAGGGCGGCGAAGGCCAGCCGCTGCTCGGCCGTCAGGCCGGGCTGTTCCAGGAGGGCCAACGGGTGATCCTCCCACAGCGACCCCTCGACCGGGTAGATGGCGACCAGCTTGCCTTTGCCGAGGCTGTTAAAGTACACCACCAACTGTTCCTGGGCGACCACTGCATCCAGGTACGGGCGGCCGTTCTGGGCCATCTGCTGGATGAGGGCCAATTCGCCCTCGCCGTAGTAGCGGACGGTCTTTTCCAGCGCCCCCACATAGTCGAGGGCGCTCTGGGCCGTCGCGTCGTCCTTGGTCAGCTCGCGCGTCTTGCCGGCGGCGGCGTAGAACTCGGCCAGAGTGGCCAAGAGCCCCGAGGCCGAGCTGGTGGAGGCATGGCTCCACTTGAACTCGGGGTCCGAGCGCGCCCGCTCGAGGATGTCGCGCCAGCCGAGCGCCCTATCGGGGTAGCCCAGCGAGCGGGCCACGTCGTCCCACATGGCGATCACCACAGGGCTGACGGCGTAGCGGACCACTTCGCCCACCAGCGATGGGCCCTGCGCGATGGTTGCGGCCTCTTGGCCGGTGCCATCGCGGGCAGCGTCGAGCTGCGCCAGCCAGATCGATGAGTCGGGCGTGATGGCCTGGTACTTGCCAGCCAGGGCGTCGTCGATCATCACGTCGGGCTCCACGCGGGTGGCGTGGACCTCGATGGGCTGCCCGGAAGGCAGGCGCGGGTGCTGGGCCTGAAAGTCGCGCAGCAAGGCCGTGAACAGGGCCTCCTTTTCGGGCGAGTAGGCCAGGTCCAGCACCACCGGCTGGGTCCGTACCTGCACGTTGTGGACCAACGCCGGCAGGTAGGCGCAGGCGCAGATGGTGAAGGCGACGATGAGCACCAGCGCCGCGATGCCGGGCCACCAGTGGGAGCGCTGAGGTCGGCTCGATTCGCGCAGCATGGCGTATGCCTCCTCTCAGCGCTCGGCGATGTTCAGGTCGAACCAGCGCAAGAGCGCCAGCAACACTTCACGGTCGGGCGAGCGCATGGCCGTGGTGCGCGGCACGACGGTCATGGCGCCCTGGGCCTCCCAGCGCGAGAACAGGCTATCGGGCCCGCCCACCGATACCTCGGGGTTGGCCGGCCGCAGGCCGCTCTGCACCGCGAGCTTTTGTACATCGGGCGTCAGAAGGAACTGCTCAAAGTCGAGGGCGGCGTTCTTTTCGAGGGCCGTCGTCTCGTCGCCCATCCAGATGGTGAACGGAAAGTCGAACCAGGTCAGGTACTTGGGGTAGACGATGACCAGCGGGTCGGCCCAGCGGGTCTGGATGCCGGCCATGTTCTGCAAAAGGTCGCTCTCGAGCAACTGGCCGCCGTCGCCCATGGAGTAGCCGAAGAGGGCCAGGTTCTCCACCGAGTAGGAGCCCAGGCTCGAAAAGTCGGTCACCGCCCCCATCAGCTCCTTGAGCCACTTTTGGAAGGCAGGGTTGGTCACATCGGCGGCCTGGATGTTGGTCTTGCCATAATACTCGCCGGCGGCCGCCACCATGGCCATGAGCCCGCCCACGTTCTTGTGCGGGTTGGGCACCACGAGCTTGAAGTAGCCCCACTCGGGTTTGCCACCCAGCTCGGGCCAGCCGCCCTTGGCGGTGGCCGCGTCGTGGATGGCGTTCCAATCGATCTCTCCGTACTTTTTCCGCAGCACCTCGGCGCGGCTCTGGTAGATGCCCCAGGAAAAGAGCGAGATGGCAATGGGGCGTGCGCGGTACTCTCCACCGGTCAGAAAGACGTCGCGGCCGGCTTTTTCCTTCAGCGTGGCGTTGACCAGCTCCACCAGATAGCGGCTATCGGGGATCCACACGGTGGGGACGGGCGCCGACATCTCACCGCGCTCCCATCGCCCCATGGCCGTCAGGCCGTCCATCGGAATCACCGAGACGTGCACGGGGTGCCCCTCGAGCTTGTGGCTGCCCCGGTTGTACTGGTCGGCGGCCTGCCGCACGAAGGACTCGACCGGCAGCGCGCATACGACGCGGACCTCCAGGGTCTCGGGCTCCTGCACCAGAGGTGTGCGGACCCCCGCCTGGCGTAGGCCCAGCGATATGCCCACGACGGCCAGCGCGATGGCGATGACGACAAAGAAGATCAGACGGGTTCGGTTCATACCCAGTCCCTCCGGCCGGAGCTGGGGTGGGCACAACGCGCAGCCCACCTGAGGCTTCTCCGCGCCCTTTCACGAAGGAACTGAGGGAACTGATGGAACTCGGGGAACTGAGGGCAGGCGTTGGGTCCCTCAGTTCCTCCATTTCCTTCAGTTCCTCAGTTCCCCCGTTCCGTCCAATTACGAGCTGAGGCCCAGCTTCTTGCGCCGCTCCTCGATCTGCATGCGGATGGTGCGCTCTTCGAGCACCTCCGACATCTGGGCGTCGAGGCGCGAAGCGTCGATTTCGGCCTGAGCCGAGGCCTTGTCGAGCCGCTTCTGGATCTCTTCGCTCATGGCCCCCAGCCCATCGGTCACCACGCTGACGTCGCCCACGCTCTCGACCGCCTTGTGGGTCGTCTCTTTCGACCGGGCCAGCTCCAGCTTGGCCTGGAGTTCCTGCCGCTGCTGGCGGATTTCGGTGAGCTTGGCCTCGAGCTTGAGCTTGGCATCCAGCAGTTTCTGGTACTCGGCCTCCTGGGCCTGGTATTGCTGCTGGTAGCTGTCGGCCAGCTGCTTGAGGGTGTTGTAGCGGCTCTGGGCGGCGATCGCGAGCTGTTCCTTGTTCTCCTGGAGGAAGATGTTGATGTTGCGGTCCAGCTCGTCGGCCTTGGCCTGGTACTCGTCGTGCTTGCGTTTGAGGGTCTTGACCTCGCCGCCGACGGTGGCCGCGGCGTCTTCGAGGGCCTCGAGGTTGTCTTCGACGCGGCGGATGTACTCGTCGACCACGGCCAGGCTGTTGGCCTTCATCGCCTGGGTAACGAGCGCGTGCAGGTTGGCCGAGATCAGAATGCCAACGCGTTCCAACAGGGATGCCATCGGTTGTGCCTCCTTCTTGGTGCGGGTGAATAGGGTCGTCCCCGGCGGGCTTGCTTGTACCCATGATACCACGGGCGGGTCCGCGCTGCCTGAACTGGGGCTGACGTCTGGCTGACAACGGGGGGCTCGGGCCGGCCGGCAACCCGGCGCATGGGGCGGGCGGGCCACCGGCTACTGGCCACTGGCGAGCCGGTAGCCGCGGCCGCGGATGGTCTGAAGGTACTGGGGCTGGCTCGGGTCGGGCTCGATCTTCTGGCGCAGGCGGCTGACGAGCTTTTCGATACGGGCGTCGTCGACCTCATCGATATAGTCCTGGCCCCAAACTGCCTGCACCACGGCATACTTGTCGACGATCTTGTCGAGGTGGCCGTAGAGGAGGAGCAGCAGCCGGTACTCGAGGTCGGTCAGCGCGGGGATGAGGCGCCCGTCGACCCAGACGTCGCCGGCCTCCACATCGACGCGCACGCCACGGGTCTCTGCGCGGCGCACAATGCGCTGCCGGCGCACGTAGGTGGCCAGCAGGCGCGAAAAGACCACCAGGCCCCGCTCGCCGCGCCGCACCAGGTGGCGCTCCTCGAGCCGCTGCCAGGCCGACTGGCGGGCTGCCGAATCCTGGCCTTCGGTGTGGAGCAGGGCATGGCGCTCGTCCTGGTCCATATCCTGCCAGAGCTTGGCACACTCGCCCTGGCAGGCGGGGTCCGAATCGAGGTGCTCGCGCATGTGCTCCTCCGAGAGCGGGCGGCCGAGGGCCTGGGCATCGCGGCGGAGGGCGCTGAGGGCATGGGCCGCACTGATGGCGAGGGCCGGGTGGCCCCCGCTCTCTTCGTAGATAAAGGGCGCGTCGTCGGGGGTGAGGGCCAGGTTGTCGTCGTGGACGCAGCGGCCCACCAGGGCGGCGGTTGCCTCGCAATCGAGGGGAGCCAGGAAGCAGGTCCCCTGGTCGAAGAGCTCGGCGAATTCGCTGGAGCCGCGGGCGCGGCGCAGGGTGGCCAGCCGGCGGCGCGAGGCGGTGATGTAGCCGAGCTCGTCGGGGGCGGTGTCGCGCAGGGCGCGCAGGTTGAGCAGCACCCGGTCGTCCATGCCCTGCATCACTTCGTCGAACTCGTCGAGCACCAGCACAATGCGGCCGGCGGCGCCTTGGCTGGCAGCGGCCAGCCCCGAGCTGAAGCTGAGGTGGGCCAGGAAGGGGCTGGCGGGGGCTATCACATCGGCATAGCAGCGCTCGAGCTCGGCGCCGAGAGGGCTCGACTCTGCATCGGCAGCCACTGCAGCCTTGAGGCAGCGCAGCACCAGCTCGTAGAAGCCCTGCTCGGTGAACTCGACCATGCGGTTGCAGTCGACGTAGACAAAGGTGGCACCGGTGGCGCGGGCGTCGGCGGCCTTGCAGAGGGTGCGCAGCACGAACGACTTGCCGATGTTGCTCATGCCCACAAGCGACAGGCAGTGCCCCTCGGCAGCCTCGGTGGTCAGACGGCGAATCTCAGTTTCACGGCCGCTCAGCGGCGAAACAGGCGGCCACGACGCGGGGCCGGGCATGGGCTGGGCTCCTCCTCTGGGTCGGCGTCGATTACTGCTCTGATGGAACGGCTTGGCCATCGCTCGGGCGCAAGTCCACGACGATGAGTTGGAGCTGGGGCTCCCCCTGCCGGTAGCGGATGGACAGATTGTAGGCCAGGTCGAGCCTCGGCGTCAACTGCGCCGCGGCCCCCGCCTGGCGGAAGGCAATGGCATCCCACACGGCACGGCCATCGCTGACGACGAGCTTGAGGTGGCCCTGGCCTACAACCCGGGCGTCGCGCACCTGCACGTCGCGGGTGGCCAGGGTCGGCACCGGGTGCCCCTGGCCAAAGGGCTTGAGCACCTCCAGGGCACGGGCATTCTGCCAGGAGGCGTCGGCCAGCGAGCAGACGGCATCCACGTCGATGTGGGGCGTCAGCTCGATGCCGCGCAGCCGCTCGGCCGCCACCTGCAGCAGGCGCTCGTGGAAGGCGTCGAGGTTGCGGGTTTCCAGAGCAAAGCCCGCCGCCATGGCATGGCCGCCAAAGCGCAGCAAGAGGTCCTGGCACTCGGCCAGCGCTTCGGTGATGTGCAGCTCGGGGATGCTGCGTGCCGAGCCGCGGCAGTGGTCGCCATCGACGTCGATGACGACGGCCGGCCGGTAGAACTGTTCGCTGAGGCGGCTGGCCACCAGGCCCACGATGCCCTTGTGGTAGCCCGGCCCTGCGACGAAAAGGAGGGCCGGCGTTACCCCGCCCGCGGCCTCGGGAGCAGCCTGCCACGACTGCCGGGCGCGCTCGCCCAGCTCCTGGGTCAGGCGCTGCCGCTCGGCATTGATGCCCTGCAGCTCCTCGGCCAGCTCGTGCGCCCGGCGCGCATCGGCAGTGGTGACGAGCTCGAGGGCGCGCAGGGCGGTGTCGAGGCGGCCGGCCGCGTTGAGGCGCGGCGCGATAACAAAGGCGATGTCTTCGGCCTCGATGCGGCCGGGCGTGAGGCCCGCCACTTCGAACAGGGCGCGCAGGCCCGGGCGCGCCGTGGCGTTCAGCCGCAGCAGGCCCTGGCGCACCAGCGAGCGGTTCTCGCCGGTCAGCGGCACCACGTCGGCCACCGTGCCGAGGGCCACCAGGTCGAGGAGGCTCGCTTCGTCGACCGCCAGCGCGTCGCCGTTGCGGGCGGTGCGCTTGGCCACACGCAGGAGGGCCTGCGCCAGCCGGTAGGCGACGCCCACCCCCGCCAGGTCGTGGAACGGGTAGCGCGAGCCCGGCAGTTTGGGGTTCACGATGGCCCTCGCCGGGGGCAGCTCGTCGGGCACGGTGTGATGGTCGGTGATCAGGATGTCGAGCCCGAGCGACTGGCCGTAGGCCACCTCCTCAACCGAGCGGATGCCGCAGTCGACGGTGACCACCACCTGCACCCCATCGCGGCGCAGGGCAGCCAGGGCCTGCTTGTTGAGGCCATACTCTTCGGTCATGCGGTGGGGGATGTAGGGGCGCACGCGGGCGCCGAGGCCGGTGAGCACTTCCACGAGCAGCGCCAGGGCGGTGACCCCATCCACGTCATAATCGCCGTAGACCGCGATCTCTTCCTGGTTGCGGATGGCGCGCCGCAGCCGCTCGACCAACGCGCTCATTTGCCCCAGGTCGAAGGGGTTGGGATGGTCGGGCTGGCCGTCGAGGAAGGCCTGAGCGGCCCGGGGGTCGGTCAACCCGCGGGCATAGAGAATCTGGCAGACCAGCGGCGCAAGGCCGGGCAGAGCGGCACAGTAACTGGGCGGCGCAGCCTGGGGCAGGCGCCAGCGTTTCTCTGGGCTCGACACCGTGGCTCCTCTGCCGCCGTAGAGGTGGAGGGCGGCCCGGGCATTATAGCAAGGGACGGAAAGGGCTGCAAGTGGGGGCGCAGCGAGGGTGTATCCCAGAATCGTCGGTGAATCTGCTGGCCACCGTCGCCGTGGTCGAAGGGGGTTTGCGCGGGCGCAACGCGCCCGCGCAAACCCCCCTCACCCCTGTATTCCCCGCCCCCTGCGGGGGCGGGGTTAGGGGTGGGGGTACCCGCCAAACGGTTCCGCACCAGGCGCGGAGCGGAGCGTGTAGCCCGGCCCCTGGCGCGGCGGCCAGTTCCCGACGAGCGGCAGTGACGGCCAGGCAGCACAGGGGCGCCGACTCCGGCGCAGAATCCTCAGTGGCGGCTCACGAGGCGTTGCGCGCCTTCTCGAGCTTGGCGTAGGGGTCGCGCAGGGCCACGGTGCGGTTAAAGACCGGGGCGCCGGGGCGCGAATCGACCGTGTCGGCGCAAAAGTAGCCCAGCCGCTCGAACTGGTAGCGGCTGCCCGGCGCCGCACTGGCCAGGCTCGGCTCGGCCCTGCAATCGGTGAGAACCTGCAGCGAGTTGGGGTTCAGGTACTCGGTGAAATCGTGCCCCTCTTCGACGTCGTTGGGGTTCTCCTTCAGGAACAGGTTCTCGTACAGCCGCACGGTCACCGGCACGGCGTGGGCCGCCGACACCCAATGGATGGTCGCCTTGACCTTGCGGCCGTCGGGGGCGTTGCCGCCCAGGGTGGCCGGGTCGTAGGTGCAATGGAGCTCCACCACCTCGCCTGTGCGCTCGTCCTTGATGACGCGCTCGCACTTGATAAAGTAGGCGTAGCGCAGGCGCACTTCGCGGCCGGGGGCCAGCCGGTAAAAGTCCTTCGGTGGGTCCTCACGAAAGTCGTCGCGCTCGATGTAGAGCACCCGCGAGAAGGGGACCTTGCGCGTGCCGGCGCTGGGATCCTCGGGGTTGTTGATGGCCTCCATCTCTTCGACCTGGCCCTCGGGGTAATTGTCGATCACGACGCGCAGGGGCCGCGTGACCACCATTACCCGCTGGGCGCGCTTGTTCAGGTCGTCGCGCACGTGGTGTTCGAGCAGGCCGATATCCACCATGCTCTCTGTCTTGGCCACGCCGATGCGCTGCGCAAAGGCGCGGATGGCCTCGGGGGTGTAGCCGCGCCGGCGCATGCCCGAGATGGTGGGCATGCGTGGGTCATCCCAGCCGGTCACGTGCCCCTCCTGGACCAGCCGCAGCAGCTTGCGCTTGCTCAGCACGGTGTGGCTCAGGTTCAGCCGCGCGAACTCGATCTGCTGCGGGTGGTAGACGCCGAGGGTATCGAGGATCCAGTCGTAGAGCCGGCGGTTGTTGTCGAACTCGAGGGTGCAGATCGAGTGGGTGATGCCTTCGATCGAGTCCGACAGGCAGTGGGCAAAGTCGTACATCGGGTAGATGCACCACCGGTTGCCGGTACGGTGGTGAGGGGCCTTGACGATGCGGTAGAGCACCGGGTCGCGCAGCACGATGTAGGGCGAGCTCATGTCGATCTTGGCGCGCAGCGTGCGCGAGCCTTCCTCGAACTCGCCGGCGCGCATGCGCGCAAAGAGGTCGAGGTTCTCCTCCACCGAGCGGTTGCGGTAGGGGCTCTCCTTGCCCGGTTCGGTCAGCGTGCCGCGGTACTGGCGGATTTCCTCGGGGCTGAGGTCGCAGACGTAGGCCTTGCCCAGCTGGATGAGCTGCACCGCATACTGGTAGAGCTGCTCGAAATAGTCCGAGGCGTAGAACAGGCGCCCATCCCAATCGAAGCCCAGCCAGCGGATGTCTTCCTGGATGGATTCGACGTACTCGACATCCTCCTTGACGGGGTTGGTATCGTCGAAGCGCAGGTTGGCCAGCCCGCCGAACTCTTGGGCGATGCCAAAGTTCAGGCAGATCGACTTGGCGTGGCCGATGTGCAGGTAACCGTTGGGTTCGGGCGGAAAGCGCGTGTGCACGCGCCCTCCGAACCGGCCCGTACGGAGGTCTTCCTTGATGATATCGCGGATGAAATCCGAGGCCGGAGCCATCTCAGTTGTAGCCATCTCGTCCACTCCTACTCAGGCCGGCTGAGCAGCCAGCAATTCCTGCGCGTGGCGCAGCCTGGCCAGGACCTTCTCGCGCCCGACCAGCTCGAGCGTGCCGAAGAGGGGCGGTGCCACCGTCCGCCCGGTGACGGCGACGCGGATGGTGCCGAAGAGCTGGCCGGCCTTGAGCCCCAGGCTGCCGGCCAGTGGCCGCAGCACCTCTTCGAGCGCCTGCTCGGCAAAGCTGGGCGCAGCCTCCAGAGCGGCGTGGGCTGCTGCCAGCGCTCGCATGGCATCTTCGGGCGTCATGTTCTTCTGGATGAGCAGCGCCGGGTCGTAGTCGATGGTGTCGGCGAAGGCGAAATCGACCAGACGGGGCGCATCGTTGAGGGTCGTGATGCGCTCTCGTACGAGCTGCGCCACCTTGATGGCCTGAGCGGCCGACACGCGGATGCCCGCCTGGGCCAGCACCGGCACCAGCCGCTTGGCCAGCTCTTCTATGGGGAGCTGGCGGATGTAGACGCCGTTCATCCAGTTCAGCTTGTCGTACGAAAAGACCGCCGGCGACTTGGAGATGCGCGCGATGTCAAAGCTGGCAACCGCCTGCTCGCGCGAGAACAGGTCCTCCTGCTCGCTGTAGGCCCACCCTACCAGGGCCAGAAAGTTGAACATGGCCTCGGGCAGGTAGCCTGCCTGCCGGAACTCGTGCACCATCACCAAATAGTCCTCGCCGCCGGGGCCCTTGGCCTTGCGCTTGCTCAACTTGCCCTTGCCTGTGGGGTTGAGGATCAGCGGCAGGTGGGCGAACTCGGGCGGATCCCAGCCGAACGCCTGGTACAGCAACACGTGCCGCGGCGTGGATGGGATCCACTCGTCGCCGCGCATGACGTGGCTGATCTCCATCAGGTGGTCGTCGACCACGTTGGCCAGATGGTAGGTCGGGAAGCCGTCCGACTTGAGCAGGATGAGGTCATCCAGGCTGTGGTTGTCGACGGTGATATCCCCACGGATCAGGTCATGGATGGTCGTCTGCCCCTCGAGGGGCACGCGCAGGCGGATGACCGGCGTGATGCCCTGGGCCTCGTACTCGGCGATCTGCCGGCGGGTGAGCTCGCGGCAGGCGCGGTCGTAGCCGGGTGCCTCGCCGCGGCGCCGTTGCTCTTCGCGCACGGCCGCCAGGCGCTCGGGCGTGCAGAAGCACGGGTAGGCCGCCCCCTTGGCCACCAGGCGGCGGGCGTGCTCCTGGTAGATGGGCAGGCGCTCCGACTGGGTGTAGGGGCCGAAGGGGCCGCCAACCTCGGGGCCTTCATCCCAATCGAGCCCCAGCCAACGCAGGCCGTCGAGGAGGTCGGCCAGCGCATCGGGGCGGTAGCGAGTGCGGTCGGTATCCTCGATGCGCAGGATGAACCTGCCCCCCGTGTGGCGGGCAAAAAGCCAGTTATACAGGGCCGTCCGTGCTCCACCGACATGGAAGCTGCCGGTCGGGCTTGGCGCGTAGCGCACGCGCACCCTCGGGCTCGACACACCATCCTCCCGCGCGCGTATTTTCGAGCACATGCTGAGCCATGGCCCAATCGCGCAGGGGTATATTATAGCACAAAACGGGTATCAGGGGCGTAGTTCAAAGGGGCTATCCCCGGGCTCGCGCAGCCCTGCGCCAGGTAAAGGCAACTGCTACGCGCAGGGGTGGCAGCCGGGTGTTGAGCTGGGCGGGCCGGGTGGGGCGCGGAGCGTGTAGCCATGGCGACGCGATCAGGAGAAGTCGAGCGCGGCGTCCTCTTTGGTCCGCCGGTGGAGGGCGACGCTCTCGACCAGGCCCAGCCCGATGAGGTTGGTGACGAGCGAGCTGCCGCCATAGCTGAGGAACGGCAACGGGAGGCCGGTCACCGGTAAGAGGCCCACGTGAAAGCCGATGTTGATCACCACCTGCACAAAGATCATCGTCGCCACACCGGTGGCGATGAGGCGGCCGTAGGCGTCGCTGGCCCTGGCGCCGATGCGAACGATGCGCAGCAGGAGCGCGGCAAAGAGGCTCAGCAGCACCATGGAACCGACGAACCCCAGCTCCTCGGCCAGCACAGCAAAGATATAGTCGGTGTGGCGCACGCGCAGGAACGAGAGCTGGCTCTGGGTGCCCAGGTAGAGGCCCTTGCCCCACAGGCCGCCCGAGCCCACGCTGATGAGCGCCTGCAGCACGTTGTACAGCTCGTCACTCGATGCCGCACTGGGCTGCAGGAACATGACGATGCGCTCGCGGGCATGGCCCGGCATAACCGTCCACACGAGGGGCGCCAGGACGATGCCGGCCAGGGCCAGGATGAGGATGTGCTGGGGGCGCAGGCCCGCCACAAAGAGCATGCCCAGCCAGATGGCAACGAGCACGGCGGCGGTGCCCATATCGGGCTCGACAGCGATGAGCCCGAGCAGCGGGGCGGCGATGAGGAGCGAGATGATGATGCCCGACCCGCGCCTGACCTGTTCCTCGTGGTCCGCAAAGTAGCGGGCCAGGACGATGATGAGGGCAATCTTGGCCAGCTCGGAGGGCTGCAGGCCCACCAGGTCAAAGAGCTCGAACCACGACGTGGCGCCAAAGTGGGTGCGGCCCGCCACCTGCACGCCTGCCAGCAGGATGAGGACGGTGCCGTAGAGCACCCAGCGCCAGGTGGCCCAGAAGCGGTAGTGGACAACGGCGACCACGGCCAGGACGATCAGACCGATGATGGCGAACGCTGCCTGCCGCGGCAAGGGCTGGTCGCGCAGCGGCACATTGGCCTGCATGCTGGCCGTGGCGCTGGAGATCATCACCAGCCCCAGCGCCAGGAGGAGCAGGGTAACGAGCAAGAGCAGCCAGTCGAACCGGAAGACCCTTCTCGTGTCGATCAAGGTTTCACACGCCTCCCCAGGATGGGTATGGTGGCCATGAGGCGGCTGTGCTCCCTGCCTTCGGTGATGGTGATCTCGATGCCGGACTGGTCGATATCCAGGTGCTCGGAGATGACGGCGATCAGGTCGGCCTTGAGCGCCTGAAGCATGACGGGCGAGATATCGGTCCGATCATGGATGAGCACCAGGCGTAGCCGCTCCTTGGCAATCTCCTTGCTGCTGGTGGGCTCTTTCCCCAACATCTTTTTGAACATATCTATCCTGCCCCCCTGACCGCAGAACGCATGGTTCAGCGAGGGACCGCTCCGATCCCCCGGCGCGGGCGCCTGCTACTCGCTACCCTTGCGCTGCGACCCGATGAGTCGCCGCAGGCGATCGATCAGCTTGTCGGAAGGCTCGATGATCATGAACGGCACATCCTCACCGGTGATGCGCCTGGCGATGTTGCGGAAGGCCTGCGCCGCCGGCACCGAAGCTTCATGGACGATGGGCGTGCCCTTGTTGGTGGAGACGATGATGTGCTCGTCTTCAGGGACGATGCCCAGGAGGTCGATGCGGAGGATCTCCAGGACGTCGCTGACGTCGAGCATATCGCCCCGCCGCACCATGTCGGCCTTGATGCGGTTCACCACCAGGCGGGCGGGGCCTTTCTCTCCGGCTTCGATGAGGCCGATGATGCGGTCGGCATCGCGGACTGCAGAGACTTCGGGCGTGGTGACGATGATGATCTCATCGGCGCCGGCGACGGCGTTCTGGAAGCCCTGCTCGATGCCGGCCGGCGAGTCGATCAGGACAAAGTCAAAGTCCGGCCGCAGTTGGTAGCAGATGTCGACCATCTGCGCCGGGTTCACGGCCGTTTTATCGCGCGTCTGAGCTGCGGGCAGGAGGTAGAGCTCCGACAGGCGTTTGTCGCGGATCATTGCCTGGCGTAGCCGGCAGCGGCCCTCGACCACGTCGACCAGGTCGTACACGACGCGGTTCTCGAGCCCCATGACGACGTCGAGGTTGCGCAGGCCGATGTCGGCGTCGATGGCGACGGTGCGTTTCCCCAAGAGTGCCAGGGCGACGGCCACGTTGGCCGTCGTGGTCGTCTTGCCAACGCCACCCTTGCCGGATGTGATGGTGATGATGCGTGCTGCCACAGTGTTGCCTCCTGTGCCGGTAGTCAAGCGAGCCGGTCGCGGCGGCTCCCGCCTCTGCTCCGGAGGGCAGATAGGGGGCCGGCCCTGGGCTGCGATGTCGGCGTCTTGTTCAGGGCCACCCCTTGGGCCAGTCGACCGCGGGCCGGGCCCAGCACCTGGCCTGCGGCTTCTGGCCGGCGATCAGTCTGGGTTGATCCAGGGCTCGACGACGATGGCGCCGTCGCGCACGAAAGCCTTCTCGGGCCCACTGGGCTGCACGTCGCGGCCCTCGGGGGCGCGGGCGATATGCGAGCCGATGCGCAGTTGCGTGGGCGACAGGTAGAGGGCGCAGACGACGGCGCTCTCATCGCCGCCGGCCCCGGCATGGATGATCCCGCGCACCTTGCCCCAGACGATCACGTCGCCGCCGGCGATCACCTCGGCTCCCGCGTTGACGTCGCCGATGACGGCCACGTGGCCCTCGTGGCGTGCCACCTGGCCCGATCGGAGGGTGCGGCGCAGGAGAATCCCCTCAACAAAGGGCAGCCCCTTCGCTTCGCCCTCGCCGCGCGGCGGCTGGGGCAACACGAGCCCCAAGCCCACCTCTCGGGCGGCTACCTGCGTCTCGGCGTTGGTGGAGATGACGGAGACCAGGGTCATGCCGTAGCGGCTGAGGGCCCGGGCGGCCTGTTCCAGCTCCTGGGCCGTCACGGTGCGGGCGCCTACGTCCATCAGCACGCGGGCTCCCTTGAAGAACCCGGCTGTGGCCTTGAGGCGGGCATCGAGGCTGACCATCAAGTCGGTCCAGGCGCCTTCGCCGATGCCCAAGGCGACGCCATCCCGCGTTCCTTTGATGGTAACCTGATCGTCGTTCATCCTCGTGGTCCAGTCCTTCTATCCGAAGCCGCCTGCCTGGCGGGCATGCTATTTCGGCGCGGGGGCCTGCGCGGGCAGGCCAAAGTACTGGCGCAGGATGCGCGATGCGATGGGCGCTGCTGTGCTCGAGCCCTCGGTGCCGAGGACGGAGCCGCCACCCTCCACAAAGACGACCACCGCGACCTCGGGGTTGTCGAAGGGGGCAAAGGCCAGGAACCAGGCATGGGTGGGGCGATCGCCCTGGGCATTGGCCTCGCCGAACTCGGCAGTGCCCGTCTTGCCGGCGACGGCGATGCCGGGCAACTGCGCCGAAGGCGCCGTGCCGTTGGCGACAACCTGCCGCAACCCCTCGCGCACGACGGCCAGCACGTCGGGCGAGACGTCGAGCTTGCGGATCACCTGCGGTTGGAAGGGCTTGACGACATTGCCATCGGCATCGACGACCTCGCGGATGATCTGCGGGCGGTAGAGAGTGCCGCCATTGGCCACGGTCGAGATGATGTCGGCCATCTGCAGGGGGGTCACCAGCACGTAGCCCTGACCAATGGCCGCGTTGTAGGTGTCGCCGGTGGTCCACGACTCGTTATAGTTCAGGCGCTTGTATTTGGCGGTGGGCACCAGGCCGGTGGCCTCGCCGGGCAGGTCGACGCCGGTGGCCTGGCCGAGGCCGTACATGGTGGCGTAGCGCACCAGGGTGTCGAGCCCCAGGCCGGGAAAGTCCTCCCAACCTCCGGTCAGCTTGTAGAAAAAGATGTCGCACGACTGGGCCAGCGCCTGCACCACGTTGAGGTCGCCATGGCCGATGCCGTACTTGCGGATCCAGCAGTAGAACGGCCACTTGGTGCCGAAGGAGTCGAGGTACATGATGCCGTCGCAGCGGAAGGTGGTACGCGGGGTGATGACCTTCTCCTGCAGACCGGCGGTGGCCGGGACGATCTTGAAGGTCGAGCCGGGCGGGTACTGGCCGGCAATGGCCCGGTCGAACATGGGCAGGGTGGGGTCATTGCTCAGCTTGGAGTACTCTTCCACGTTGCCCTGGGCAAAAAGGTTGTCGTCGTAGGTGGGCAGCGACACGAGCGACAGGATCTCGCCGGTGCGTGGCGACATGACGATGGCCACCGCCGCTTTGCTCTTGGCCGCCTCCATGCCCTCGCGCAGTATCTCCTCGACGCTGGCCTGGAGGTCACGGTCGATGGTGAGCACCAGGCTGTTCCCAGGTTTGGGCGGCTCGTACGCCAGCTCGGCCACCTCGCGGCCGTAGGCATCGACCTCGATATGCCGCCGGCCGCGCTGGCCGTGCAGCACCGATTCCATGGTGGCCTCGAGGCCGGCGTAGCCCACCAGGTCGTTGGCGGTATAGTCGCTGTTGGGCTTGGAGAGGTAGTCTTTCAGCATGTCGGGGCCGATGCGGCCCATGTAGCCCAGGATGTGAGCAAAGAGCGAGCCCTCGAGGTACTCGCGGGTGGGCTGCACCTGTACGTTGATGCCCGGCAGGCTGGGGAGCTCCTCCATCACTATGAAGGCCAACTGGCGGTCCACATTCTCCGCCAGTGGGTAGGGCTCGAAGGGGCGCTTCTGGGCGTCGGCGAACAGGCTCTGCAGGTCTTTGGCCTGGGCCGGCGCGCCGAGGTGACGTACACTGGAGGGTGCGGCGCCCTCGGGCGAAGGTGCCGAGATGGGAATGCCCAGCAGGCTCGACAGGCGCTCTTGGATGGCACGGACCTGGTCTGGGTCGTCGGGCAGGCGGGCGGAGGTCAGCGACACCACGTACTTGGGCACGTTGGTCACCAGAAGGCGCCCATTGCGGTCGTAAAAGACGCCACGGGGCGCGTCGACAGCTTCGATGCGGAAGCGCATGCGGTCGGCGCTCTCCTGGTACTCCTGGCGGTGTACGATCTGCAGTTGCCACAGGCGGCCGCCAAGCACCAGGAACGCGCCCAGGATGGCGACTCGCATGGCGAGCAGGCGGAGTCTGACTTCCCACTGGCTCATGGGTTCACCAGCCCCGTTCCACTGGGGCCGTGCGGCGGTGCAGCAGGCCCGTCAACGGGTAAAGGACAAGGGTCAAGAGCAGGTTCAGCACCGCCGCCGGCGCGACGACGGCGATGAGCACCGGCCCCCACTCGAGAGGCCAGCCCGCTTGCCTGAAGAGCCACACCTCGGCACCCTGCTCGACGATGGTACAGAGCACGCTCATCCCGGGCAGGAGCAAGGCATGCTCGCTGGGGATCAGCGCAGACCCGAAACCCGCCAGGGTGCCCACCATGGTCAAGACGAAGGAGTGGATGCCAAAGGGTGCGCCCGAGAGCAGGTCGAG
>Ga0078972_1009728_pt1 | contig 18669 bp, 22 predicted proteins | sample YelNatPaOPGAMG01_FD_67568 | JGI IMG/M metagenome (GOLD analysis project Ga0078972, IMG submission 67568) | Hot spring thermophilic microbial communities from Obsidian Pool, Yellowstone National Park, USA - OP-RAMG-01 (SPADES assembly) (version 2) | ecosystem: Environmental > Aquatic > Thermal... | reverse complement strand
AAACACTCTTGGTTTTTGATAAACTAATACCGACAAAAATAGTCGGTTTTTCTTATGAGAATTTCAACAAAATCACAATACGGACTTCGAGCAATGATTTACTTGGCAAAGAATAAAAATAGAATTTGCCCCCTAAAAGAAGTTTCAGAAAAAGAGGAAATCCCCTTTGATTATTTAGAAAAAATAATTGTTAAATTAGAAAAAATTGATTTGGTTAGAGCTAAAAAAGGAGTTCAAGGAGGATATTTTTTATCAAAAGAACCTTCAGAAATTAAAGTTGGAGAAATAATTGAAGCCTTGGAAGGGAAATCTAATTTAGTAAAGTGCCTTCAATATTTTTGTTCAAGGTCGAAAAAATGTTCTGCCAAATTTTTTTGGCAGAAATTAAACAAAGCAATAAATTCAGCTTTGAATTCAATTACTTTGGCTGATTTAACCAAAAAATAACATGACAAAAAAAATAAAAAGAATCTATTTAGATTATGCAGCCACTACCCCGGTTGACCCGAGAGTTTTAAAAGCAATGAAGCCTTATTTTTCAGAAAAATTTGGAAACACGATGTCTTTGCACTCTTTTGGTCAGGAGGCAAAGACAGCTTTGGAAGAAAGCAGGGAAATTGTGGCAAATTTAATGGGGGCAAAACCGAGCGAAGTAATTTTTACGAGTTCTGCTACAGAAAGCAACAATTTAGCTTTAAAGGGGGTCGCCCTTGCCAACAAAAACAAAGGGCGTCATATTATTATTTCGTCCATCGAACATGCTTGCGTTGTTGAATCTGCTAAGTGGTTAGAAAAACAAGGGTTTGAAGTTACAAGATTAAAAGTTGATAAATATGGATTGGTCGACCCTGAAGATGTTAAAAAAGCAATCAAAAAAGAAACAATTTTAGTTTCGATAATGCATGCCAACAATGAAATTGGAACTATAGAGCCAATTGAAAAAATTGGGAAAATTTGTAAAGAGAGAGGAGTTTATTTTCACACCGATGCTGCTCAAACTTTTGGGAAAATTCCGATTGATGTGAACAAAATGAATATCGATTTAATGACTGTTAGTTCTCACAAAATGTATGGTCCAAAAGGGGTGGGGGCTTTGTTTGTAAGAGAAGGAACGAAAATTGAACCCATTTTGCATGGTGGAGGACATGAAATGGGATTACGATCTTCAACCGTGAATGTGGCTGGCATTGTTGGTTTTGCAACAGCTTGCAAAATTTGTAAAAAAGAAATGAAAAAAGAAGGAGAGAGATTAACAAAGCTCAGAGATAAATTGATAAAAGGAATTTTAGAGGAGGTTCCGGGTTCTCATTTAAACGGCCATCCCACAGAGAGATTGGCAAATAACGCAAACTTTTCGTTTTGGGGGGTAGAAGGAGAATCGATAGTTATTCAGTTGGATTTAATGGGAATTGCTGCTTCAACCGGTTCTGCTTGTTCTTCTGAGAAATTGCAAGCAAGTCATGTTTTGTTAGCAATTGGTCTTCGGCCAGAACAAGCTCATGGTTCTTTAAGGTTGAGTTTGGGGAAATGGACGAAAGAGAAAGATATTGATTACATTTTAGGGGTTTTACCAAAGGTTATTAAAAGATTAAGAAAAATTTCACCGACAAAATAAATGCCAATTTATTCAAAAATAATAATCAATCATTTTAAAAAACCAAAAAATGTTGGGAAAATTAAAAATCCAGACGGAGTAGGAGAGGCTGGAAATTTGGCGTGCGGTGATTTAATGAAAATTTATTTGAAGATTAAGAAAAACAAAGAAGGAGAAGATTTCATCGAAAATATAAAGTTTGAAACCTTAGGTTGTATTGTTGCCATAGCCAACACAAGTTTATTAACGGCGATGGTAAAGGGGAAAACCATAAAGGAAGCGTTGAAGATTAAAAAAGAAGATTTGATAAAGAAACTTGGTCAGCCCCTTCCACCATTTAAGATTCATTGCTCAGTTTTGGCACTGGATGCTCTAAAAGAGGCGATTTACGATTATTATCAAAAAGAGAAAATAAAAATTCCAGAGGAATTAGAGAAAGAACACCAAAGAATAATTAACACAAAGAAAGAGCTTGAAAAGAGATACAAAGAATTTAGAGAATTGGAAAGAGAGGTTTTAAAATAAAATGGTAAAAAAAGTAATTTGTGCAATGTCAGGAGGCTTGGATAGTTCAGTGGCCACTGCCCTTTTAAAAAAGGGTGGTTTTGATGTTGTTGGAGTTTTTATGAGATTTTGGTCAGAACCTGAAAAAGATGGTTTGATTGGAACCTTGAATCGGTGTTGTTCACTAGAATCCGAGGTTAGGGCAAGAAAGGTGGCAAAAATTTTAAAAATCCCGTTTTATATTTTTGATTTCTCAAAAGAATTTAAAAAGAAAATTGTTGACTATTTTTTAAAAGGATACAAAAGTGGGGTTACGCCCAACCCCTGCGTTCTTTGCAACAAAGAAATAAAGTTTGGGCTTTTATTAGAGAAAGCCTTGAGTTTGGGTGCTGATTTTGTAGCAACGGGTCATTACGCGCGTTTACGCCAAAGCGATCCCAATCTACGAATAGCATCCGAATTATTCGAATATTTAGAGCATTCGGATACCAATTTAGATCATTCGGATCGTATTTTATTGAGGGCGAGAGATAAAAACAAGGACCAAAGCTATTTTTTGTGGATGCTAAATCAAGAGCAACTAAAAAGAATTTTATTTCCGATCGGAGATTACACTAGAGAAGAAGTTGAAAGGTTGGCAAGAAGAATTTAAGGCCGTGGGAATGGCAGCTCGGGGTTGGGTAATTTTAGCTTACGATTTTAACGATGGAAAACTCCACAATTACTTGGCCGATTGGCACGGTCAAGGCGGTATCTGGGGGGCAGCCCCGATTTTAGTTCTTGATGTCTATGAACATGCTTATTTCATTGATTATGGTTCAGACAGAAAGAGTTATATTGAGGATTTTTTTGCCAATCTCAATTGGGAAGCGGTCAATAAAAGATATTTAAAGATAATCAAAAAACGACAAAAATAAAAATCAACCTACCTACAAAAGGTCAGACATAAATAGATACAAAATCATAAAAAAATGATTAAAATCGGTCAAAAAATTCCTGATTTCACCTTAGAGGCTTATCATCAAGGGAAGATAAATAAAATTAAGCTTTCTGATTATAAGGGAAAATGGCTCGTTTTGATTTTCTATCCGGCTGATTTTACTTTTATTTGTCCGACTGAATTGGAAGAGGCGGCCGAATATTATCCAGAATTCCAGAAATTAGGGGCAGAAATTTTGAGCGTCAGCACCGATACTGTCTTTGTCCATAAGGCCTGGCATGATCATTCACCCTCAATTAAAAAAATTAAATTTCCGATGGTAGCTGATCCAACTGGCAAACTTTGTCTCGAATTTGGTACCTATATTGAAGAAGAAGGCCTTTCTCTGAGAGCTACTTTTATTGTTGATCCTGATGGGAAACTAGTTGCTTATGAAATGCACGATAATAGCATTGGTAGATCTATAAAAGAAATCTTAAGAAAATTTCAAGCGGCAAAATTTGTAAGAGAACACAAAGGCCAGGTTTGCCCAGCCTCGTGGGAACCAGGAAAGAAAACCCTAAAACCAAGCTTAAAGTTGGTAGGGAAAATTTAGGCTTTGATGCCTACCACAATCTCTAGGGCATTTGGGGGAAGGCCCCCTTGGCTGTTTTAGATATGTATGAGCAGGCTTATTTTATTGATTTTGGTTCTGATAAAAAAGCCTATATTGAAACTTGGTTCCAAAATTTAAACTGGAAAGCAATTAATAAAAAATTTCAAAAGGTTGTCAAAAAATAATAATCAATAAAGAAATACGAGAGGCTACGTAACAAACATTGAAAAAGTAACTGAAGAAAATAATAATTTTCGCCAGCTTTTATATAAGACAAAACATAGTCAACTGGTGGTAATGAGCCTGAAACCAGGAGAAGAAATTGGCAAGCAGGTGATGATTTAGACCAGTTTATTCGAGTGGAAAAGGGTAAGGGAACAGTGATTTTAGATGGAGTAGAACGTCAAATTGAAGATGGTTCAGTTATTGTCATTTAGGCAGGAACAAAGACACAACGTGATTAGTGCCTCATCTGGTAATGAAATGAAATTATGCACGCTTTATTCTCCGCCTAATCATCTTTAATATATAATATGGATATGAACCAACAGAAATATTAAAGAAAGAGCATCAGAGAAAAAAACCGATGCTCAAAATTTTAAATAAGGTTTACGATAAATTAAAATTAGAAGCGAAAAAATCTGTTAATCAAAAAGACTCGAATTTAATTGTAGAGTTTATTCGAACTTTTGCTGAAATTTTTTACCATTGACTTAGATTTTTATTGAAACTAGAAATCGCCGCTTTGGCTATGATATTATCTGATATTTCAGTGGTTGGTAACTTTTTGCTTTTAGAAAATATCAATTATAAATAAAAAATGGCAGAAACAATTTTAAAAGTGGAAAATTTTACCCCGCACCCTATTTTGGTGGTGCGCGGGCTAAAGGTAAAACTCGATGATGAATTGATTGTTTGCAATCTATCTTTTGAAGTTAAAAGGGGAGAGGTTTTGACGATTTTGGGACCGAATGGGGCAGGGAAGTCGACATTGTTAAAAACTTTATTGGCAATGTTTCCTTTTGAAGGGAAAATTGAGTGGAAAAAGGGAATAAAAATTGGTTATGTTCCACAAAGAGTTCCTTTTGTTAAAGATTTTCCGATTTCGATCGAGGAGTTTTTTAAATTGAAAACGAAAAATGAAAAAGAAATTAAAGAGATTTTAAAATTAGTTGGCTTTGAGGAAAGCTTTTTGAAGAAAAATTTGGGTGAGCTTTCTTCAGGTCAATATCAAAGAATTTTGGTTGCCTGGGCGCTAATCGGAAATCCTGATGTTATATTGTTTGACGAACCAACGACTGGAATTGACATCTCTGGACAAGAATCTATTTATCAACTTTTAGAGAGATTAAAAAAAGAAAAAAATTTAACAATAATTTTGGTCACCCACGATTTGAGCGTCGTTTTCAAATTTTCAGATTATGTTATTTGCTTGAACAAATGCCCAATTTGCCAAGGAAAACCAAGAGAAACTGTTACTCCAGAATCTTTATCAAAACTTTACGGCCAAGAAATAAAATTTTACGAGCACTATCACGGACATTGATACCCCTACAATTTGAAAAAATTTTAAAATTTTGATAAATTTGTAGTGGCAACATGGTAACAATCAGGAAAAAAATTAGAGGAAAAGAAACTTACTTTTATTTAGAGCATACAATAAGAAAAGGAAAGAAGGTTGAAAAGAAAGATTTGTATTTGGGAAAGAAAATCCCAAAGGATATTGAAGAAATTAAAAGAAAATTTTTTCAACAGATTTTTAGAGAGAAATGGGAGAAAATTTTGGAAAAAATTAAAGAAAATTATCAGAAAGAATTGAGAAAAATGCCAAAGTCTGCAAGAGAAAAGGAAATTGAAACTTTTGCAATCCAGTTTACTTATGATACTCAAAGAATCGAGGGTTCCACTTTGACCTTGAGAGAAACCGCAGATTTATTAGAGAAGGGGATTACACCAAAAGGAAAACCAATTCACGATATCAAAGAAGCCGAAGCCCATAGAAAAATTTTTTTGGAAATGTTCAATTTAAAAGAAGACCTTTCTTTGCCTTTGGTTTTGAAATGGCACAAAGAACTTTTTGAGCAAACAAAGCCCGATATTGCAGGAAAAATAAGAAATTACCAAATGAGAATTTCTGGGAGTAAATTTCAGCCACCCTATCCGGCTGAAATTTATCCCATACTCAGAGATTTTATTAAATGGTATCAAAAAAGCAAAAACGTTTTGCATCCTGTAGAGTTAGCAGGGCTCGTACACTTTAAATTTGTTACTATTCATCCTTTCGCAGATGGCAATGGAAGAATTTCAAGGTTGATGATGAATTTTGTTTTGCAAAAATTCGAATATCCATTTTTGAACATTCCGTATAAAAACAGAAATTCTTATTACAATGCGTTAGAAAAAGCTCAAATCAAAAGAGACGAATTTATTTTCCTTAATTGGTTCATCAAAAGATACATAAAAGAAAACAAAAGATATCTTTATGATAAGTAATTTCTTTTTAGCTTTAATTTCATCAATTTTTGTTGGAGGAGTAGCAGGATATTTGGGTTCTTTGATGCTTTCAAGGAGGATGACAATTGTTGTCGATCCTTTGTCTCATTTAGCTTTACCAGGCGTTGTCCTGGCTTTAATTTTGCAAAAAGACATTTCTTTAGGCGCATTTTTGTTTTTGTTTTTTGGCTCGATTTTAATTTGGTTTTTTGAGCAAAAAACAAAATTACCAACCGAAACAATCATTGCCATTTTGTTTTCTGTTTCTTTGGCGATTACTTTTTTATTTTTATCAGAGCATGAGATTGAAGAAGCATTAGTTGGTGATATTTCAAAAATCGGCAAATTAGATAGCTTGATTGTTGTTTTAATTTCTATTTTCATTTTCTTTTTGATTCAAAAGATTTATCCAAAATTAACTTTAATTTCTATTTCAGAGGATTTAGCAATGGCAGAAAAGGTTGACCTCAAAAAATATCAATTTCTCTACATTCTTTCGATTTCGGCAATCGTCGCCCTGGGCGTGAAATTTGTTGGTGGATTGCTAGTTGCAGGTTTGACTACATTACCCGCAGCATCTGCTAGAAATTTAAGTAAAAATTTAAAAACTTTTAGAACTCTTTCTTCTTTTTTTGGAATACTTTGTGCAATTTTGGGAGTTTCATTTTGTCAAATAACAAATTTTTCAGCTGGATCACTGATTGTTATTGCTGGATTTTTAATTTTTTTGATTTCAATTTTTATTGCAAATTTGATAAAATAAAAAATATGAGCAAAAAAATTTTAATTTTTTGTTTTATTGTGTTTTTTGCCATTTTTTTAGGGATATTTCTTTTTAATAAAGAAAATCTTCAATCCAATTCCTCCAATTTAACAAAACTCATTTTGTTTTATAGTGTTAAATGTTCCCATTGTGCGAAAGTAGAAGAATTTATAAAGGAAAATAAAATTAAAGAAAAAATTGCCTTTGAAGAGAAGGAGGTATATTTTAATAAGGAAAACGCAAGGCAATTGGGAGAAATTGCCAAAAAATGTGGTTTTAATGAAAATGAAATCGGGGTTCCATTTTTATGGGATGGAGAAAAGCAAAAATGTATTGTTGGAGATGAACCAATTATTAATTTTTTCAAAGAAAAATTAAATTTATAAATTATGGCAGTTTGTCCGGTTTGTACAATTGCAGTTGCAGGAGGGGTTGGACTTTGTAGATATTTGGGCATTGATGATTTGATTTCAGGAGTTTGGATTGGAGCTTTGCTTTTTTCTTTGGTTTTATGGACGATTGATTGGTTGAATAAAAGGAAAATTAAGTTTTTGTTTAGAAAACCACTAGTTTTTGTTTTTTGGTATGGCCTGACAATTTTTCCTTTAATGAAAATTGGCGTTATTGGGCATCCACAAAACAAATTTTGGGGAATCGATAAATTAGTTTTTGGAATTTTTTCTGGAACTATTGTATTTTTGATTTCAATTTTATTTGAAAACTATTTAAGAAATAAAAATCAGGGCAAGGCTTATTTTAAATTTCAAAAGGTCTTAATTCCAATTTTGTTTTTGATCATTTTAAGTTTAATCTTTTGGCAAATTTGTTAAAATAAAAGAATGAAATCTTCTCAAAAAATTAAAGATTTTTTAATACAAGACAGTAAAACTATTAGTCAGAATGTGAAAATATATCGGACTCTGGGAACTTTATTTCCAACCACTCCGAAAGAAATTTTTCTTCGTATTTTAAAAGGAAGAAATCAAAGATATAAAAGATATTTAGGTTCTCCTTTAAGATATGCGGGAGGAAAAAGTTGGGCGGTAGGGTATATCGTTGAGTATCTACCAGATAATATTAAAAGATTAATTTCCCCATTTTTTGGTGGAGGTTCTTTTGAGGTTGCGGTAGCAAAAGAATTGGGAATTCCGGTAATAGGTTTTGATATTTTTGATATTCTTATTAATTATTGGAAATTTCAAATAAATTATCCGCATCTTTTGTACAAAGAACTAAAAAAATTAAAACCAAATAAAGAAACCTATCAATGGGTAAAAGAAAAATTAAAAAAACATTGGAAAGGGGAAGAAAAACTGCCCCCTCTTAAATTGGCAGCTTATTACTATTTTAATCATAATCTTTCTTATGGGCCTGGATTTTTAGGATGGATGTCGAGTGTTTATGCAAAAGAAGATGTATATCAAAAATTGATAGAGAGAGTGAGAGATTTCAATGTGAAAAACATCACAGTAGAATGCGAATCGTTTGAAAAAACAATTCCAAAATTTAAGTACGATTTTCTTTATTGTGACCCTCCTTATTATTTAGGACCGGATAGTACAGTTTTTAGAGGACTTTATCCTCAAAGGAATTTCCCCATTCACCACGAAAATTTCGATCATGAACTTTTAAGAGATTTACTTTTGAAACATCATAAAGGAGGTTTTATCCTTTCTTATAACGATGCTCCAACAATTAGGAAATGGTATAAAGATTGCAAGATTGTTGAGTTACCCGTTCAATATACAATGGGGCAAGGAGAAACAAGAGTTGGTAAAAATAGAAAAGAAAAAAATAGAAATCACGTTAAAAAAATTCAAGAGCTTTTAATCATAAAATATGCCTAAAAAGAAAGCAATGACATCTGAAAAAGCAAGTTTTGTGAAAAGAAAGGGACACGCTGATGCTCGTGAATTTGCTGAAGTTTTAGGAATTGGAAAAGAATTCAAATCAGATCCTACCGCAAAGAAAGATGTAATTGATTCTGAAGGATATTCTTATTCAGTAAAAAGTGGCGAGAAAAAATGGCAAATATTTTTATATGGAAAAACAAGATTTTTGACTAATTTTACTTTTAAAAGCATGAATGGGTTAAGCGAAATTTTTCTTGAATGCATTGAAAGTTTTCCAGAATCAAGGAAAGATTATTTAAAGGACAAAAGAAAATATAAAGAGAAACTTAAAGAACCAATGCGAAAACTATGTCAGAAATTGCAAGATAAAAGATTGCTCGCCGGCTTTGTAGATAAAAGCATGTTTAATAGCGGAGAGGTAGATTTTTTGGTGGTAAAAGAAGGAAAACAATTTCATGTTTTTTGGGGAAGAGACGTTGTTAAAGTTTTAACTGAAAATTTGGAAGTTGAAAATTCGAAAGCAAGAATAAACTCACAACTAGACGATCAAAAGGTAGTTTTTAAATTTTCTGGAAAAACAATTGGCGAAATAGAAATGAGAAATGATAGCGACATTCACTACAGAGAAGTGAAATTTTGGTTAGGCAAAGATCAAACTTTAAATTTACTAAAATTAAAAATTTCTCCATTGAAGAAAGTAAATGAAAGATTAATTTTATACGGAACAGCAATTAAAAAACTTGGAAAATATTTAAAAAATTAAAAAATTAATTTAGATTTATGGAGGAAACAAAATTAAAAATTGAAGAATTGCTAAAAAAAGTCGAAGAGTCGAAAAAAGAAAAATTGGATTTGTCTTCTGATGAGGATTTATCTGTGGCGATAATGAATTTAATTTCAATAGAAGAGCATTTTTTCTTTTCTGGGGTCAAAACCGGAAACGATAAATATTTTGATTTATTAAATCAGACAAGGCAAATAAGAAAAGAACTTTTGGCAAGGTTGGTGAAGGATGTAGAACCAGGGTCTGAACGATGGTGCATCTCAAAGCATTTGTTAGCAGCTTCAATGAGATTAATTGAGGTTGGAACAAAGTACTATCAAGAAGGAAAAAAAGAAGAAGCAAAGGATCTTTTTTCAAAGGCTTACGATCTGTGGAGTTTGTTTTTTGGATTGAATTTGAAACTGATTAATATTGGACAAGTGAAAAAAATTGAAGAAAATCAATTAAACGTTCACGATAAGGAAAAATCTGGATTTATGGGGAAGGTGAGAGAAATTGTAAAAAAAATTGTTGATTGTTGCATTGAATAAAACTGAAAGGGTTCTTGACTTTTTATTTTTGTAATCTTTAAAAAGTAACAATAGAATTGAAAGTAAAGAGTATTGACAATAAAATTTGATTTTTTTAAAATTAAATATCTTAGGTTAAAAATCATAAATTACTTTATAAGATATGTTGTTAGAAAAAATCCAAAAAATCTTAATTTTCACTGGAGCTTTCCTTTTCCCTCTTTTTTTCGTTCCTTCTTTACAAAATTTTATTGAATTTCCAAAACAGATTTTATTGGTATCTTTTACTTTTTTAGTTTTTTTAATTTTCACCCTTGAGGTTTTCGCGAAAAAAGAAATTAAAATTTACTTTCATTCAATTTGCTTAATTTTGTTCCTATTTTTGTTATGGAATTTTGTTTCGCTTTTGCTTTCAAAGTCAAAAATTGAAAGCTTTTTTGGACTTCCTTTTTCAGTTTCTTCTTCGTTTTTAACCCTTCTTTCTCTTTTTATTTTCTATTTTTTGGTGAAAAACCTGTTAGAGGAAAAAGAAATTTCAACTTTAATTTTTGTTTTCTTTCTGTCAATTTTTTTACTTTTAATTTTTTCAATTTTCCAAGGATTTGGAAAATTCGTGCTACCTTTTGACATTACAAAAAACCCCTCTTTTAATCCTGCAGAAACTCCTGGAAGTTTAGCCATTTTAATTTCTTGTCTTTTGCCATTTTCTGCTTTTTTGTTCGCTTTAGAAAAAAAATCTCTAAAAGTTTTTTATTTCATTTTTATTGTTACATCTTTATTCTATCTTTTGATGATCAATTCAAAAATTTCTCTTTTAATTTTGACTATTTCATCTTTGTTTTCTATTTCTTTAATTTTTTCTGAAAGGGGCTCAAAACAATTTCAAGTTCCGGTTTATTTCATTTCTGTCTTTTTAGTTTTTGGATTATTTTTCTTGCTTTTTAATTTTCCAATTTTCAAATCTAAATTTTCTCCAGAAATTTTATTGAGTCAAAAAACAGGCCTTGATATTACTTCAAAGTTTTTATGGGAAAAACCAGGAATTTTGACAATTTTTGGTTTTGGTCCTGGAACTTTCCATTACGTATTTTCCTTAAAAAAACCTGATTTTTTAAATCAAACCGTTCTTTGGAATACCAGATTTATTAAATCTTCATCAGAATTTTTAGAAACGTTTTCAAATGTGGGTTTGGTCGGCGGAATTTTGTTTCTCTTTTTCATTTTTTCAATACTATTTTTCTACTTCAAATCTAAACCAACTTCTTTGCAGACGATTTTGTTTGTGCCTGTTTTGAGTTTTATTTTGGCTAAATTTTTATATCCTATAAACTTTTTATTGAACTTTTCCTTCTTTTTGTTTTTAGCTGCTTTCGTAAAAAGTTTATCTCAAAAAGAAATTAATCTTTCTCAAATTAAAAAGCCTCATTTGCTTTCGTTCTCTTTGTTCACAATTTTGTGCTTTTTAGTTATCGTTACCAGTTTAACTTTCCAAAACTTAATAAGCGAAATTTATTATAATAGGGGAGTGGTTCAATTCTATAAAGGAGACTTAGAGAAAGCAATTTCTAATTTGGAAATTGCAACGAAAATAAACCCAAAGTTTGATTATTATTTCAGAGATTTAAGTCAAGTTTATTTGCTAAGGGCTCAAGATAGAATTCAAAAAAATGCTCAAGATATTCAAGCAATTTCTCAAGATGTTGCAGAAGCGGTGAGATTATCTAAAATTGCTACCGAAGAAAAAAACCCAGTGTCAGCTTTAAATTGGTCGCAAAGGGGATTCTTGTATCAATCAATAATTCCAATAGCCCAAGGAGCAGAAGATTATGCAATATCAGCTTTTGAAGAAGCAATAAAAAGAGACCCTAAAAATCCTTTTTATTACACTCAAGACGGAATATTGTTAATGAGAAAAGCAATTTTAGGTCAAGATGCACAAAACAATTTAGAAAAAGCTAAAGAATTATTTGAAAAAGCAATTTCTTTAAAACCAGATTACGCTCCTGCTCATTTTCAGTTGGCAAATTACTATCAAACAAAAGGTGAGACAGATAAAGCAATTTCAAAATTAGAAGAATTAAAAATTTTAGCTCCGGAAGATATTGGGTTAGCTTTTCAGCTTGGGGTTTTATATTATCAAAAAGGAAATTATCAAAAAGCAAAAGAAGAATTACAAAGAGCGGTAAACCTTTCTCCGACTTACGCAAACGCTTTATACTTTTTGAGTTTATCTCAAGCGAAATTGGGTGAAAAAGATAAAGCAATAGAAAATATGCAAAAAGTTTATAATTTAAATCCTGACTTAAAATTCTTAGAAAAAATTATTGAAAATATAAAAGCTGGGAAGGACAATCCATTGGAAGGAGTAACACAAGAGGTTCCGCCGCAAACTCCAATAAAAGAAACACCTCCAGAAATTAAAAAATAAGAGATACTCTTTTGGAAATTAAAAAAAATAATTTTGAGACTAAAATTTATCCTAATTTTTTAGACTACAATTACCACCGGTAATACCATCGGCCTCCTTTGAGTTTTTAAAAATAAAAATTCTCCAAGTTGATTCCTTAATTCGTTTTTAATGTAAGCCGTGTTAACAATTTTTCTTTTCCCAACAGCGTGATTAACAATACCAATAGTTTTTTTTCTAACTTCTTTTAAAAGTTCTTTTGACTCTCTCAGATAAATAAAACCTCGAGAAATAATATCTGGAGAAGTTTTAACCCTTCCCGTTTCTTTATCTATAGTCACTATAATTACAAAAATTCCATCTTTTGAAAGGATTTTTCTGTCTCTCAAAACTATTTCTCCCACATCTCCCACGCCTAATCCATCAACCATAATATAGTTTGCAGGAACTCTCTTTTTTTCTATCCACCACTCTTTTTCATTAATGCAGATTATTTGTCCGTTTTCAGCCAAAATTACGTTTTCTTCGGGTATTCCGCATTCTATTGCAATGTCTCGGTGAGCACAAAGCATTGAATATTGACCGTGAACAGGAAACAAAAACCTTGGATTCATTATCTTTATCATTTCTTTTAACTCTTCTTCTTTTGCGTGTCCTCCTGCGTGAATGTCCATCATTTTATAATGGAAAACCCTTGCTCCTTGTCTTAAAATTTCATCTTTTACCATCTGAACCGTCCTTTCATTTCCTGGAATAACAGAAGAAGAAAAAATGACTGTGTCTCCTTTTTTTAATTTAATATATTTATGTTCTTTGCTCGCCACTCTCATTAAAACTGCGTCGGGTTCCCCTTGAGCTCCAGTGCACAAAATAGTAATTTGAGAATCTGAATAAGTTTCTAAATCTTTCGATGAAATTAAAGTTCCTTTTTTAATTTTTAAATATTTTAAAGCTCTTGCTAGCTCCACGTTTACTTTCATTGAATGTCCTTCAATCAAAACTTTTCTTCCAAATTTTTCAGAAATTGTAATTATTTGCTGAATTCTGTTTAACAAAGAAGCGAACGTCGAAGCTATCACTCTTCCTTTGGCTTGAGAGATTACTTCTTCCAAATTGGTATAGATTTGAACCTCAGAAAGAGAGCGTCCTTTTTCTTCGGCAGAAGTTGAATCTGAAAGTAAAACTGAAATTTTTCTTTTTCCAATTTCTTTTAACTTTTTAAAATCTGTTGGGGGTTCATTCACCGGATTTTCATCAAATTTAAAATCTGAAGTATGGACGACATTGTTCACTGGGGTTTCAATAAAAAGTCCAAAATTGTCAGGAATGTTATGATTTTGCCTGAAAAATTCAACGTTAAAATAAGGAAATTTAATTTTATCTCCGGATTTCACTTCCTGAATGTTTAACTTTGGCTGGTCAAGAAAATCTTCTTGTCTCTTTAAAATCATCGCTCTGGTTAATGGAGAAGCATAAAAAATTAAATCTGGCTTCCAAATTTTTTCTAGAACATAAGGAATGGCTCCTATATGGTCATAATGGCCGTGAGTAAAAATTACTCCTACAATTTTATCTTTGTTTTGCTCCAAATAACTTACGTTTGGAATTACATAATCTACTCCTGGCATATCTTCTTCTGACATTTTGAATCCCAAATCTACTACTAAAATTTTCTCTTTAAATTCAAAAAGGACGCAGTTTCTTCCAACTTCTCCCAAACCTCCCAATGGAATTATTTTAAGAAATTTTTCCATTTTTTTAGATTAAATTTTGAAAATTTTGAAAAGTGGGTAGGGTGGGATTCGAACCCACACGCCAGATTATGGCAGTAGGTCCTGAACCTACTGCGTCTACCAATTTCGCCACCTACCCAAATTGAGAAAAAAATTTTTTATGAAAAAATTTTAAAATTTTCAATCCATTTTTCTAAAGTTCCGCACTCAATCCATTTTCCTTTAACTTTTATTCCCAAAATTTCTTTTTCTTCTTGAAGCATTAATTTTAAAGCATTAGCCAAAATTAATTCACCATTTTTTGGTTCAGTTTTTCTTAAATACTTAAAAATTTCAGGAGTTAGAAGATAATTTCCCACTATGGCAAAAGAAGATGGGGGATTTTCTTTTGGTTTTTCCACAATATCTAAAATTTTATAAACGTTCTTTTGAATTTTCTTTATTTTTGGTACCCCATAACTTGGCAATTCCTTTTTTTCTTTTTGATAAAGGCACAAAATTGGTTTTTTGTATTTTTCGAAAGCCGAAACTAATTGTTTTGCGAAGCTTTCTTTTCCAAAAGAAACATCATCTCCAAACATTACTAAAAAAGGTTCTTTTTTTAAAAATTTTTCAGCTTTCAAAATGGCATCACCATCTCCTGCCGGAAAATTTTGAAACACTACTTTCATCTTTAGTTTGGGAATGACTTTTAAAATTTCTATTTCTTTCTTTTTTCCTCTTTCTTTTAAAATTTTTAACAACCATTCGTTTTCTTTTTTAAAATAATCTTTTAAAAACTTTTCTTTTCCAGGTGAGACCACGAAAATAAATTCTCTAATTTTAGCTTCTAAAGCTTGCTCAACTATATGTTGTAAAATTGGTTTTTTCCCCAAAGGCAAGAACTCTTTTGGGAGTATTTTCGAAAGCGGTAAAAATCTTGTACCCAACCCTGCAATCGGAATTAAGGCTTTTTTTATTTTCATTTTCCAAATAAGAAATTCAAATTTTTCGGCAACCTTTTTAAAGAATTTTTTTCTTTTAATTTAGGAACAAAGCGATAATTTTTATTTTTTATCCAACCTTCTTTCGTGAAATAATAACAAGCTCCCTTTAATTTTTCAAAGCTTTCATATTCAGATTTTACGTTATTTAATATCCAGTTTCCCACAATCAATGGTTTTTCTGTTGGATTTATCGTAACGTGACCATATTTTGGCGGAATTTTTACAAACTCACCTTTTTTGGCTTTTACGAAATAAACCTCTTTTACTTTTTCTTTTCCTTTTTGTAAAAGAAAAATTCCTTCACCTTCTAAAACTTGATACAATTCTCCAAAATCTCCCAAATGAAAATGTCCTTTAGTTTTCACATATTCTTTGCCCAAAATTTTTGATAAAAATATAGTAATGTCAAAGCGTAGATTTTTAAAAAAATCTATTCCCCGAACCATGTAATAAATCTCTTCTTTGGGTTGATTTTGGGCTATTTTGGAATCAAGCAAAACTTCTTTTAATTCCTCTAACTTTCTGCTTTCGCAATTTGGTAAATATTTTATTAAAAAGTTCTTTTTTCTTTTATGTACCATTGTTCAACTTGAGAAAATCTATCTTCTAAAGAATTAAAATTTTCTCCTGAAAAACCTTTAATTTTTTGAGAAAGATAATAAAAAACAGGAATGTTATACAAAAAGTACACGCATTTTTTTTGGAAAAGTTCTTTTTCAAAATTTTTTAAAATTTCTTTTCTTTTTTGAAAATCAAACTCTTTTCTTTGGTTGATTAAAAGGTCGTCAATTTTTTCATCTTCCAAGTTACTCAAATTTAAAATTTCTTCTGCTTGCAATGAGTGCCAAAATATAAAAGGATCTAAAATCCTATCATACATTTGCCCAAAAATCAAGAGATCATAATCTTTTTTTTGCAATATTTCTTTGATTTTTTCTGGTTCAAAAATTTTAAAATCAACCTGAAACCCAATTTTTTCCAGATTTTCTTTTATAATTTGAGCCGTTCTCTGTGCTATTTTTTCTTTTACTGTAACCAAGCTTACTTTCAAGGGTATAGTTTCTTTTTCTTCTTGAAAACAAACTTGATTCAACTTTTCTCTTGTTTTTTCTTTAACTTCTCCGTTTCCTTTTTCAAGATTAAAAGGCGTTAAGATTTCGTCTTTGAATTTTTCTTGGAACAAAATGACCGCTCTCTTTGTTTCAAGACCAAAAAATCCTGAAACTTCTTTTGAAGGATAAATTTCTTCAAACTTTGAAAGGCACTCTTGAAGCTTTTTAACATCTTCTCCTTTGTCTCCTATCTTTAAATTTTTTTTAAACTCAAAGACCGTTTCTTTTGCTTTTTTCTCTCTAAGGCCATTTTCCGCTTTTTCAAAACCTGCTTCTTCTAGGATTTTTTCAGCTTCTTTTAAATCAAAATTGAATTTAAATTCTGTGTTTTCCAGAAGAGGAGATTCAACGTTTTTTGTTTCTCCAAAATTTTCTTTTAAAATTCGTTTTTTATCAACGCTAAATAAAATTGCCGACCTTACTTTTTCATCTTTTAAAATTTTAGATTTTAAATTCAAAAACAAAGCAAAATATCTTGGAAGATAAATTTCAAAAGATTGAAATTTAGAAAAGTTTTCTCTTTCTTTCAACAAAAAGGCATCGACAATGCCTTCTTTTGCAGATCGTTTTAATTCGTTTTCGTTATCAAATTTTAAAAAAACTATTCTTACAATTTTTGGGAACTCTCCAAAATATCTTTCGTTCCTTATTAAAGAAACTGCTTCAATTTTGTTTTCTTTTTCTTTTATATTTTCGATTTTGTAAGGTCCGCTACTCAACAAAAAAAGATTTTGTGTGGCCAAGAGAAAATTTGAGCGAGAAATTCCTTGAAATTGATGCTTTGGTATTGGTCTTAGGGTTAAGTTTTTTAAAAAAGAAACTGAAGGTTCTCTTAATTTAAACAAAATTTCTTTGTCTGAAAGCTTTTCAACTTCAACCCCCAACCAGTCCAGTCTTTGAGGGCTTTTCACTTCTGAATCTTGCATTAATGATACCGTGAACTCAACATCGTCTGCTGTAATTTCTTTTCCGTCTTCCCAAAAAATTTTATCTTTTAATTTTACCTTGAAAGTTTTCCCTCCGTCTAAAATTTCCAATTTTTCTGCTAGCTTTGGCAAAACTTCGTTTCCTTTAATTTCAAATAGGGGGGAGAGTAAAAGTTCTGCAATATCTTTTTCGGGTTGAGTAAAAGTAAAGAGTGGATTTAAAGTTTGAATTGATTCTGTCGTTCCCTCAACGATTGTTTCTCCAAAATCGGGAATAACCTTTGTATGCTCAAGGTAGAGAAAATAAAGCGAAAAAGTCAAAGATAAGAAAAACAAAAAAAGAAAAAGAGAAAACAAAACCCTTTCTTTTTTATTCAAAACATTAAAAAATTGTTGCAATTGAGATTTTGAAGGAAATTTCATTTTAAAAATAAAGGTTTAAAACCGAAAGTAAAATAAACAAAACTGCAACAAAAATTGTAAGATTAAAAACATACTTTTCTATGCCCCTTCTTGTAAAATAATTTTCTTGAGAACTTAAAGCAGACCCTCTTTTTTGAAGCAAAATTAAAGAGATTAAAATCAAAGAAACTATAATTTGTAAAATTTGTAAAACTTCTTTTTGCATGTTATTTAAGCAAAAGATCAACAAAAGAAAATATAATTCCTGTCAAAATTAAAGAAGACAGGTTGGTTACTTGAAATTCAAGAAAAAGTACATCCAAAACCCAAATTAAAAAAATGTTAACAAAAATCGAAATTAAACCCAAAGTTAAAATTTTCAAGGGAAGGCCAACAGTTTTTAACAAAAATTTTGAAACTGAAGATAAAAACGCCAAGGCAACCGATATCAAAAAAAGAATCTGCCAATACTCTGTTAAATGAAATCCAAAATAAACACTTTTTCCAGGGATAACTTTAATTGCAACCCCATCTAAAAGTTTATCTGCTAAAAACAAAGAAACGGCGCAAGAAAAAATCCTCCACAAAAAGCTCATAATCAAATTTTACCAAAAATTTTTCAAATTTTCAAAACCTTAACCCATCTTATTTTTTTAAACTGATCTTTTAAAAACTTAAAATTTTTGTAGCCTTCTTTTTTAAAAATTTCTATTAAACCTTCTTTTTGTAAAGGGTCAATTTCCATAAAAATTACCCCATCATCTTTTAGATAATTTTTTGCTTGCTTTAAAAATTTTTTAATCACTTCTAATCCTTTTTCGCCTCCATACCAAGAAATTTTTGGGTCCAATTTTTTTACAGATTCTTGAACTTCAAACAATCTTTCTTTTGCTACATATGGTGGGTTTGCGAAGATAAAATCGTATTTTTTATTTTTTATTTTAGAGAACAAGTTTGAACGATAAATTTGGTAGCGATTTCTTGAAATTTTGTTTAACTTTAAATTTTCTTTAATTTGTTCTATTGCTTTCTTACTAATGTCGACAAAATCAACTTTTGTTTTTTTTA
>Ga0078972_1009727_pt1 | contig 18670 bp, 21 predicted proteins | sample YelNatPaOPGAMG01_FD_67568 | JGI IMG/M metagenome (GOLD analysis project Ga0078972, IMG submission 67568) | Hot spring thermophilic microbial communities from Obsidian Pool, Yellowstone National Park, USA - OP-RAMG-01 (SPADES assembly) (version 2) | ecosystem: Environmental > Aquatic > Thermal... | reverse complement strand
ATCCCGACGACGATCACCTCGCTCATTGGCGGAGCGTGTACCAGGCTGTCTGTGAGCGCAACGGCGCCGACAGCAACGCCGGTCGCAAGCTTCCTTCCCACGTGACAGCAGCTGGTTTCGAGGATCTCCGGGTCTCGAGCTCAACTTGGACGATGGCCGACGAAGCCTCCAGAGCCTTCTGGGGCGCAACGTGGGCTCGCCGGTGCGTCGAATCCGACTTCGCCTCCCAGGCGGTCCGCTACGGCCTAGCGACAGTCCGCGACATGGAACGGATGGCGGAAGCCTGGTCGCGCTGGGCTGGAACCCCAGACGCCGTGTTCGTCGTCGTGCACGTCGAGGTCCTAGCAAGTAGGTAGGTGGACTGTAGTTGAACTTGCACTTCGACGTCGTAGTCGTCGGCGCAGGTCCGGCCGGGGCCGCGGCCGCTATCACAGCGGCTCGGAGCGGTCTGCGCACCGCAGTCGTCGACAAGGCCCGCTTCCCCAGGGACAAATGCTGCGGGGACGGCCTGACTGCCGCAGCCCTGCGCAGACTTGAAGCGCTCGGCCTGTCACCGCCTGCGGTGGAATCCTGGCAACCAGCGCCGCGCGCTGTTGTGCAGGCTCCGGGTCTACGGGGCCTGGAACTGCCGCTACCCGCAGACGGCCTGTTCGCTGTCAGCGCCAGGCGCTACCACCTCGACGCTGCCCTCGTCGACCTAGCGCGCGACGCTGGGGTAACCGTCTTCGAGGGCCAGGCCGTCACAAGAGTGGAAAGCCGCGACTCGGGCGCCTCGATCGAAGTGGGCAGCGCCTCCGGGCTGAGCCTGACAGCCAGCTACGTGCTTGCCGCCGACGGGATGTGGTCCAGCGTTCGAAAGCTAGTCGGCTTGGAGCAGCCCGGCTACCGAGGCGAGTGGGTCGCGGGGCGCGAATACCTGGCTGATGCCGGTCCCCGCGCAAAAGACCTGTGGGTCTTCTTCGAGCCTGACATGCTCCCAGGATACGCCTGGTCCTTTCCCCTGGCAAACGGCTTGGTCAATGTCGGCTACGGGGTCCTGCGTGACAGCTCCGGCCACGCAGGCGGCCTGCGCGGCCAACGACTGGACTGGAAGAGTCGTCCGGGCATAGCCGAAGTTCTCGGGTCGCGTGCCGTCCCGACGGGACGGTGGTCTTCGTGGCCTATCCCCGCCCGCCTAGGGCACGCGCCCCTGTCTGGGGTAGGTGGTCGGGTCCTCTTTTGCGGCGACGCAGCAGGAGCTTGCGATCCGATGACAGGCGAAGGTATCGCCCAGGCCCTCGAGACTGGAATGCTCGCCGTGCGTTGTATGGCACTTGCCGGCCCGTCCCGGCCGGAGCGCGCAAGCGGAAGCTACCGGCGCACCCTGCGCTGGGGTATGCAGATAGACCACGGCATGTCGCGTCTGTTCTCCCGGGTGCTCGCCCGCCACGGAGGTCCGGCCAAGGCGCTCTCGATCGTCTCTTGGAGCAACTGGTCGAGGTCGAACTTTGCCCGATGGATGTTCGAGGACTACCCGAGGGCGGTCCTGGCCACGCCTCAGCGTTGGAGCCCGGGGATGCTCGCCAAGCCCGGCGCCTACCGTACGCCGCCCAGCGGGTGAGACCACTCCCGGTTTGGAAGCGGCGGTAGTTCACCGCTACCGTATCCGCCGTGACAGAGATAGGTTTCGATGGACGGGTTGCGATCGTTACGGGGGCGGGAGGGGGCCTCGGTCGCCAGCACGCCCTGTTGCTGGCTTCCAGAGGTGCGCGCGTCGTGGTCAACGACGTCGGCGGGTCGGTTCACGGCGACGGTGCGGACCACGGACCGGCACACGGGGTCGCAGAGGAGATAACCCAGGCGGGCGGCGAGGCGGTCCCCGACACCAACACCGTCGCTACCGCTGACGGCGGAAGAGCGATCGTAGAGCACGCCTTGGAGGCTTTCGGCCAGGTCGACATCGTCGTGAACAACGCCGGCATCCTCCGAGACAAGACCTTCCACAACCTCACTCCGGAGCTGCTCGAGCCGGTGCTCGACGTTCACTTGAAGGGCGCGTTCTACGTCACCCAACCGGCCTGGGTGAAAATGCGAGAGCAGGGTTACGGCCGTGTCATAAACACGACTTCCCAATCGGGCGTGCTCGGCAACTTTGGCCAGGCGAACTACGGAGCGGCGAAGATGGGGCTGGTGGGCCTCACGCGGGTTTTGGCTCTCGAAGGCGCCAAGTACAACATCAAAGTGAACTCGATAGCGCCTCTCGCCCGCACGAGGATGACCGAGGACCTGATGGGTGACGCCGTGGAAAAGCTCCGCCCCGAGCTGGTGTCCCCGGTGGTCGCCTGGCTGGCCTCGCAGGAGTGCTCGGTGAGCGGAGAAGTTTTCACCGTCGCAGCAGGGCGCGTTGCAAGATTTTTCGTGGGGATGACACGCGGCTACTTCAACCCGGACCTCACCGTGGAGGACGTTGCGGACCATCTCGGCGAGATACGCGACGAAACCGGCTACAGCGTCCCTGGGAGCGCCGGAGAGGAAACCGCCTTCCTGTTCGACATGATGTCACGCTTCAACGCCGGCTGATCCGGCACCGAGGACTCCGCTCAGCACAACGAGGACGGTCGCGGCGCGCCATAAGCCAGCTCCCAGACTTAGGCATATGATTAGCGTACGGTAATATAGAAATGGCGATGGGGTTCGCCTTGGACCGCCCCCCGGCTGATGACTCCTACCTAGAGGAACACTCCTAGCCTTTATGGGGGAACATGGTCACCGAAGTAGGAGATCGCGCCGCCATAGACCATTGCCGTCCGGTGGGAAATGAGGAGGCTGGGTGACCGGTCAGTGAGCGAGCACATCGCGACCGACGAAATGGTCCTTGTCCCCTGGGACAGGATGATCCGGCTGCTCCAAAGACGGGGGTGGGCCCAAGTACCGGCCGTCTTCCGGGCATCTCTGCTGACCAAACTGGCCAGAGGCGGCCGCTCTGCGGCCCTTGCTCTCGGAAGGTTCGACCCCGCCGACGGGCCGGAATTCGCTATACCGATCGAGCGATCACCCGACGTGGTACGCGATCTCTCGCTACGCTTGTCAGCGAGCCTGTCTGTCGCAGCCTCTCTCCAGGGCCTCGCGGAGCCTCCGCTGTTCAACGAAGTCAGCTGGTGTTGGCTGTCAGCCAGCGATGCCAGTCACTCCGTTCTCCGGCCTCTTGCGAACTTCGTCGGGATCACCGTGCGTATCAGGCTCTACGGCTCCGCAGTCATCAACGCATCTGATCCCACTGGGAGGCAGGGGTCGTCCGACACTCATGCGGGTCATCTAGTCCTTGTGCAGTCCGGCAGATGGCCTGCAGCACGATCCCCTGCTATTTCATTAACCTACGTACATCTTCTACCCCCTGGTTGCTTTGAAGTAATTCTTCGCACCTCGCATTCGCCGGGTGGGGGTCGCTGCGTCGCGTCGACCTGACAAAGCGCCGATCCGGATCCGGTCCTCCGCGACCGGGCAAGGAGAGTGTCACGGTTCCAGTCTTCCTTGAAGGCAAGGATCCTCGCTAGGTACGTCGGCTATCGACGACCGATAAAGGCAGTGACGCGGCCCGCCCGGCTAGGCGCCACCCGTCGTTGGCGCGGCCATCAGCGCCCCGCTCGCTGTGGACGGCCAGTCAGTGACATCGTGCGTCGTGGCCCTGGGCGGTCATTCGAACTTGGGGCGCAGAGGCAACCCCGATCGACCCCGATCGGGCTTGACCGCCAACACCTGGTGCACCCCGATACGGGCGGTCTCGAAACTGCGAGCGGAGCCGGCCAGATAGAGACGCCACGTGCGGGCCCGGTTCAAGCCAGCCGCTGCTACCGCCTCGTCCCAGCCGGCTTCGAGGTTCGCCACCCACCGACGCAAAGTAAGACCGTAGTGTTCCCGAAGGCTCTCGACGTGACGAACCTCGAAGCCAGCCTCTTGCATAGCCGACACGACCGTGCCGACCTCGACCAGCTCGCCGTCGGGAAACACGTAGCGATCGATGAAGCTGTCACGAGCAAAGCCAGCCGAACGGCGGAGGCGAACCGGGATGCGGATGGGGGTAGGCCAGCGGGCCGGGCGCATACCGGGAAGGCTGCTGATGGCGTGGTTGAGGAGACGACCCCCCGGGGCCAGCAGGCCGAAGAGGTGCTTGAAGTAAGCGGGCAGCTGGGCGGCGCCGACATGTTCGGACATACCCACCGAGCTAATCGCGTCGAAGGGCCCGTCGGCGACATCGCGGTAGTCCCCAAAGCGGACCGTCACCAAATCGGCGAGGTCGTCCTCGACCACCGCCTTGCCCGCCCACTCCGCTTGGGCTGCCGACAAGGTGACACCGACCGCTTCGACGCCGTGATTAGTCGCCGCGTGCCGGACCATAGTCCCCCACCCGCAGCCCACGTCGAGAACCCTCTGGCCAGGTTCCAAACCCAGTTTCCCACATACCAGTTCGTGCTTCGCTGTCTGGGCAACCTCCAACGAGACCTGCGGGTCGGCAAACAGCGCACACGAATAGGTCATGGAAGGGCCGAGGATCACCCGGTAGAAGTCGTTGGACACGTCATAGTGGTACGAGATCGCTGCCCGATCCCGAGCCCGGGCGTGACGCCGGCCGTGCAGACGCGCCTCCTCGGCCGGGGCCGGCAGACGGCGAAACCCGCTCAGCCCGACCACACGGGCCAAGTTCGCCCACTGAGCAACGCCCGGCCGTGCCGCCTCCAGCGCTTCACCGGCGGCTAGAGCAGCGAAGATGTCACCCTCCACGTCGAGGTCGCCGGCCACGTACGCCCGGGCCAAGCCGAGCTGACCGGGAGCCTGCAGCAGGCGGGCCGCTGCCTGCCAGGACCGGACCACGATCGTCGCCGACGCGTCGGGGCTGCCGACACGCGACCCGTCCCAGGTGCACACGGCCACGGGAAAATCGTCGCCCAGCACATCGCGAAGCACACGAGCGAGACTCAAGCGCCTAGCCCTCCCGCCTTCGGGCCAACAGGCCCCGCCTCCGGCCCAGGCCTGTCCGCGGTCCCGGGGCCTGCCGACCACGTAGTAGCCGCCGAGGAACTCGCCAGTGCTGGCGCCCAGCTCGAGGCGGTGACGCCTCGCGGCGTGTGGACGATTGCGGCGGCTGTGCCTGCCCCCTTGCCACTACCGATTCGAACCAGGATAGGAAAACGGCCTTTATCGAATTCGCCGATGAACGCCCGGACCGGCTCCGGCAGATGGACCGCAATCCCTCTCCTCCGCCACCGGTACACCGCGACGGCGTCGCCGGTCACCTTAACCGACCGGACCTGATGGTCCGGGCCCAACACAGCGTGCAGATAGACCGCCACCGCACAGTCGTCGGTATCCCCAGGAACTCCTCGGACCCCCTCGCAAGCGAGTCTTGCCGCGATCTCGGCGCCTGTGGATCCGAGGCCGACCAAGAAGGCGGCCACTCGTCGCTCCAGCGCCCCCGCAGTGCGAAACCGTCTCATCCGACATCTCCTTCCCTGACAAAATTGCTCGTTGTCAGACCTGCACGCGCGCCAACTCGTCGCCTGCCTCTCTCCCAGACCGCCCTCGCTCGACAGGGGCCAACATCGGGCCGTGAGTCAGGGTGCCGCTGCTCTCGAATCATGCCGTTTATCCTCCAAACCGGATAGTCCAGACCCTGGTTGGTAGGAGTTATTAGTCTCGGTCACCGGGCCCGAGGCGATCAACGGCGAACTCCATCGCCACTGGTGACGCTAACCTGCGTTTCTCGTCATCGCAATACCGACGTGCCCGTAGCGGTTGATGGGGCCGGTCGACAATGTCGCCTCCGGCCTTGGTAGCGGTGAGTTCGGTCTTACCGTCCCTTGGGGACATCGCTGCCGAGCGCCCTGGGGGGCAAGGAGGACAACCAGCGTCACTCACAAGTCGATTCGCTCCGAACGTTATCCCCCGGCGTGGCTGATTGTCTGGCCCGTTCCCTCGACCGTTTGATTTCTTCCCACGCTTCAGTCGGCCCGGCGAACCCGGCGACCTCGGATCGTTTGCCCGGCTCGAGATCTTTGTAGACTTCAAAGAAGTGGGCGATCTCCGCGGTCATGCTGGCGGGTAGGTCGTCGAGGTCGTGAACCATTCCCACGTTAGGATCGGCAGCGGGTACGGCGATGATCTTGGCGTCAGGGCCGTGCTCGTCGGTCATCAAGAACAAGCCGATCGGTCGGACCATGATGTGGCATCCAGGGAACGTAGCCTCGTCGATGAGAACGAGCACGTCGAGGGGGTCGCCGTCCTCGGCAAGCGTGTCGGGCACGAACCCGTAGTCGGCGGGATAGAACGTCGCTGAGAACAGCCGACGGTCCAAGAAGATGACATGTCGTTCGTGGTCGTACTCGTACTTGTTGCGCGTGCCCTTGGGGATCTCGATGATCGCCTCGACACAGCCGAACTCACCGTCCGCCGCCATGTCGTCGGGGGGAATCGCCGCCTGCGGGGCAGGCGAGACACCGTGATCGGAACGGGTCACAGATCTAGAAGTGGTGCTCATAGCTACCCGGAGCCTCCGAGGGATTGGAGATGTCGAGTAGGAGCCATCAGCCCGATCAGGCGGTTCCGGCGAGCTCCATCGCCAGAACTTGACCATAGCACACGGTCGGTTCGCTGCGGCCCGCGTAGGGGGGCGGTGGGCCTGGAGGGCTATCATCACAGCGGACGATCTCCTCGAATCTCACCGCAGGTCTCCCCTCCGTCGGTGACACCATTATGCACGCGAGCGTTAGTTGGGGGAATCGAACCGAAAGGCCAACCCCCGCTCGTCCTCAGCACCGGCTGCTCGCTTCAGCGTCGACGGCCGACGGGACACGTGATAGCGGCGGGCTCGTGCGCGGGAACGGTGGCCGGCCAGAAGCCCCGAAGCATCGTGTCAGACGCTACAGCGACCGTCGCCGGAGGAAGCCCGCGGTGACCTCCGCGTTTCCCGAACCGCCCGGACAGGCTGGCTGATGGCCTCTACCGAGATGTTGTGTTCGCCTATGAGTAGAGAGGGTTCGCGAGGATAACTGGATCCTCCAGCGGTACTACGACCTGGCCAAGCTGTTCCGAAAGGAGACCCCGGTCCCCGAAGACGCCAGCTGGCTGTTCCTGGCCGGTCCGGTGGTGGCGTTCATGTGCTGTCTCGTGGTGCTGTTGCTGATCCCGGTGCTCACCACCTACGGCCCGCCGCTCGGCTACGTGGGTGACATCCTGGGCGGCGGGCTCATCCTGGCCCTGGCCGGCTTCTCGGTTGCCGGACGGTGATCGTTAGATAGCGGGGCTCATGGTGTTTTGTGGCCGGCGTACCGCAGAGGTCCTCGGTCTTTCGGTGCGCGACATCGACATCGACATCGACAGAGGCTCGTGGATACGGGTGATGGACAAACTCCTCGACAAGGAGCGACGAGTCCCGCTCGATCCCGATGTCGCCTCGCTCATTCAGACCCACCTGTTGGACGAACGGCCCAAGTCGACCGCTGACGCGCTGTTTATCGGCACCAAGGGACCGAACCGGGGCCAGCCGCTCACCGCAGCGGGACTGCGGACCACCTTCCGCTCCTACCGCGCCAAAGCGGACGTACTCGCCCGCCACCCCCACACGCTACGACACAGTTTCGGAATCCCCCGGGCACTTTGCAAATGACCGTGTCCCAAGTGCGCTCGGCCACGGGGAAGTAGTCGCCCAGCACATCGCGAAGCACACGAGCGAGACTCAATCGAATGGCCCTTCCTGCGCCGGGTCAGCGGCCCCCGCCCCCGACTCCGGAGCATCGGTAGCCTGGGGGCCTGCTGAGCACACCTCACCCGCCGAGGGACTCGGCTTTTCTGACACTTCGCCGAGAGCGATACTGCCCGACGGGGCGGGCACCGCCTCACCAGCCGCACCCGCCACCCTCTCGCCACCAACACGGACCAGTGCAGGAAAACGACCTGCGTCGAACTCGCCGATGAACTCACGGACCGGCTCAGGCAGAGGAACTGCGATCCCTCGGCGCCGGCTCCAGTACACAGCGACAGCGTCGTTGGTCACCTTTACAGACTGGACTTGACAATCCGGGCCCAGCACGGCGTGCAGATAGACCGCCAATGCACAGTCGTCGGTTGCGCCCGGAACCCCGCTGACCCCCTCGCTAGACAGTCTTGCGGCGATCTCGGAACCTGTCGATCCGAGGCCAGCCACGAAGGCGCCCACCTGCCGCTCCAGCGCCCGAGCCGTCCGAAGGCGCCTCACCCGACGTCTCCTTCATCGACATATTCGCCTATCGACCACCTCGCTGTCACGTCTGCTCGCCGCCTACCACTCCCCCAGACCGCCTGAGGTTGGCGGGAGCACACTGCGGCCGACAACTTGATCGCCTGCTGATCCCGTTTCATACCGATATACCTCCAAACCTTGTACGTCGACGCTGGTTTGTAGGAGTTATCGGTCTCCGGCGTCTAGCCCGAGGCGATCAACGGCGAACTCCACCGCCACCAGTTGGTAATCCTACCTTACGGCTGGTTCGCTGCGGCAGGGGTACTAGGGCGGGGGTGTCAGTCCGCCTTGAGCGAGGACGAGATCGTCGACGAGTTGACCGGGGACCGCGAGCGACGCCGGATTGGCCCGCACCCTCGGAGAGCTTCGCCGCGCTTGCTGCAATGACCGGCTGCGCTCGCACCTGGGCTGTCCACTCGGCGAGCGCCACGCCGCTCCAAATTTGACGTCAAGTCCGCTTGACGCTGGACGCTATTTCAGCGGACAGAGGGCTCCGTTCAAGATCCTCGAGCGGCACTGGTAGAGCCAGCGACCAGTTGGGCCACTGATCCCGGGTAGTACCAGGCATGTTCGGGCGCTCCTCAACTCCGGCAACATCGTCGAGGGTCACGGTCAAAAGCTTGCACGGGGCCCGCCCGAGGTCCCTGTAAACCGCCGATATCGCCTCGTCTACGCCGCCTGCGCCCCCACTGCCGGTGTCACCGCCGCCGGCCGCTTCGAGCACCTTCGCCGCGAGGCGTGCCGAAGACTCTTCGTTCGGCCGGGCTCCTAGAGCGCGTTGAGATGCCAAGTCCGAGCCGCTGTACACGCCCGCCACGGTCGGCAGGTCATGGGTGGAGACCGCCCCCATTGCCATCTCAGGCCAGCTGGCGGTTGGAGCGTCCTCGAACCACCACAAGCGGTAGGAGAGAACCTGGCGGGCTGAAAGCTCCTCACGGACTCCTTCTTCGACGGTACCCAGGTCCTCGCCCACCACGAACGCCCCTGCACGTTCGGCTTCTAAAGTGAGGATGTTCAGCAGGTCGTCGTGGGGGTAGCGGACGTAGAGCCCGTCGACGGCGTCGTGGGATTCCGGTATCCAATAAAGACGCCACAAGCCCATCACGTGATCTACCCGGATCCCCTTGGCATGACGGAAGGTAGCTCGAAGAGCCCGTATCCACGGCAGGTAGCCGCCGGCGCGCAGCCTCCACGGGTCGAAAGGAGCGAGCCCCCAGTCCTGACCGAGGGTGTTGAACTCGTCCGGCGGAGCACCGACGCGCGTCCCGTCCGCGAAACAGCTGCGGTACATCCACGCGTCAGCCCCGTTCGGGTCGACACCCACCGCAAGGTCTGCGACGACGCCGAGCACGGCGGCCGTCCCGCCGAGCTGATCGTCGATGACATACTGAAGCCAGCTGTGGTAGCGCAGCCGGCGCTGAAACTCCAGCGGTCCGGCGACGCCCAGCTTCGCAGCGAGGGCCGGGTCGCGAAGACGGGCGGGCCAGTTACGCCAGTCAGAACCGTGGGACTCGACGAGAGCGCAGAAGGAGGCGTACAGGGCAAGGCCTTCGCCTTCCCCGTCGATGTAGGCCTGCAGTCGGCCGTCGGACTCGAAACCGCCGGCGGCAGCGAAGATCGCCTCGAGCGCTGCCGACTTGGCTTGCCACACCCGGCTATGGTCGATCCGCCGGGCGGAGTTGAGACTTCTGGCCTGCTGAGCGGCGAGGGAAACCTGGGGAGAGGTACCGTACTTTTCTGCGAGCGCGTCGACATCGATGTACAGCGGGTTCTTGAAGCAGCGACTGCCCGGATAGTAGGGGCTGGGCTCGACTTCCACGCCCGGACAGGGGGCGTGAAGAGGGTTGACCATGGTGAAACCGGCTCCGAGCCCGCCCGCCCAACGTCCGATACGCTCCAAGTCCCCGAGGTCACCTATACCCCAGCTCCGCTTCGAACGCGAAGCGTAGAGTTGCGCGGCGAAACCCCACTCACGCCCCGAGGGACACGGTGCGCGGCCGGGGCTGACGAAGAGGGGAGTAACCGTTCCTTGGTCGGACACGAAGCTGTGGTAACCCGAGGCCAGACCGCCCGGCAGCCCGTCAGGCGTCCGGATCTCCCTGCCGTCCTCGAGGACGACGACTCCCGGTCCGAGCGAGGGCAGAGGATGGTCGGTGCGGACTGTCACAACCAGCGGTGCGGGAGGCCCCCCGCTCGTCGCGCCCATCTTCTCGAGCACCGCCCGCACTACCTCCTCGGATGCGTCGTGCCAGGCACCAGCGACGTCGAAGTAGCCGGGGGATACCCCCCAAAGCCCAGGGTCCACCCACTCGGTCACACCGTCAACCTAGCCTTGTGACGTGACCCCCTTGGACTGCCTAGCCGACCTTGCGCTCTCTGGGGTACTCGTCGGGACCGACTCTTGGGCGGACCGGGGCCTGGTGCAATCGGAAGTGCTTTACCCACGAAAGTCGATGGATGCGGGAGAACGGCTCAGGTTCTACTCCTCGACGTTCGGCGTGTGCGAGGTGACCACCACCTTCCGGTATCCGCCGAGCGCAGAAGTCACGTCCAGGTGGGTGCAGCGCTCCGCTGAGGGGTTCCGCTTCGACGTGTGCGCATGGTCGCTTCTCACCGGCTGCCCGACAGCGCCCGACTCTTTGTGGCCAGACCTCCAACGCTTTGTACTCCCCCGCTTCAGGGACAGCCGGCAGCTCTACGCCACGCACCTCCCACCCGGTGCCGTCGAGGAGTGCTGGGAGCGTTTCACTCACGCCATACGACCTCTCAGCCAGGCCGGCCGCCTCGGGGCGGTCTTGCTGCGCTACCCGAGGTGGTTCAGCCCCCGCAGCGAGAACCTGCAGGCCATCGAAAAGGCAGTGGAACACCTTGGCGGTGCTGCGGTAGCCGTGGAGTTGCCCTGTGAGCGATGGTATCCCTCCACCCGCCAGGAAGGCTTCTTGGAATGGCTCGACGACCGTAACGTAGCGCTGGTGTGCACCGCCGCCCCCTCCGCAGACCCAGGGGGAGGAACCCGCCAGATCGCCTGCACATCCGACCTCGCGTTCTTGAGGTTCGTCGGCACGACCGAAGCAGCTTCACAGCGATCGCGATCGGCGCACCTTTACCCACCCGAGGAGCTCGAAACCTGGGTTGGGACCCTCGCGGAACTAGCGGGCTCTGCCTCCGAGACCCACATCGTCATGGGCAACGGACCGGGTTCGGCTCCGGTGCTCAACGCTTACCAGCTCGCCTGCCTGCTCGAGCGCGGGGCCGCTTCGCTGCGCCGTCCCCGGCCCGAGAGCCCTGATGTGCGATCGATCGTCTAGGTTGGCTGCGGTGGAAACGACGTGGATAGCCGTGCGGGGCCCTTCGAGGACGAAGCTAGCCGTGCACCGCCTCGGCGGTGACGGGCCGCCGCTCATGCTTGCTCACGCGACCGGGTTCCACGGTCGCTGCTGGGCTCCGGTAGCTGAACAGTTGACGGACCGTTTCAGCGTTTGGGCACTCGACCAGGTAGGTCACGGTTCCTCGGAGCGGCCCGCCGACGGGCGCTTCGAGTGGGAGCTTCTCGCTGCGGACCTGCTCGACGTTATCGACGCCTTGGGCGGTGAGGGCTGGCGGATCGGTGGACATTCCCTCGGGGGTGGTGTCGCTCTCCTCGCCGAGGCGGCCCGCCCCGGAACCTTCGAGTCGATCTGCTGCTACGAGCCGGTCGTGGTCCCACCGTGGGCGCGTGACGCTGGAGCGACAACTCGCGAGACCGTTCAAGCTGACCACGATCGGGAGCCGGCCCCGGCGCGCACGTCGGTATCGCTTGCCACTCTCGCCAGGAAGCGCAGAGCGACGTTCGAGTCGCGTTCCGCTGCGCTCGCGAACTACCGTTCAAAACCGCCTTTCGCCGAGTTCTCGCCGGCATGCCTTGAGCTTTACGTGGAGTACGGCTTCGTCGACAACGCGGACGGCTCCGTAAGCCTCGCATGCAGGCCAGACGACGAAGCCGCAGTATTCGACATGGCTCCCGCCAGCCCGGCGTGGAGTCTCCTCGGGGCGATCGAAGCGCCGGTCACGGTTTTCGCCGGGAGGAAAGGTGACGACCCGGTTGGCTCGTGGGCGGAGAGCATCGCCTCCCGCATCCCGCAAGGGCGATTCCTCTCTTTCGGCTCCCTCGACCACTTCGGGCCCATGACCTCCCCCGCCGAAGTCGGTCGGGCGTTCGCCGAATCGTTCTGACGTGGCCCTCCCGCTCCCGACCTCGCTTTCGCCTTCCAAGGTCACCGCCTTCAAGGACTGCGCTCTAGCTTTCCGCCTTTCTGTCATCGAACGTCTTCCGGAACCGCCGTCGCCTTACGCCGCCAAGGGAACGCTCGTCCACCGAGCGTTAGAGCTTCTCATGTGGCAAGAAGACCCGCCGAATCGAACACGCGACGCCGCTCTGGCCAAGCTGGCCGCGGCAGTACCGGAAGTCCTCGACAGCGATGAGTACCAAGGTCTGAGCCTGTCGGAGAAAGAACGCTCCGACTTCGTCGATGACGCTGTCAGTCTGATCGACAACTATTTTCGCCTCGAGGATCCTAACGACGTGCGTGTGATGGGAACCGAGCTGCGCATGTCGGCCCACCTGGGTTCACTACGTCTATCAGGGATAATCGACCGTTTGGAGCTCGACGGCGACGAGCTCGTCGTGACGGACTACAAGACCGGTCGCGCTCCGTCCGCCAACTTCGAGCAGTCCAAGCTCGGAGGAGTCCATTTCTACGCCTTCTTGTGCTCAGAGGTCTTGGGCCGCCGACCCGACCGGGTTCAGCTTCTGCACCTTCGCGAGCCTCTGGTGATCTCGAGCGTGCCTTCGGAGCAGTCGGTCACCGCACTACAGCGCCAGGCCGGCGCTCTGTGGTCTGCCGTGACGGCGGCCTGCGACCGGGAAGACTTCAGACCCAAGCCCGGCAGGCTATGCTCCTACTGCTCGTATCGCGAGTACTGTCCGGCGGTGGGCGGCGACTTGGGCCTACTCGAACGCCCCGACGCCCACTTGGGCACCGCCGCCGGAGTTCAGAACCCGGACACGCCATAGTGAGGAACATGCCGACGATCCCTTTACCTCGAATCTTCGAGCCTTTGGACAAGGCGGCTGACGGATTCTTCGAGCGCACCTTGCGCGACAGTCGTGCGGCGGACGTGGTCATGTACGCGGCCAGCGCTGTCGGGGATCACGGAGTCGTGTGGCTGGCTATCGCCGGGGTGCAAGCCGCCAGGCGGGCCCAGCGCGGCGCGTCTTGGCGGCGACGCTTCGGGAGGGTGGCCGTAGGACTCGCAGTGGAATCCGTGGTCGTCAACGGTCCAGTCAAGCTTCTCTTCCGCCGCAGCAGGCCGTCCCACGAAGGCCCCCGGCCGCTGCACCTGCGCCAGCCACGTACGAGCAGCTTCCCGAGTGGCCACGCCGCAGCGGCCTTCTTCGGAGCCGCCTTGCTGCGAGACGACGACCCCGCATGGCCCCTGTACTACCTGCTCGCGGTCATCGTCGCGGCCAGCAGGGTGCACGTTCGGATACACCACGCGTCGGACGTCATCGGAGGCGTGGTCACTGGCGTGGTTCTCGGTGAGGCGGTTCGCAAACTCGTCCCGGTGGAGGAATGACGTCGAGGTTTGCGGGGTTGGTGTAGGCATGCCGCAAAGTTTCTCGGTGACCTGGGATTACCGCTGCCCGTTCGCTCGTATCGCTCATGACCACATCCTGACCGGCCTCGAAGCCGGGGCGGATTGGGATGTCACCTGCCTTGCATTCTCGTTGGACCAAAGCCACGTCGAGGAGGGCGCAACCCCGGTGTGGGACGAACCCGAGCGATACCCGGGCATGCTCCCAAACCTCGCTGGGATTGTCGTGCGGGATCGTCAGCCGGAGCTTTTCATGCGGGCGCACAGAGCGCTCTTCTCGGCACGCCACGACGAGTCTCTCGACCTGCGTGACCGGGCTATAGTCGGCAAGGTGCTCGACTCTGTCGGAATCGACGGCGCTGGAGTGCTCGCCGAGATAGACGACGGTTGGCCGCTTCTCACCGCCCGCGACGAGCACACAAAGGCGGTGGACGAACACGCAGTGTTCGGTGTTCCTACCTTCATCGTCGGCCCCGAAGCAGCCTTCGTCCGGCTGATGAAAGGCCCGCAAGGCAACTCTCAGGTTGCCATCCGCACCGTCGAGAAAGTCCTAGACATGCTCGGCGAGTGGCCCGAGCTCAATGAGTTCAAGCACACGACGATCTCGAACTGAGCCGGTCGAATCTAACCGACCTCGCGTCCAGCTCGGCTCGGTAGGTCTGAGCCCGGGCGAGAAGGTTCGTTGGCAGGCCACGGCCGGCGGCCGTTGGCGCGACGGCGTGGCCTTGCACCTTGAGCACGACGGCAGCCTCGAGGTTCGCGACGCTAACGGGGCTCTTCGTAGCCTGAGGCTCGAGCGTGTCCAGGTTCGACGCGCCGGCAAGGCGGCTTCGAGTTCCTGGGAACCTCTCACCGACCGTATGGCCCGAGCTGAGCAGCTGAGCCTCCTGTAGGCGCGCCACGTTCGCCTAGACGGGTGTGGCCCCGGGGCTTGGAAGCGGCTCCGCCTCCGAGCCTGGCGCGGCGAGACGGTCCTGGTCGTGGCCAGCGTAGGCGTTCACGTACTGTTGGCCAGACATCGCAGCGATAGCCTCCATGACCCGATCGGTCATCAGCCTGAAATCGTCTGCTCCTAGCGCAGGTTCGGACGCACCCCTGCTTTCGAAGCGAAGCGGCTCGCCGAACATCACAGTCACTTTCTTTCCTGGTCGCGGGAGCATCGCCCCGATTGGCTGGGCCTGCGCAGTTCCGAACTGTGCGACGGGAACCACCACAGCGGAGCAGTCGACCGCTAGGCGAGCCACTCCCGTATGACCCCGGTAGAGGCGCCCATCGCGTGACCTCGTGCCCTCCGGGTATATGCCGAGCACGCCGCCCTTGTCGAGAACCTGGCGTGCTGCTGCTAGAGCACGCTCCGAAGCGGACCCGCCCTCTCGCGCGAGGGGGATCATACCCACCGCCCGGAAGAACCAGGCTGTCTTCGCCGACTCGAAGTACTCGGCTTTGGCAACGAAAGTGACACGCCTCCGAACACACATCGGCAGGAAAATGCTGTCTATGAAAGACCTGTGGTTGCTCGCCAAGATGACTGGACCTGACCTGGGCACGTTGGACCTCCCGACGCAGCGCACCCGGAACGCCACGCGCAGCAGTGGCGTCAGGAGGATCTTGAGAGCCCAGTAGGCCATTTGTCTACCCCAGTTTCGTTAAGGACCTGCGAAGGTTGCGAACGGCTTGTCCTATACGCTGCTCGTTCTCGATCAGGGCGAAACGCACGAAGCCCTCCCCGCCCTTTCCGAAACCGACACCCGGTGAAGTTGCCACCTCGGCGTCGGTCACCAGGAATTTAGCGAACTCAAGCGAGCCCATCTCGACGTACGGTTCGGGGATGGGGGCCCACACGAACATCGTTCCCTTGGGTGGGGTGACCTGCCACCCGATACGGTTCAGGCCGTCGCAGAGAGCGTTGCGACGAGACTGGTAGATCTCGTTCACCTCTTTGGGGTACTCCGAGGCTTCGTTGAGCGCGACTATAGAGGCTATCTGTATGGGCTGGAAAGTTCCGTAATCGAGGTAGCTCTTGAGCTTTGTCAGGGCTGCGACGATCTGGGGGTTGCCGACCATGAAAGCCATCCTCCACCCTGCCATGGAGAAGCTCTTGGTCAGCGTGTAGAACTCGACGGACACGTCTTTCGCTCCGGGAACCTCCAGGATCGACGGCGGCTGGTAACCGTCGAAGGAGGTGTCGGAGTACGCGAAGTCGTGCACGAGTATCACGTCGTGCTGCCGGGCGAACTCCACGAGGCGGGCCATCCACGCGATGTCGACGCACTCGGTGGTGGGATTGTGCGGGAAGGAGAATACGATGACGCGCGGGCGCGGCCACGTGGACTCCCAGCTGTTCATGAGGTTCGCGAAGAAGTCCTGGTCAGGTCCCAGCCGGACCTGTTGGACGTCGGCTCCTGCGAACAGCGGCGCGTAAATGTGGATCGGATAGCTAGGCGTCGGAACCAGAGCCGTGTCACCTGGCCCAACGAGCGTCCACATCAGATGCGACAAACCTTCCTTGGCTCCGATCGTCGCGACCACCTCGGTGTCGGGGTCTAGTTCAACCCCAAAGCGGCGCAGGTATAGGTTGGAGATAGCCAGACGAAGCTTTGGGATGCCCCTCGAAGCCGAGTACCTGTGGTTGCGGGGATTGCGCGCAGCCTCCGCGAGTTTCTCCACTGCTACCTCGGGGCTAGGGATGTCAGGGTTCCCGAACCCCATGTCGACGACGTCGCGCCCTGCGTGGCGGGCCTCGTCGCGAAGCTGGTTGATGATGGCAAAGACGTAGGGCGGCAGCCCGTTGATCCGACGGAATTCCACGACCCGAGGTTACTCGAGCCACCGGTTCAGGTAGCCACACCACCTTTTGGGGATACCGACATAGCCATCAGACCGGCACCGACAGCTCCCGAGCGCTCTCCGAGCATCGCCGGGAGGACCGGCACTTGGGGACGAACCCGAGCGCCCATAGCCAGCCCGTCGAGGCTGGCTCTTACAGGTGCCATCAGCACTTCACCGGCTTTGATCAGGCCTCCGCCGAGGACCACGACGCGTGGATCGAAAATGTTCACAAGGTTGGCGATCCCTATCGCAACGAACCTTCCTAGGCGGGCCATGAGCTCGAGGGCCTCCGGGTCCCCTCCAGCGGCGGCCATCGTGACATGCTCGCCGGTAACGTCGTCAGGGTTTCCGCCTGCCAGCTCGACCACTCTTCGAGCCAGGCCAGCGCGTGCTGCTTCTCGTGCCATATCTCCCAAGGCGCCGCCCGAAGCGAAACGTTCCCAGCAGCCTCGGTTGCCGCAGGGGCACAGCGGACCGTCGACCTTCACCACCATGTGGCCGAACTCGCCGGCCGCGCGGTTGACCCCTTCGAAAAGCTTGCCGTCTATCACCACTCCCCCGCCGATCCCGGTTCCGAACGACACCATTACCATTTCGCCACTGCCTTTCCCGGCGCCGGCGGCGTACTCCCCCCACGCGGCGCAGGTAGCGTCGTTGCCTATCCAAAGTCGGGTTCCCTCAAGACGCTGGGAGACCAACTCCCCGAGGCGGGTACCGATCGACGACTGGAGGTTGGGGGCGAACAGGATGGTTCCGTCGGAGCTGACCAAAGCCGGCACCCCAATCCCTACCGAGCCGGGAACTCCACCGGCGACAGCGATCGCAGCCCTGCTGACCTGGTCGACCAGGTCCGCTCCTCTGATCGGCTCTTTCACCGTATCGACTACGGTGCCGTCGGCGTCCAAGCGGACCGCCAGCAGCTTCGTGCCTCCCACGTCTACACCTACGGCTGGTCCGGGGACTGGCGCATTTTCGGCTCCCCCGGAAGCACTGGACTGTACCCGACCTTCGAAGGAGTCTAAAGGTTCACTGGAAGTCAAGAGTCTGCCGTCAGCTTCCGGTTACACGCGCCAAAAGCTTACGCATCCCCGCCAGCCAGCGGTCACGGTCGGCGACTTTGGCTTGCTCGTACTCGTGGACCTGGGGGTGGGGAAGCACCAAGAAACGTCCTTCGCGCAAGGCTGCGACTACCTCGTCGGCCACAACCGACGGCTCTATGATCTCTCCGCTCGCCTCGAGCTCGGCCCGCCCGGCTCCGTCGCCTCCAGTGACCATCGGAGTGCGAACTCCTTGCGGGCACAGACAGTGCAGCGTGACCCCGCTGGACCCGTAATTGACCGCAAGCCATTCGGCTATAGCCACCGAAGCGTGCTTGGTGACAGTGTAGGGAGCCGACTGCATCATCATCAGCAGACCGGCGGCCGAAGCGGTGATCACCATTGCGCCCCTGGAGCGCTCGACCATTCCAGGCATGACGCAACGCGCCGCGTACACATGCGCCATCGCGTGCACACGCCAGGCGCTATCCCACGCGTCGTCGTCTCCGAGGCCCGGTCCAGTGGCAATGCCGGCGTTGGAGCAGTAGAGGTCTATCGGGCCCAAGGCGGCCTCGACGGCGGCCGTCATCTCGGCGACAGAATCGGGGTCCCCCACGTCTGCTGCGAGAGCGATCGCACCTGGGATAGCGTCGGCGACCTCCTGCGCCCCGTCGAGGTCTCTGTCCACGACAGCGACTTGAGCCCCAAGGGCCCCTAGGCGTGAGGCCAGCGCCTTGCCTATCCCCCCCGCCCCTCCGGTAACCCCGCAGCAGCCTCCAAAACCCCCGGCAACCGCCCCGACCCCCGGGGTTACCGGGGCGCCCATTCCCACCCCGAGTTCAAACCCAAGCCGCTCGAGCCGCACCCGTTGTTCCGCGCTTTCATCGGCGCGGCCTACCAGCACCGCCAGCGCCGATTG
>Ga0078972_1009725_pt1 | contig 18675 bp, 8 predicted proteins | sample YelNatPaOPGAMG01_FD_67568 | JGI IMG/M metagenome (GOLD analysis project Ga0078972, IMG submission 67568) | Hot spring thermophilic microbial communities from Obsidian Pool, Yellowstone National Park, USA - OP-RAMG-01 (SPADES assembly) (version 2) | ecosystem: Environmental > Aquatic > Thermal... | reverse complement strand
TATTATTTGTCTGTTCAACTACAATACTATATGCCCTACGGGCAAATGGCATTGTACCTTGAAAAACCATATCGGGACAAATCGATACTCTCATTGAAAAAAGCACATAGGTCACTCATAACATGTACCGGATAACATACACCTCCCGGCATCCAAACACACAGAAAACCTCCTGCTTAGATGGATCAGGAGCAGCGAAAGTTATACGATATTATCCAAAAATATTTTTAGGGTGTCCCAACGCTGAAAACAGGAAGATATCCAGTCATCAACCAGAACGGAAGAGAGTATAGATTTTCAATAAGTTCTGAACCTGGTGCAGAAAATCATTAACAAGTTTCCTGAAAGGAAGAAAGAAATTTTTCATAAAAAGCAAGCCGGAAGGCAAAACCATAAAAGAGATTGCGAAAGAGTTCAGGCTGTCTCCCGAACCTATTGACAATTATATATCTGAAGCGCTGCAATTTATCAGAAACATTATGAATGTTTATAAATTTTTAGTAGTTTTTTCATTTTGTGTATAATTTATAGTTGTTCTTTCCCAATCTTACATTTGAGCAATCATTTACCTTAACGGATACCTCATTGTTAAGTTTCTTTTCCGCAAGTACTGTATTCCCGGCAATAACCAGGTTTTTTGTGCTTTTTGCTTTCACGATCAATTCATTGCGAAGCACAAAATCATTGTTTTTAATTCTTATATTCTCATACACGGCGTTATTTTCAACACTATTCCATGGTTCAATACGGATTACAGGTTCTCCGCAACGAATAAATTTGTTATTGCGGATTGTTATATCGTGTACGTATCCCGATTCAAACCAGTTATTTGCATCAATTGCCATTAGAATGGCATTCATATGGGTAGATAAAAACTCATTCTCTTCAACCAGTATTTTTCGCCGGGTAGATAAAAGAAAGCCATTGGTAGGAATTCGGGATACAGTGCAACCCCTGATTTCAACTTCCGGGGTCCATGTAACATTCTCAATGACATCCTCTAAATTAAGTTCAGAGGGAGAGCTTTTTTCAAACGTTAATAAAATTTCTTTAGGATTAAGCAATATTGCGTCTTTTACCTTATTCTTACCATATGACCTGTAGGATTTGTGGTTTACGAATTCAATTTCATCGTTAGGATAAAAAGCCATAAAGCCATAGGTTTGTTTATGCATAAACCTCACTTTTACTTGTTTATCGGATATCTTTTCAACAACGCGCAGGTATGTTCCGTGAACATTTATAGCATCGTCGTGTGATCCTGAAAAAATGCAATTTTTTACCTGCAGCTTCCCTTTACAGCCTGAAATATGCATACAGTCAGCCCATGCGGCGGTAGTCCTTCCACTTGTGCTATCAGGGGAAATAGCAACTGAATCGAAGGTAAGGTTCTCTGAAAACTGGCACACGATTCCCATGCCATGCATAAAATGAAATTTCACATTCTTCCATATTATGTTTTTACTACCGCGGGTAAAAACAGCGGCATAATCCCTGAAAGTATCACGAAGCTGATAAATCCGTCCGGTTTTCATTTTATGGGTTCCATGGGCACGGACCAGAAAAGGTTGTATTTCTTCCAGTTTCATTCCAACAAGAGGATCACGCATCCGCTGTACTTCATTCGTCTGTAAATCAAGTTCCTGAGCCAAACCTGTATCATAACTCCATCCTTCACCTGTCCATATTATTTTCCCATCTTCTATTTTGTATTTCGAATCTTTATGAATCTGTATATCTGCATAATCATCTCCGGCAGCTATTACCTTAAACTCCGATACTGTTGGCCTGTTATAGTCAAAGTGAAGATCAGCAATTGATATGTTCTCACAACTATCTATGCAGACCTCAATCATTTTTCCGCGACAGACAATTTCAGCATCAGCTCCTGATATTTCAATGTTTTTTGAATGTTCAAGAAGAATTCCTACCACTTTGCTGCTATCAGGGCTGTCATTGGTATTGGATATATTATACTTTTTACTGTGAATGTTATCAGGAATAAAATCATAACGACCGGAAGCGAAATGAACTCTGACAGGGTTCTCCGCTGATCCTTTACCAGTTAGCATTAGTGTCTGATCAAACGAACCAGGTGATATGATATAAATCCGGTCTCCCGGTGACAGTGTCATTTGGTTAATCCGCCTAAATGTACGCCATGCCCGGGAATGCTCTAATCCTGAATTATCATCATTCCCTTTTAATGGATTTATATAATATGTTGTATTCCCGGGGGATGTCTGGCGGTGTTCTTTGTACGGATACTGATATCCGGAAAACTTTTGATGCTCTTTGCATTGAAATGACAGTGTCAGGAAAAGAGCTGAAAATACAAAAAATAATTTGTTCATTTTTTAAAATATCTTAATCGGTTTTAACAATAATAAATGGTAATAAACCCCAGAGCAAGCGGAAAGAAATTTCAGGGGCAAGCCCCGGGGAATTAAACCAAAACTTCCCGACCACCTACTATACAGGTCGAAGTCCGAAAGCGGAACGTGAAGGTGGATTAAAGCAGATTCCATCATTATTTTGAGTATACTGTTATTTCATCACCAATAAGTCCATCTGCCTCTGCAGAAAAAGTAATTTTCCCAGCTTTCCGTGTAGATTTCAGTATGACCAGACATTTTCCGTTAAATGCTTTGCGTGTGTTGCTGCTGTAACTTTCCTCATTTAAGGGGTCTCCGTTATCAACAGCAATAATTTTTGCTTCTCCTTTTACTTTGAAATGAATCCTGTTTGAAGCATTTGGCACAAAATTGTTTTCCTTATCCTGAATATTTACTTCGATATGTACAACATCCTGTCCATCAGCTGCAATAGTTTTTCTATCGGCTAAAAGCTGAATTTTTGCAGGGTTACCGGCAGTTACCACCTCCTTGGTGCATAAAACCCTGCCACCCTTTTTCCCTTTGGCAACCAGGACTCCAGGTTCATAAGGAACCTGCCATACCAGATCCATTTTATTTTTCATCTCTTTTTCGCCCAACGATTTACCGTTAAGAAACAGCTCAACACTTTCGCAATTTGAATAAGCCACAACAGGTATTATGACTCCTTCTTTCCCCTTCCAGTTCCAATGGGGCAGGATGTGAACCATTGGTTCTTTGGTCCATTGGCTTTTATAGAAATAGTAGGTGTCTTTCGGGAATCCGCACATGTCAATTATTCCAAAGTTCCAGAACCTGGCAGGCCAACCCATCAGGGATTCGCCGAGGTAGTCAAAGCCAGTCCATCGGAACTCTCCGCACATATAAGGAAAATCACGGGTACGCCGCCATGAATCCCGGGCACATATACGAACCATGGCATTATCGTAGGATGAGCTGTAATACTTTGGCACATCCGTAAAAACTTCTTCTTCCGTGAGATCCGGAACTTTCATTATACCCCCCAATGGATTCTTGTCCCTTTGCCAGGACAAGGTCCGGTAAATGCCTCGTGTCTGAAAAGTGTGTGGCACCTCGGTGGCTATAAGGATGCGGTCGGGATATGTTTCGTGGTCTTTTTCATACATAAAAGCTGAACCTCCGCCGCCATTATATCCGGTTACATCCAGCTGGCTTGCAAATCCGCTTTTGTTTGCCAGATGCATATGTGTAATTCCACTGGTAATTGGTCGTGTAATATCTTCTTTCCTTACTACTTTCATCAATCTCTTTAAACGTTCAGTACCAATTTCAAAACAAGCATCTGGTATCTCGTTTCCTACGCTCCAGAGAATAACTGACGGGTGATTCCGGTCCCTTCTTATAAACTCTGTCAAATCTTTCTCTGCCCATTCATCGAAGTAAAGGTGGTAACCATACTTTGACTTACCTTCAGGCTTTTTTATGCCTTCGAACGGCCACGACTCCAGCCACTCATCAAAGGCCTCATCCATAACCATAAAACCCATTTTATCGCACATATCCAACAATTCTTCGCAGGGAGGGTTATGAGCAGTACGAATGGCATTGCAACCCATCTCTTTTAAAATTTCAAGCCGGCGTTCCAAAACACGGTCGTTCAGGGCAGCACCTAAAGCACCCAGATCACTATGTTCGTTAACTCCCTGAAATTTCATATTTATCCCATTCAGAAAGAATCCACTGTCGGCAGAAAAACTGAAATAACGAATTCCTATGTTTGTTTCCAGTTCGTCGTATGTTTTTTGCCTACAATTAATTATTGTTTTTAATTTATAAAGGGTTGGTTTATCGGGCGACCATAATTCGGGTTTTAAAATAGTCATATTCTGTTCAAGTTCCAATTGCTCCCTTCCAGATATCTCTGCTGATGTATGAACCATGGAAACCAACTCATTTTTTGATGAATAGAGCTCGCAGGCTAAATTTATTTGTTTTAATTCGTCGAAATCATTTTCAATGCTTGTCCTTACTTTTATTATAGCAGAATCTTTGGTTACGAACGGAGTTGAAGCATAAACACCATGCCGGGCAACGTGTAATTTGTTGGTGATAACCAGCCATACATGTCTGTAAATACCACAACCTGTATACCATCGTGCACTGGGCTGTTTTGAATTATCGACCCGGACTGCTAAAACATTCCTGCCGTTAAAATCAATGTATGGCGACAGATCGTAATTAAAACTGATATATCCATAAGGTCGTTTCCCCAGATAGTGACCATTAATCCAGACTTCGCTGTTCTCATAAACACCTCCAAATTCAATGGATATCTTTGAAGCATTATATTTTTTGTTTAATTTGAAAGTTTTCCTGTACCATCCTATACCACCTGAAGCAAATCCTCCTGAACGTCCTGAAGGATTCTCTTTTGAAAATGTATCTAAAATGCTCCAGTCGTGCGGAACATCAATTTGTTGCCATTTACTGTCGTCAAAATCCTTTTTAAATGCATCCGGGAAATCGCCCTTGGTAAATTTCCAGTCGAAATCAAATTTAATCTTTTGTCTTGAAACAGTATCCGCGATTTTATTATTTCCACAGCCAATACAAAAAATAACTATTATTAAAAGGTTTATGGTTATTCGCCTGTTTTTCATTTTTCCCGTATTTTTTAAATATACCTTAAATTATTTGAATTTCCTAGCTTACAAAATTTTTCCAGATTGTACCAGTATTTACTGATATCCGTTTTTTTTAAAATTTAAGCAGATAACTGACTGCATTAGGAACAGGTTGAATATGATACAAGCCCCCTTTTAGTTCACATTTCGCCTGTCCCATTTCTTTACGTTCCATATCCAGTGCTATTGCAGTTTTGGGTTCTTTATCAAGGGAAACAGCAATTTTTCCTGTACCATAAGGAATAATCTCACGGGAATCGTCTTCATTTTTTAATATGATGAGTTGTCGGTCGCTGGCGCCATAGGGAGTTTCAACCCATTTCCCCCGCCCATCTACAAAATCATAAGCGGGTGAATGCACATAATCAACCCTCACACCATTCTTAATTGCACTGAATACCTCCAGGCTGCCATCGGGTTTTCGGGCATAAAATCCTGATGGGGGAAGATCAGCTTCCGGTGTTTTCCAGTTTTCTACTTTGTGTCCGTTGACCCATATCACCAGCCCGTTATCATATTCCAACCTTATTTGGGAGCGATTGTAAGCACCTGTTACTATTGCTGTAGAAACATCCAGCAACTCTCCATTTTCGTTTGCATAACGGATATCTTTAATTAAGGCCTGGCAATAGGAAGATTGCAACTGCTGAATCAGGTAATATCCTCTGATCATCAAATAATCAAATTCCTGCCTCCAGCCTCCAAGAAAACCACCGGGTAGAGCAAATGCAATAGTTCTTGCAAAGAAGCGGTCACATCCCTCATCTGTCCTTTTACTAAGTCCCAGGCTCCAATGGCAACTAATTGGCTGCATTTTACGAATATAAAAATCAACAAGCCATGGTTTCTTATCAAAATCATAACCATGATCACATGCTCCACTACCTGTAGTAAGGCCACTGTAATAATAATTATTTCCACACTCGCTATATACAGGTCCATTCCATATTTTCTGCTGGTCAAGTAAAAGTTGCCCATAAGAATAAAATTGGGTAAGCATGGTTCCTGCACCCGGCATACGTTCATCATAATCAACCCGTGACCACGGATCTACAGCAGTATGTACATCAGGGCCCCCGGCAGTAGGATTAAATTTATCCTGCATAATAGAGGTAATAGCTCGGGACAGATTTACCACTTTTGCCGGTTTGGCAGTATATGTACGGAACCATGCCTGTTGCCATCCCCCGTTTGGCAAGCGGGCAACCATATCTTCATTCCATAAAGCATTCACAGGAGCCAAATCAACATAATTATTGTATAGTGCATAACGAAAACCTAATTCCTGAATTTTTCGTATATACTCCTTGAGATTTTCATCTCCTCCTTTTCCCGGAGCAGCACTGGTACGGAAGGTAAAACTTTCCGAACTATCCCTCCAGCAGGTTTCCCAATCCAGCATAATAACCTTATTCATGCCATATCGGGCTATTTTTTTCCAAAAAAGATAGTCAGCTTCTCTGTCCTCTACTGCATAGTAACATACCAGATACCTGGCTGCTTCGTTACGCCAACGGGATGGTGGATTAGGAATAGTAGGCAGTGTTTCCTCAAAACGTGGTGAAATGGTAAGAAAAAGTCTTTCGTAGCAATCGTTTCGTTTGCCATTCGTTTTGGGTAAATATCGGGTTCCTCCACCGCATGTAACACCATCTTCTGCTATTTTGTTGATAAAATAGAACTGTGATGATCCTGTCCGATAATAATCAACAAATGAAGTCAGGAAAAGAGGCTTTACAGATGAATTCATAAGTAATACTGTTGGTCGTCCTACCCAATAAGGAACTTCTATCAATTGGGGATTTATTGCATTACTTACTTTTCCCAATGAAACCTCTCCTATTTCACCCCCGGCACAATGCACATCGGTAACAAGAGACTTTTGCCAGAGGCGGAACACATATTCAACAACAGTTGACTGAGTCTCCCTGCTTACTTTCCACTTTGCAACCAAAGATTTACCTGATATTTTACAATCAATCAATTCTGCACTGGAAGGTTTTTGTGTAAGAATTTGCTTAGATATATAGGTTCCAAAACGCTCATTAATCAATCCTTCAACATTATCGTTTATTTTAAGTTGCACGCCTCCTCCGTCCATTGGCCGGATTATTCCTGATAATCCATCCTTCCACTGCGCAGTAATATCACTAAGATCTCCAGTTTGAGGCGTGTATCTGTATTCAAGGATACCATCATCACCTATATATCGGAATATATATACCTCCCCTTCTTTTACCAGCTCAGTACTGTAATTTTTGCATATATTTTCCGGGAGCAAAGTCTCCTCCCTTGTTGGAAACGGAAGTCGCTCGGCGCCCGTATGAACGCCCAAATCCTGACCTGGCGCAAGATCTACTCCCGGCCGTGGCAAAATATCATATTTTACAGGTTTTAAGTCTTCCTGATAAAAAGAAAGATTATCAAGGAAAACAGATTTTTTTACATTATACAAACAGTTACTGAGTTTTATACCCTTAAGTATACCCCCATTGGCAAAGACTTTACGCTGTTCTGAGGTAAGCCGGATATGCAGGAGATACCACCCGGGCCAATCGAGATTTCTGCAAAAAGGAATTTCAAAATTAATTCCATCAATAGTTTGAAGAAGTAGACTAAGCCTGGGAATAATTTTATTAATACTATCCATTGATAAATCATTATACTTACCTCTGTCAAAATCAAACCAAACCCACATGTTTACTGATGTGAACTGGGTAGATATTTTCAGAGGTTCAGGTGGGTAAAGTATAAAACTCGCACCTGCAGGATCACCCGTGTAAGCAATTTTGCATGTGTATCTGCCCCAAATCATTTGCTCCTGGGAACGGCTTATTTCTGCAGAACCCTTGCTTGCCTTCACAGTCCACCCTGTCATATCTTCAAAATCTACTATGGGTAGATGGTCATCTAAAAACCGGCCTGCCCAATCAAGCTCATAAGGCCGGTGCCCTTTCCTCTGAGACTCCTGGCTCATGGCTATATTATATGTCCCAATCTGCAGAAAAGCCTCTGTGATAACGAAGCAGATGAACAAACTATACCTTATTAATCCTGATTTAATTGATTGTTTTTCTTTCATGATTTTTTCATTATAATATAATTTTGATTTTTAATACTTTTTGAATTTACATATATTTTCTCTCAGCCTTTATTTTACTGATTGGCAATAATTTTTATTTTTTGATCAGTTCAATTTTCTGGAATACCATTCCGTAATGAGACCCGGGAGGATTCGCTACGATCTTCTGGCCATTCCAGTCGGGGGCAAAATTTCCGGAATAAAGCAGCCACATCTGGTTTCCGTCTTTACTGATAAATTTGGAAGGGATGTTCACAAAATAGGCCTGTTCTCCAAAATCTTTCAAATAAGCAATGATTTTCCATTCACCCTCTAATTTGTCCGATTCCAGTATGTAGGTATTCATTTTTGACACTGTATTGCCACCATCTGTCACACACATCAGGTACTTCTTTAGTGGTGCATTGTAGGTAATGGTAACGCAGCCCATGTTGTTGTTCCATTCCAGCAATGGTTTGATAGCTTTAAAATCGCTGGTCCATATTGGTTTACCATTATTATCTTTTCCTCCAAAAAACTCATACTTTGAAACATCATTGATGTTATCGGGAGAGGGAGTTACCCTTAAAAGATAAATCTGGTCTCCGGTAATCCAGCTATCGTTCCAGAATCTCCATTTTGCATCTGTTGTATCAGCACCGTGAGCTACCATGTAAGCTTTCCCATCGGGGGAATATTGCATGTTTTTCCCAAAATCGACGAAATGTGGAGCGCCAATCTTCACCGGGTAGCCATTTATTCCGGTTTCTCCAAACAGGGGATTGTCAGGTTTATGAGGGCACTGTGTCCATGTGCGTCCATAATTGGTTGAATAATGAAATCCGACAAATGGTCCCATCCATGGCCAGTTAACTTGTAGATTTCCATACTGTGTGCTGCCATCTGGACCAAGACAATAGGATCCGTAGTACCAAACTCCTTCATAAACCAGTGATCCGCATGGATACCGCCCCAAATAAGGATTGGATCTGTTAAAAAAAACCCCGATACTGTAGGCCTTAAGGTTCATCGGATCAGACCCGGAAATCACACCTTGCCCTGTTTGATTTCTGTAAGGTCCAGCTCCCGAATGAGAAATATCTTCATAACCATCCAGCCTTTTTGTGGTTCCGTCGGTCCATGGAGAATACAGAGTATCATTTGATGCCCATGTCGGATACCATGTGTCGCCGTAATGATAACCACTTTTAATACCCAGAAACTTTACAGCATTGAATTCGCCCGATGGTTTAAAAGGACACTCTGCAGGGATTTCTGATTGCCAGATAAATGGTTCATACCTTAAAATTTCCGGACTTAAGTCAAAGGTTTGGGATCTTGTTATTCCTATCACGAAATTGAATAACAGAAAAATCTGAAATATTCTGTTTTTTAACATATTAATTATTTTAAAATTTAACTTGAATTCACTCAAAAATAAGAAATTTAAAGTTTTGCACCTCTTTATATAATTAATTATTCCTATATTTCTCTTGCTATACTAAATGATTGATAATCTATTTTATAAAGTATCCGTTTTATGAAATTCTTTCTAAACTGCCATTTGATGATTCTATGGATCGAGTATAATTGACAGTTTTTAAAAACCTTTTAATCGTTTGTTTTTCTTATTTTGAATGATCCCTTTTCACCTGATTTGATAGATTCAGGATTCTTTAACCGTAATGATCCAAATCCTTCAATTGTAATCTTTGAGACGTCAAGCTTACCATTAAGGACATTCAGGATAAGAGTTTTGCCTTCATTACTTTCCGAAATTTCAACAGTACCATAAGAATATCCGTTTGACCAGAAATACTTTCCGGTAATATTGCCAAATTTTATCTCTCCGGTTACTCCCGAATAGTGAAATCCGGTAAGTGCAAGCACAGCGGACCAGCTTGCCATAGCTCTGCCGTAATGATGGCCACATTCTGCCTCATCAAAAGGGTTTCTCTTCCGGCCGTCATAACGGTTTCGGACATTGGCAATACATTTTAACCCATTTTCTGTCTGACCTTCATACAGCATACCGACAGCAGCGGTGTATTCAAATCCCGTCATAACTTCTGTGAAGTATGGGAATGGATTTACCGGCCGTGTTTTCGGATAAGCTGCCATAAGAAGAGCCGACTCATTGCCAAGAGCATAGCTCCTGAAACAGTTAAAATGATCAGACATATCAGGCACATAATTGTATTTCATTATGCTCTGAAGCGTCATGGAAATATTCTCTTTTTTTACAAGATATCCCAGATCGCAAACATGTGCAAGATACTGACCCACAAGCTGGTCAACAAGGCAGCCTTCTCCAAGCTGGTAATCAGGATTGCCATAATCAGTCGCCCCCATTCCCACCAGCTGCTCCCCGGGTATTGTTTCCTTTTCAGGGACAATTATTCTATGAATATAATATTCGCCATTAAAAAGGTTTTCATCGGTCCATTTACTTCCACTTAAAAACAGCTTTCTGCATTTTGAGGCCATATCTTTATCCTTCATATATTTGGCCATCTCTTCCATGGCACGCAATGCACCAAGATACCAGATTGTCATTTGCGGGTTGGGACCATAATATTCCACGTCCATGGTATTATGCTGAACTCCTTCCATCACACCATCCTGATCGGCATCCCATCCTCCTTTTTTCCATGCGTAGCTCAGGGCGCTTCGGGCCTTAGGATAGAGCTCCTTCAGAAAATTATCATCCCCTGACAATTGCCATTCACGGTACAATTTAATTATGCAACCCATCTGGCCATCGGCTGCAACTTTTGAAAATGAAGCGATGTTATCGAGGGGCAGCTTCACCCTGAAGCTCATCAGTCCGCTGTCGTTGGTTGCAGCTGCAAATTCAACTTTGCGCATTGTTCTGGCCAGATCTCCAAAAAGAAATGCAGTTGCAGTTTCGTAGTTCCACACGTGGGTACAGGAACCAAAGCAACAGCCCGATTTATCGTTGCATCCTTCCCATGTGTAAAAATTACCGTCGGATAAACGGAAACAGGTTTGTGTTCTCAGAGTGCTAAGGTTGAAAAGAGCGGCTTCTTTTACTTCAGCCGGTAAATCGCTATTGCAGTATGCGTTTAAAAAATCTTTCGTTTTTTCTTCAAGCTGAGGCAACCTGGGAACTGTTTTAGAGGCTACATCCCATGCACTTGTGTATTTTGTTGAATAAAAGTTTTTTAACGGAACCTTGGACCAGGCTGTCCTGTTTGGAAAATACCATGTTATCAGGAACCTTATTGATTTTTTCTCATCCGGTTGAAGGGTACCGCTGATTGCAAGGGAAGCCATAGGTTTATTTGATGATGCATCCTTCCGGTTATCCAGTTTCCCGTCTGCTGCAAGGTCATCCCAGAAATCAAGTATTGAAGTCCCCCATCGTTCAGGCAGCCATGCAGTTCTGTATGAAATAGTGCCTTCCGAGATGGTAATCAACGCCATATCTCCCCATTGGTCAACATTTTTGTCAACGCCTTCAGATGTAAAAAAGATACCTCTGAACCCATTATCTTCCCGGAAGGTATTTTTATTTCCGGCGGCCTTGCCCTGGCTTCCATCCTCTCCTATAAAATTCTGCATAGTGCCGCATATGCTGAATGAAACTGATTTTTCTGATGTGTTTGTCAGTTCAAAATCAAGCACAGCAACAGGTATGCTGCTGTCATCTATATTGCCCGGAATGAACGGATTAAATGATTTGATTTTCACACTGACCGGCACCTGTGGTGTTTTAAGGTTCACCTGGCCGTAAGGGTAAGCAGTTTCAAATGATACCTCGCTGAAACGGGGCAGTCCATGGTTAGTGGCAACAGCACCGGAGCTTCCTTCATACTCATAAAACGGAACAGGACCTTCCAGCAGACGAAGATCCTTTTTGCCTTCAACATTTGTGTAGAGTGTGAAGAATGCGGAATTGTTTCTCCCCGACCCCGGGTTATAGCCTTTCGCCGGTCTGTTCATTATTTCCCAGTCCTGAAGGTTTCCCCTGCCACCGAGTGAGACTGTTCCGGTACCGATACCTCCAACGGGAAGAGCTATTTTATAGATATGTTCCTGATCATACTTTTTCAGCACCGGCCAATCGGAGGCATGAAGGGTCTGACATAAAATAGTTAGACAGATTCCCATTATGATATTTTTCATGCGTAAATATTTTAATTTTAAGATGTCACCAGCCAGTGAAATTGTTAAAAGCCTTCTTTTTTATATTTACCCCTAAATCCCCTGGCAGGGGACTTTGCGGGATACAGGTTCAGCCCCCCGCAAGAGGGTTGGGGGTGGATTTTTAAAATTATTTTCATCTTTCTTTGCTTTTTAAAAACATGCGTGTTTCATAACATGGTAATATTAAATTAATTGTCAGGTTTTGCAAGATTATTTTGTTAAACGACCATGTTCCGGTAAAGTATGGTGATGTTAAGGTAGCATCTTATTTTTAAAACGGGAAATATTTCCTGAAAAATTTCCGGATTCAATCCGATGGTTATCGGATCGATATTTTCAGGAAGTTGAGTATTCATTGGGATGGCCATCGTGACTTCCATGGCAGCATAAGGTTACCGGAGAATAGTACGCTTTATTTAATTTGAGTTAACCTCAGCTTTCGGATATTTCATATAATATCAAATAATTAATCGTGGCTTAATTGATTTTACAGTAAAAATTGCATAACTCTATAATCAATATTAACGATTTTTTTATTGCAATAAAATTAAATTTATTACTTATGGCAGATGGATTTATAAGGCATGGCTTTGATCTTCTACAGACTGTTTTATTTGGGCCTTTAATCATTATTAAAAGTTCCTTCAATTAGCGGCCATTTGTCGAAATCACGTTCAAGCATTTGGTTGTTGTATGAAATGATTACCCATTTATTTTTAGGGGCATTTACATCATACGATATCTTATTCCCATCGGGGAAGTTAAAAGATTTTTTAAGTTCTTCATGTTCAGAATTTTCTTTTACAATATTCCTGAGTAAGGCTTCAGGCATACAATTTTCACAAATTATTATCAGACCTAAGTCATGCGTTGAGTAAACGGCTATAGCTACAGAGTCCTTCATTGAGTAAACAGCCCATTTTCCATTTTGACCAGCACATTTGGCTGTGGATGGTACAAATACAGGCCCTGCAGCACATGCAAAATTCCTGTAAACGCCGGTATTGTTCCATTTCATAAAATCAGTACCTGGACCTGAAAGATGGATTGTTTCAGACAGATTAAGTGCATCATCATCCATGAAAAGAGTTATTGGTCTTGACACAATCAGGGATCTTTTACCTCGGTTAACTCCGCCGGCAGAAAGTAAAAAATGCTTTCCAGCGGAATATATTTCAGGTGAAGCATCTGGGCCATGACCCAATCTGACAAAATAACCATTATGTTTATTAAACAGTAGTTCAACAACTTTATCGGGTGGCCTATATGGCATACAGGCTCCAATAAGAGCATGTACTTCTCCGCCATCAAAGTCGGTATTATATCCGGTTATGCCAGTATAACTTAACCATGCTTTCATAAAAACTGACTGATATCCTGTAGTAAGACCCTGTAAAATATACTTCTCATACCTTCTACGCATTGGAGGGTAATGTTTCAGTTTATAACTTCCTAATGCATAGCAAAAATTTATGTAATCCAACACATTACGTGCTTTAATTTTTACTTTTTCAGAAGCAAATGCATCGAGGTTAAGTAAAGCCCTGATTGTATAACCAATATATGGATTTGAATTGAATTCATATAACCCTGCCTTTGCTATTTCGTCTAACATGGAAAGAATTTTATCTTCCATACCATTAAGCTCGTTATTAAAACGGCGGTCATTATTTCCGTGTGTCATCAACCAACGGTTCTTAAGGTAACGTGACCCCTCTGTCATAAGAAGATGATTTTCAGTTTCTCTCACAAGGCCAAGAGTCTTTGGTGCAGCATAACGGAAATTGTTTCCCTCTTCAATAAGTAATACATTGAGCAGGTATTCTTTTGTATCAGGGAAAAGAATGTCAGAACGGTCACCAAAAAACCATAAAATCGTTGTGAATGTTGTAAGAACAAAGTCATAATCACCTTTTTTATTTAACGCCCATGACGAACCGGATACTCCCCATGGTTTGTAACTCAATAATATTTTATTTGCATTCTCAATATCTTTCCCTGCAAGCATTTTCGAAAGAATAATTTCAGGGGTAATACCCTTTCCTGACAACATTTTTTTTGTTACAGGTCTTTGAGCAAAGTAGTTGTATATGCTATCGGCAAACGAAGAACTTTTTCCCCATTTAATAGTCCTTTCATGTGGTACCGGAATATTCCCAGTATTAAGAGTTACTCTTCTGTACCTTGCCTCTCCAAAAAGGTGGTTTGATAAAATTTTTATTTTATTGTCTGACAGAATGATTATAAAAAAAGCCGGAAAAATAAGACTCAGCCATTTAAACATTTTAATCATGGAAAATACATTTTATTCCTTTATTTTCTTTAATGTCAGAAAGATGATGTCCATAAATTTGATTATTCAATTGCACCCCAGTTTTTATTAGGGTTTCCCCCCATTTGAAGAATAAGCGTTCCGCCTCCTGTTATCTCATCATGACGTAACCATTGACATTTCAATGGTTTCCCATTTAATGTTGCTGATTGTATGTAACAGTTTTGAGAACTATTATTTTTCACTTCAATAACAAAAACCTCTCCTTTATAAAATTGCTGACTTAGGTGAATTGTTATCTTGTCAAAAATAGGACTGCCAAGTTCAACCACAGGTATTGGCTCACAACCGGATTTCATCTCGAAAAGACCAATTTTCATCAATACAGCCAATGAACCCATCAGACCTTGATCTTCATCACCACTATAACCCTTTCTGGGAGAAAGAGCACTGTAAACCTTATTTACCACCTGCCTCGACCAGTATTGTGTAAGCCAGGGGTACCCAATGTGATTAAATACAAAAGCAGTTTCGATGGAAGGCTGATTACCATAATTAATCGGAATCCGGCGATATTTTTCCTGTAACTCTTTGGAATGTCCTGTTCCTGAAGTAAAATCCATTTTAGCAGCTTCGGTAAAACTGGCATTCAGTTTTGCTGCCATTTTATCCTTACCTCCCATCATTTCAGCCAGTCCCGGAAGATCATGAGGAACAAACCATGTTACCTGGGCTGCATTTGCTTCGACAAATCCGTTTTCATATTCATAAGGATCGAAAGGATCTTTCCATTTGCCATTTAAATCTCTGGGTCTCATCCATCCAGATGTTGTATCATAAATATTTTTCCAGTTTTCTGATCTTTTTATAAAATAAATATAATCAGATTCTTTATCAAGTACTTTTGCCAGTTGGGCGAGACACCAGTCCTGTGAAGCATATTCAAGAGTCTGAGAAGCGCCATCCTGATGTAATCCCCATTTCCGGTCCAATGGATATGGCACATATCCTTTTTCTATATAGTACTCAACTCCTCCACCGTTGAAAGTATTATGCTCATATCCTGCTTTGCTCATCATGCCTCCCGGCATATGATTTTTCTTCATTCCTTCGTAGGCTTTTTCAATATCAAAGTTCCGGATACCCTTCATATAAGCACCGACTATAAAGGGAGTTGTCGAAGCTCCTGTCATAACATATGTATAGTTTCCCCCGGCAGGGCCTCTTGGAATTAATCCGCCATCATCATACATTATTAGCATTGATTGGATGAATTCACTAACTATTTCCGGATAAACCAGACTCCAAAGTGTAGCAATTGTCCATTGAGCTCCCCAGAAACTGTCTGAATTATAATGGTTAAATAGAGGCTTACCATTATGATCAATAGGTATCTGTCTAATCCGCCTTTCATCACCGGTCATATCGCAATACTTGCCGTTTACGTCACTAATTATCCTTCGTCCAAGAAGTGAATGCCACAAATCTGTATAAAACCTTCGTTGTTGTTCAAATGTGCCGCCTTTTATTTCAATCCTGCTCAGCCAATTGTTCCATTCTTCTTTTGATTCGTTAACTACTCTATCAAAATCCCAATGTGGCAACTCTAGCTGAATGTTCAGCCGGGACTGATCGGCATCAACATAAGATATTCCTACCTTCATAAGAATTACTTTACCTTTTTTCGTATCAAACTTAACATAAACTCCACCTTTACTTCCCTTATATTCATTAACAATTCCAATAAGTTTACCATTTTCCCATGCAGACATGTTTTCAAATGGCGTATCAAACTGAATATCAAAAAACACATATAACTCCTTTGGCCTTCGTAATGTTTTATCCATCAGAGCGTAGCCTTGAATCTCCCTATCATTCACTTTTTTAGCATATCCACTTTTTGTGCCACTGGGACCTAAAAAAGTACCAAGGTCGAGCAGCAGATAACTCTCTTTAGCGGCCGGGTATTGATATCTGTGAAATCCAACCCGGGTGGTTGATGTCAGTTCAGCCTTGATACCGTAACTTTCGAGAATCACGGAATGATATCCCGGTTTTACTATTTCCTTATCATGGCTGTATTTCGAACCATAAACATCCGGTCCCAGATGTCCCTTAAATTCTCCTGTTACCGGCATTACAGGAACACCCGACAATTGCCAGCCATGAATATGGCTGAAAAATTTGATGGAATCTTTTTCGTACCGGTAGCCTGATCCCCAGTCAGTATCGGTTTTGTTATCCGGACTTAGATTAACCATACCGAAGGGTCGGCAGGCTGAGGAGAAAAAAATCCACCTTGAATTTTCAGTATCCAATTGAGGGTAAACCAAATCTACCGGTTGGCTAATTTTCTGCGCATGAAGTGAAAAAACTGAAATAAACAGAAATGCAGTTTCTGAGAGCCAATTTATTGTTTTCATGACTTTTGTAAAAAACTGAAGTTTTGATTTATCATATTAATCCCTGTCATCATCGAATTCGGTCTTACCCCCGGTTTTTTTCGGCTGGTACAAAATCTCCGCATGCACCTTTTTAAGATAAGTCATCAATCTTGATTCAAGTTCTCTGGTTTTATCAGGCTCTTTCTGAGACAAATCGTTTAATTCGCCAACATCATCCTTCAGATTATAAAGTTCAATTTTTTTTGAATCCCAGAATTTAATGAGTTTATAATCGCCAACCCTGATTGCCGAATGTGGCTTGTTAAAATAATGAAAAACAAGATCATTTTTTCTTTCGAGTTTACCTTCACTTCCCTTTTCAAGTAATGGTACTATGCTTGTTCCATCTATATCATCCGGAAGCGGAGATTTATTTCCGGCCAGTTCAGCGAAAGTAGGCAGAAGATCCCATCCGGTTACGGGAACATCGCATTGGCTACCGGCTTTAATCCCTGGTCCGATTACAATAAATGGAACCCGAATGCCGCCTTCATATAGAGTCCATTTGCCACCACGTAGGGGATAATTGAGTGTGTGGGCGCTGAATGCAGATGGATGATCAAACTTATTCTTAACAGGAGGAATGAATTCAACTCCCCCATTATCAGACATCAGTATCAAATAAGTATGATCCCCTATTCCTAACTGATCGATCATATCCAAAATTTTACCAATTCCTGAATCCAGGTTTTCCAGCATACCTGCCCATCCAGGGTTTGAATGAATTTCTCCTTTCTTCTTTTGCAGGTATTTGTTAAAGGTTTCTTCAGTAGTCTGAATATCCACATGTGTAGCGTAGTGAGAAATCTGAAGATAAAATGGGTTACCTGATTTAACCTGCCGTTTCATAAAATTAAGAGCACGGGCTGTTAGTGTTTCAATTCGTTTGGGATCGTCGTTTAAGTAAAAATTGGCAAATTTTGTATTCTTATCGGAAGAGACATCCCCGTTTCTATTACCGGTATTGCCATCACTTTCATCGTAACCTACATCCTCAGGAAAAATGTCAGCACGTAAATCCCATTTACCATAGTGGGCAGTTTTATATCCCGGATCAATTGATTTTAAAAGCAGTGGTATAGTTAAATGATTTTTTGTTTCAGGATTGTAATTCTCTTTAAAATTTATGTCTCCTTGCCTGGCGGGTGTTTGACCGTATAGAATACTTCTGCGTGATGGACATGATAATGCACATGGAGCATATCCGTTTGTAAACCGCATACCCCGGGCAGCCAATCTATCGATATTGGGGGTTTCATAATAATCGCTCTTTGAGTTTGGAATATTATTATCCATTAGTTGAGAACTGCTGGTCCATCCCTGATCATCTGTAAGAATTAAGATGAAATTTGGTTTTTGAACCTGCTGGGCACCCACAGACTGCATTAACGGTGTAATCAGAAGGCTTATGGAAGAAATTTTTTGCAGCCATCCTCTGAAAATAGTGTTTTGTGGTTTAGTGGTTTCCATTTGAAATATTTTATTTTTAATTTACTGCAAGTCAATAATGAAGGGACAAAACTGTAATATGATTTCTCAACATTAAACATAAACATTTTGATTTATACTTATATTTGTGAATCAATAATTTATCAATTTCTTTTTATCGCTTTCTGAATTGAAACGGGTACCATATCTATTGTTTCCATAAAAACTTCTTTGCCATCAATATTTTCAAGCAATTTTG
>Ga0078972_1009724_pt1 | contig 18680 bp, 20 predicted proteins | sample YelNatPaOPGAMG01_FD_67568 | JGI IMG/M metagenome (GOLD analysis project Ga0078972, IMG submission 67568) | Hot spring thermophilic microbial communities from Obsidian Pool, Yellowstone National Park, USA - OP-RAMG-01 (SPADES assembly) (version 2) | ecosystem: Environmental > Aquatic > Thermal... | reverse complement strand
TCCTGTTAATATATTTTTTGTGGGATAACTTAAAATATATTGCAGCGTCTCTCTTCTTTTTTCAACCCCTGCCGACAAATATGTTACTGTATCTCCTTCTTTTTTCAACCCCTGCCGACAAATATGTTACTGTATCTGAAATATAGATTACTGCTTAACCTTGCAGATACTCAGGTCTTCAACTAAAATGAGTGCGAATTGACCTGAATAGATTTTCATCTGCTGGGGGTAAAATGACTATTTATCCGGATTCTTTGGAGAAGGACATGGAAAATGCCGGTTCTGAACCCGACCCGCGTAAGAAATACCGGGATATTGTTGAACTGATATTGCCGGATAGCCTGATGATTTTTCTAGCTATCCTGATGATACCCATAGTGGTAATTCCCTTTCTGGTTGACCTGAAGGATTCAATCGTTCTGGGTCTGCATCTGGCAGATTACACGATTATCGGAATATTTGTTCTTGAATACCTTCTTAAAACCATTTTTGCCAGGAATATCTGGAAGCATGTGCTTAATCCCTGGCATATTCTGGATTTGATCGTGGTGATACTGCCTTTCTTTGATTTGCTCCAGCTTTTCGGGGGTTTCGGCCGCTGGTCGCCGGTTTTGCGGTTATTCAGGCTGGTGCGTGTGATTGCTGCCGGGGGCAGGGCGGTTGACAGGAGAATGAGGAGAAGACAGGTCACGCAGACAGTTACTGTTAAACCTGCTACCATGCATATCAAGGCGGTGGATCGGAGCCTGGAGAATGTGAGGGAGAATTTAACCCTGGAACAGGTTGAAGAATATCTGGATAACTCCTCCCATACCTGGATAGATATCTCGGCAGTATCAGATGCGGACATCGATCGCCTGAGTAACGTGCTAGAGATTCCCCGTCTGGTGCTGGAGAGTGAATTAACCGAGGAATCATATCCCAGGATTGATTATTTTGAAAGCTATTCAATGATCTTTGCTCGGATAGCGGATTTTTCAGTGGCGGAGAAGGGTTCCCGGCGCCTGCTGGTAAACCGCACAGGATTACTGGTGATCTGTTACGGGCAGAATATCATTACCATTTCCAAAACAGAAAACAATTTCTTCCAGAAGATTCTGGAGCTTTCCCGGAAATACCATGATAAAGATGAACCGATACTGATACCGGTATTATATGCTGTTTTCAAATATATACTGGAGAAAGATAAGGGAATCATCGGCTTTCTTGAACAGGAATTAATGAGGCTTGAAAGTACACCGATGAAAGCACGTCCGCCAGATTTTCTGGAAACTACCTTCCATCTAAGAAAAGAGGTCAATCAACTGGTTCCTTCCCTGCTTCATAAAAAAGAAATTGCCACGATGATTTCTGCCAAACGCGTTTATCTTGAAGGTTTCCAGGCAAAGCATGAAAAATTGTTTGATATCCTGGCAGATGAAACTGCTTATCTGCAGGAAACGGCGGAGAACGCCAGGGATAATCTGCTCTCCTTGATAGACCTGTACATTAATACCTCTTCTTTTGAACTGAACAACGTGATGCGGATTATTGCCGTAATAACCAGTTTGGGGATAATACCCGCTCTGGCTGGGTTGCTCGGCAGCAATCTGATTGATAATCCCTGGAACATCAAGCTGTGGCAGCTATCCGGTGGTGTGGGAGTAATCATGATTTCCATGATCTGGATTTTTTACCGGTTGGGCTGGTTGAAGTGGTAGGATGAGAACCGCGGACCCCGTTGCCGGGTTTTCCGGTTTTTAATTCTGTTTATAGTCAGGTGGAGGTATACCCAATGGAAAAGGTTAACGTGCTTGTGCTCGCACCGGTAGGTGAGAAATGCCTCAAACAGATCGCAGAAGTCAGTCCCCGGGTCAAGGTGATTGATGGAGTGAGTCTGCTGGGGATACAAAATCCCTTCGAGCAGTTCGGCAGGGACAGCGTGGCCTGGGAAAAATTAATCGCCTTATTGAGGGATACCGAGGTGCTTTTTACTTTTCGCAGCGTGCCGGATTTAATAGCTCTGGCTCCGCGATTAAAGTGGATGCAAATTTTGTCTGCCGGGGTTGATCGTGTCCTGACGCCGGATTTGATAGATAGTCAGGTGATCCTGACTAACGTAAAGGGCATGCATGCCGTACAGATCAGTGAAATGGTTATTAATCTGATGCTGATGCACGCTAAAAAGTCGCTCTATTGCCTGCAAAATCAAAGGCAGAAGCAATGGGTGCACTTTACACCCGATCTCCTATCTGGCAGGACTATCGGGATTGTGGGCTATGGTTCTATCGGCCGGCGTATTGCGCAGTTATCCCGAGCCTTTGGTATGCGGGTAGTAGCTACCCGCAGAAAAGTGAAAGGTATATCCAGGTCCCGCAACGTTGATATTCTTTATCCGCGGGAACAGGTCGGGCAATTGCTGTCAGAAAGTGACTATGTGGTGGATGCCCTGCCCTCCACTCCTGAGACACGGGAATTCTTTAATGAAGCGGCTTTTCGCCAGATGAAGCCGGGCGCATTTTTCATCAATATCGGGCGTGGAGCAACCGTGGATGAAGCGGCGCTGATAAAAGCCCTCAGGGAGAAATGGATCGCCGGTGCAGGACTGGATACTTTCGTCAGAGAGCCATTGCCACCGGATAGCCCGCTCTGGGAAATGGAAAATGTCATTATCACGCCCCATATTGCAGGAGCGGCTCCCGACTATCTGGAGAAAGCTACCGAAATATTCTGTGAAAACCTGAAACGCTATCTATCCGGCAGGCGTCTGATCAACGTGGTTGATAAGAAAGCAGGTTATTGAATTCCAACCAGCCTGGCGTTTTGAAATTCTTCCAGCAATCCGGATATCAGCCGGTTTAAAATGGCTAATGGAACTCTATCGTTCAGGAAAAGGTGCAGGGGCGTGATGGAAATTGCGCCCTGATTGACCGCCCGGATATCGGTTTTCTCGTCAACCTGATGGTTCACCGATTGGCGGATCAACATGTAATAAGTGCGCCTGCCATCATGCCCTTCTTCGACCGTATTGACGTGGCTCCTATGCGCCAAACGGGTTATTCTGATTTCTTTTGCCTTGGCGAGCGGAATCTCGGGCATGTTGACATTTAAAAAGATATTCCCGGGTAGAGCCGAAGAATGGATTCGTTTTGCCAGCAATGCGATGAAAAGTCCGATCTCATTTAAACGCGGGTGGTTGAGCTCAGGTAAATCCGGACAAGATCTGTGATTATCTCTGGAGCCTGTACTCCAGCTATCGCAGGAAACCGCAATCGCCGGGAACCCCCGTAAATAGCCGGCCATTGCTGCGCCTACCGTACCGGAAATCAGGACGTCCTCCCCGAGATTGGAACCCTGGTTGATACCCGAGATAACCAGATCAACCTTATCCGTCACGATTTTACCCAGCCCCACGATCACGCTGTCCGAAGGTGTGCCTTCCACGGAATAAGCCTTGATGCCGGGGACCAGCGGAGCAATATTTTGGACTCTCAGAGGCTTCCTCAGAGTTACCGCGGTGCCGACTGCACTTTGTTCGCGATCGGGTGCCACGATTGTCACCTCTGCTATCCGGCTCAACTGGCGAGCCAGAATCCAGATGCCTTCTGAATAAATACCATCGTCATTTGAAACCAGTATTCTCATGGACAAATTCTTCCCCTTCATTAGTTTAACACGGGGTTATCCGTCCACACAATCCAGCGGATATCATGGCAGCATATCCCTGTTATGGGAAATCTTTTCGAGAGGGAATTGAGGCCTTTCAGACCAGCAATCCGCCGAAACGCCTCTGTCGGCGGCTGTAAACCTCCAGGGCTTTTTCCAGATGCCTGCGGGTAAAGTCTGGCCAGAGAATACGGGTGAAGTAGAACTCGGCGTAGGCAGATTGCCAGAGGAGAAAATTGCTGATGCGCAATTCACCTCCGGTTCTGATCAGCAGGTCAACGTCCGGCAGTCCGGCGGTATAAAGATTGCTGGTCCAGACTTTTTCATCCAGTTTTTCGGGAGGTATCTGGCTGGTCAGCAGCCGTTTGGCTGCATCCAGTATTTCCACCCTGCCTCCATAATTGAAAGCAAAGCTGAAGACCAGTCGGTTGTTATTGCGGGTTAATGTGCAGGCGCGGACGATGGCATCTCTTACATTTTCCGGCAACTCATTTAATCTGCCAATGTGGCGTAACTGAACCTGCTGGCGATTAAGTTCTTCTGCCTCCCGGTCGATATTATTCACCAGTAGATCGAGAATGGCTTTGACTTCTTCTGCCGGGCGGTTCCAGTTTTCGGTTGAAAAGCTGTAAACAGTCAGATATTTGATGTTGTGGAGCAGCATCGTTTTGACTGCCGTGCGGATGCGGTTAAATCCAGCCTGATGTCCCGCCGATCGTGGCAAACCACGCCGCTCCGCCCACCTGCCGTTCCCATCCATTATGATTGCCACATGGTTAGGTAGGCCCATATCAGACTTCCAGCAATTCTTTTTCTTTATCCTGCGCTATTTTTTCAGCTACTCCAATATACAGATCGGTCAACTTCTGAAGTTGATCCTGAATTCGTCTTGACTCGTCCTGAGAAATCTCCTTGTTTTTCTCGGCTTTTTTCAGATCTTCAAGTGCATCGCGCCTGAGATTACGTACGGCAACCCTGCGCTCTTCGAGCCTCTTATGGACAATTTTGGTAAGTTCCTTGCGCCTTTCTTCACTCAGGGGTGGTATTGAAAGGCGGATCACCCTGCCGTCGTTCACCGGATTTAAGCCCAGATCAGATTTGAGGATAGCTTGTTCAATGGAGTGCAGGCTTCCCGGGTCCCAGGGCTGGATCACGATCAGGCGGGCTTCCGGGACTGCTATGCTGGCAAGCTGGTTCAGGGGAGTGGGAACACCGGCATAATCAACTTTGATATGTTCGACCAGAGCGGGGCTGGCTCTTCCAGTGCGCAGGGTTGAGAGTTCCTGCTTCAATCCCTCTGAAACGGCTTTCATTTTCTTTTCCACATTGGCCAGAATATTATTTATCATTTTACACCTCGCTGGAAACTAAAGTTCCGATAGACTCTCCCGCGGCAGCACGCTCGATTCCCCCGGGAGTATCCATGTTAAATACCACAATGGGTAACTTGTTTTCCAGACACAGGGAAAAGGCCGTAGCATCCATCACCTTTAGCCTTAAATTTAAGGCTTCTATATGCGATAATTTATCAAATTTTATCGCGTGGGGATCTTTTAAGGGATCTGCACTGTAAATGCCATCAACTTTGTTTTTTGCCATCAGCAGAATTTCAGCTTCAATTTCGATCGCACGCAGGGCTGCTGCAGTATCGGTGGTCATGTAAGGATTGCCGGTTCCTCCGGCAAAAATCACCACTCTGCCCTTTTCAAGATGGCGGATAGCTCTCCGGCGTATGAAAATTTCAGCTACCTGCTGAACGGCGATGGCTGATTGGGTGCGCGTGCTGATTCCCAGTTTTTCCAGGGCATCCTGCAGCGCCAGCGCGTTGATCACTGTAGCCAGCATGCCGGCATAATCGGCCGTAACCCTGTCCATTCCGTTTCGGTTAGCCATATCTGCGCCTCGCCAGAAATTTCCGCTTCCCACGACCACGGCGATCTGAGTGCCGGAATCGGCAACCCGTTTGATTTGTTCTGCAATCCGCTTTAATATCTGAGGATCAATACCGAATCCGGACTCGCCGGCAAAAGCTTCGCCACTTAGTTTTAGAAGTACTCTCTTATATTTATTTGAAGTCATCTTTTTACCCCGAAAGCGGCAGGGTAACTGCTTTTAAGTTTACACCAGTAAAAGAACTTTGACTACTATTATTCAGGCTTATATTAAAACCGCCACCCTTAAAGTGGCGGTTTTAATATTTGATTCTGCTGTTTATTTGCCCAATTCGAATCGGACGAAACGACCTATCCTGATGTTTTCACCGGTTTTGGCGATCAGGTCATTTATGATATCCTGAATGGTTCTGGTTGGGTCTTTAATGTAGGGCTGCAGTAAAAGACATGCGTTCTGGAAATCTATTTCAACTCCGGTAGGGCACTCATCCTTGGAGATGTATTCCGGTGACATGGCTGCAACCTGCATGGCGATATTATAGGCCAGCTCTTTAAATTCATCTGTTCGGGCGACGAAATCGGTCTCACAGTTCAATTCAACCATGGCACCGATACGACCTCCAGCATGGATATAGGCGGTGATGAGACCCTGCTTGGTTACCCGCCCGGCGGTTTTCTGCGCATGAATTGCCCCCCGCTTTCTGAGAATCTCAAGGGCTTTAGCCTTGTCTCCTTCCGCTTCTTTTAAAGCATTACGGCATTCCATGATGCCGGCACCGGATTCTTCTCTTAAAGCTTTGATTTGTTCAGTCGTAATTTCCAAGTTATCCCCCAATTCTCTTTACTCTTCTGGAATATCTACATCAACATCTATCGCAGGAGCGGTCATAACTGCTGGCTGCGGTGCGGTTGCCGCTGTTTCGGCTGCTAGGGTTTCTTCTTTAGGTGCAACAACCTGGATGCCTTTACCTTCAATGATGGCGTCCGCAATCCTGGAGCAGAGAAGTTTGACTGCCCTGATGGCGTCATCATTAGCCGGAATGATATAATCCAGCTCGTCCGGATTACAGTTGGTATCGCAGATAGCCACCACAGGTATGCCCATTCTTCTGGCTTCCATGAGAGCTATCCTGTCCTTGGTAGGGTCAACAATGAAGAGGGCGCTGGGTAGTTTGGTCATTTCTTTGATGCCACCGAGCTGGCGATTCAGGCGGACGATCTCTTCATCAAGCTTCATGGCTTCTTTCTTGGGTAACCGGCTGAATTCTCCTTTGGCTTTCTGATCTTCCAGCCGAACCAGGTAGTCAATCCTGGACTGGATGGTCGCGAAGTTGGTGAGCGTACCGCCAAGCCAGCGGGTATTTACATAATACATTCCGCAACGCTTGGCCTCAGTTTCCACCGCTTCCTGGGCTTGCTTCTTGGTACCGACAAAGAGGATCGTGCCTCCATCAGCCACGAGCTGCTTAACGAATTCACAGGCCTTAGTCAGCAGTTTGACGGTCTGTTCCAGGTCGATGATGTGGATACCATTCCTCTTGGTGAAGATATACTTCTTCATCCTGGGATGCCATCCGCTGGCCTGATGTCCGAAATGAGCTCCGGATTCAAGTAATTGTTTGATTGCGCTTGTATCTGCCAAGATTTACCCCTTTCTAGGTGCTTATTAACACTAAGTTAAAAGTATATCATACATGGTTCAGGTTAGCAATAAAAAATTTTTTTGTACTATTTCAGGCAATACACTGAATTAAGTCTTAATTGATTTGCATTTTACACTGCCCTGTCAGTTCGGTTTTATCAAATAAAATAATTTTAGGGATTGAAAAAACATATGGAGCTATGAGATGTTTGAAGGATTAAAAACAATTGAAAGCCTGATGAATGAACATTTTGGACTTCGGGGACATATGGAGGTTATCCGGGAGCTGTTGAAAGAGTGGGATAAAATGCTGGAATCAAGAGATTCAATTCTGGGAAATCAGGAATCCCTGCGTTCAATTACGGGCAAACGCCGCAGTTTGCAGCAGGCTATCGGGTATCTGGAAGACGGTTTGAAATTTCATCATCTGCATGAATACAACATATTACCCTCGCTGGTAGGAGACCTGCTATGGAAAGCAATCACTCGCGAGCACGACGAAATGATGGAGAGACTGGATAAAATTGATTCCCTGCTGATCAATACGGGCATAGAAATGTTTCTGGAAAAGGGTAATGAAATTATCCAGTCCATCAACGACCTAGTAAGTTTTTGTATTTTCCACAGTGTCCGTGAAGATGGTATCCTGTACTTTCTGCGTGAAGCTCCGCTGTAAGCATCAAACGTAAACCGGCTGAAAATTATAATTACACTTCGATTTCTAAAAGTCTATAAACGAATCGGCTTTGAATGACGATTGAGAACAGAATGACCATGCCAGCGGCAATTCCCGTGTGAACGGCTGTCCAGACATCTGCTGTGTTCAAACCCAGATCAAGAATTGGGCCGATTACATAATAAGTTGGGAAAAGATAATTCATCCATTGAGGGATTGAGGGGAACATGGAAATTATCGCCGGACCAAATAGAATAATCCCCCCGAACTTCCATACGGCAAACAGGGTGTTCATATCTTTAATCAGGATACCGAGCAGAATTCCGATTTCCGCTGCCATAGTTGAACCGATTGCCAGCAGACCGGTCAAAAAGAGGGGATAATTCCCCCAGGAGCGGTTGATTATGACAATGATGATACCCATCACAAAACTGATGAGTGCCCCCGTCAGACCTTTGGCGAAAAGCAAATCGATTATCGTTACGGGAGTGACCTTAAGAGCCAGAATAGTCCGCTCCTGCTTCTCCAGAATAAGAGAGGTAGCAGGTAGCATGATCCCGCCCAGAAAAATGGCGATCATCACTGTCAGAGGCAGAAGCCGCTGGCTCCAGGGGATGTTGTCGTTTGATCCCAGTAACTCTGTCCTGATATTAACCGGTTCCTCCTTTGCAGCAGCCTGATTAAATGCTTCAAATAGAGTGCCCAGGATTACCGTACGGTCTTTGGCCAGGCTTTCACCCCAGAAGTAGAGAGTCAGGTTGAATTTTCCGTCCTGTCTGATGAGGCTGTCCAGGTCTTCCAGCAGGATCAGACCGGCATCGGCTGAACCATGGGAAACAATTTCTGTTAAAACTGTTGGGGAATTTGCTTCGATAGTTCGGATCTGAGGGAAACTTTGCAGTATCTCCAGCAGCTTTGAATTGCCGGGATTATATACTGCCAGACGGGCTTTGCTTTCAAACAGGTTCCCGATTGCTAGGTTAATAATTAGGGTGATCAGCAGAGGAGCGGCGATGGTCATGATCAGGATAAAGCCGCGGGATCCGTGAAATAACTCTTTCCAGAGCAGGATGAGAATCCGGCGTATATTCATGCTTTTCGTCTCCTCAGAGCCAGCAGTCCGATCATTATCACGATGATGCTCCAGTCCAGCAGTACCAGCAGATTGAGGTCAATTGTGGTGAAACGTGAGGTGCCAAAAAGCGTGTGGCTGATCGCATCTACCAGATAGTAAGAAGGAATCAACTTAATCCATTCTGTGGTTAATCCCGGACATAGGGCTCCGTAAGAGGGTATTAAAAAGATGATCAGGATAATTACTCCCCATGAAGCGATGCTCAGCATGTTGCGTGATAAAGCCGCGATGAGAAAGCCCAGTCCGGTTACCAGGATACTACCCAATAGTGTAATTAGCAGGATGGCTTGAGGTTCACGAACGAGTCCCCCCGTTACTGCGAGGAAGATAATCGCCTGTGAGAAAGCCATCCCCGTGCCCAGAAGGGCTTTAGAAAGAAAAATATGCTGGATTTTCAAAGGAGTTAACAAGAGAGCCTGAATGGTTTTTTGCTCGAGCTCGGTACTGATCAGACTGGCAAGACTGAGCATTTCTGTACCCAGAATTACCAAAGCCAGCACAGGAATCAGCCGATCGCGCCAGGGTAAAGGAGCATTTAGACGGTCGGTGCCCATTACGGAGATTTGCAACTGAACCGGCTGTTCCTGTCCGGTAGCAATTGAAACGATTTGTTTGATCATTATTTCAATTGCGAATTGAGTATCTCTATCAATCGCGGTGGAAATATATAAAACGATTTCGGGTTTAGCATTGGCAGCCAGTTCCTGCGCCAGATTTCCCCTGATTACCAGTCCGGCAGGCAGTTGATTTCGCCTGACGGCTTCCAGTAATTCTTCCGGACTTGAGAAAGACTGGATTTCAATTCCTTCGAACTGGTCCAGAGCATCACCAGTACCTGCTGGTTCCGACTCGAATATGCCGATTTTTAAGGTATCATCGACGGTACCCGGCATCGCGAGATACAGAATAACAAATATTAATACCCCGGCTACGGTCAGTATAGAGTAGAACCGGTCGCGGGGGAACAGCGTAAGGTCTTTTTTCAGCAGCGTAATGATAAGCTTGAAATTCATTCGCTCAATTTCCTGCCGGTAATTTGTAAGAAGATATCTTCCAGGGTAGCTTCCTGGCTGTGGACGGTGACCACTTTTCCCGGCTGAAGATATTCCGCAGTAGATCGGCTGTTTCCGGTGCATCCAGAGGAATCAACCGCTTTTCCAGATGGTCTCCCTTCGCCAGTTCAATGACCAATGATCTTTGCCCGTATTTCAGCTTCAGGTTATGAGGAGTATCCAGAACAATTATTTTACCCTAATTCAGAAAAGCTACTCGATCACAAAGTTTATCGGCTTCCCACATATCATGAGTGGTTAGAAACACTGTGGCGCCTTTTTCTCTTACCTCCAGAAGAAGGTTGCGGATTGAGTCTGCAGAGGCAGGATCAAGACTCGAGGTCGGCTCATCCAGGAAAAGCAGTTCCGGATTATTAACCAGTGAGCGGGCAACCATCAATCTCTGTTTCATGCCTTTCGAATAACTGGCTACCTTTTCTTTTTCTCTGCCTGTCAGCCCGACCTTTTTCAGCAATGACATGGCATCAAAGTTTACCATGTTGAAAAGACTCGCAAAGAGGTTCAGGTTTTCCAGAGCAGTCATCTGCTCGTAGAGGTTCGGTTGTTCAAAGGAGACCCCGATGCGGGTCTGTATTCTTTTTAAATTCTGGTTGATATTCATACCAAATACGGTGATTTTACCGGTCTGCGGACGGAGCTGTCCGGTCAGAATCCTGACAGTGGTCGATTTTCCAGCACCATTGGGTCCCAGGAATCCCAGTATCTCCTGCCGGGCTACTTCAAAGCTAATATTATATACTGCCGTTATTTTCCCGTAACGGTACTCCAGACCTTCAACAATAATCGTTTTTTCTCTCAATTTTTCTCCTTTATTGAATCAGGATCGAGCGAAATTGCGAATTCCTTCTGAAAAAGCCCGTGATAGCAGATGTGCATAAGAGCGAGCATCATTTCCCTGTTTCCCATGATTTTCTGTAATTTATCGGCGCACCTAATACCGCCTTCCTTCAGGATATCGAGATAAAGAACCACAGCCTCTTCAGGTATGTCCCTGCGAATATAACCCTGCTCCTTGCCTTCCTCAATCAGGCGACTCATCATGGGATCTATCTCTTTCTGGTAGGTATCATCCAGAACCTCTTTTATCAGCGGATCCTCCGAAAGTTTCTCCAGCAGTTCATTTTTCAAATCTGAGATTGCGGCAGCCTTGGTGGCAACCATCCTCTGAATTTTCAGGGGGATTGGTAGAGGGCTGTTGATGATAGTCCACTGTTGATCGACAATCCCACGGATGATTTGCCGGAACACGGCGTTGACCAGACCCTGCCGGTTTTTGAAATTGTTATATACGGTGGTGGGAGAAACTCCGGCAGCAGAGGCGATTTCCGCTAGGCTGACCTTATTGATATTGTGGGATTTGCGCCACAGCCTGATAGCTGCGGCGACAATAAGGTCTTTTTTGGTTTTTCCGTTCTTTGCTGACATTGTAGTAAATAAAGTATAATACTACAATTACTACAATATCAAGACCTAAATACAGCCGCGTTTTCCAGATATACCAGGTCATGCAGCACAAAAAGGTTCTGGATTACTTTGCGGCTTCTTCAACCAGACTTTTCCGGAAAGCTTTGCCTGTTCCCTGGATATAGGATCCGGTTTTAGAGGCGAAGCCGGAGAGAAGTTTTTGTGCTTCCGTGCCGCATTGGGGACATCTGGCGGGTTGATCAGCTTCCCGGAGGGGTCTCATAAGCTCGAATTCGGTTTTGCATCTGGGGCAAAGGTATTCATATATCGGCATATGCAGTCCTCCTGCTCTTTGGAGTTCAACTAGATACGCTCAATATCTCTTTCAATTTCAATTATAGGTTATAAACAAAGAATAAATCCAGATATAATATCTAGAGGAGAGATAATCACGAATGTCCATCAAGATATATCAGGAACTTTTTCTGCGGAGTCCGGATTTGATCTGTGGCTGGCCAGGAATTGGCAGAATCGGCATTCTGGCAGTTGATTATTTGCGCCGAGCAATCGCAGCCACAGAGTTTGCTGAAATTGAACCCTGGGAATTTTTCGAGCCCCGCAGGGTGGTAATTCAGGAAGGTTTGTTAAAAAGGGTAGATTTTCCTGAGAACAAGTTTTATTACCGGAAGTTCGATGATCGAGATATACTGCTGTTTATTGGAGAAGAACAACCAGCCAGCGGCGGTAACCTCTACGGCGCCGGGGAGAAGGCTTACAGGCTGGCTAACCTTGTCCTGGATGTGGCAGAAAAATTCGGCTGTCGCAGGGTATATACCTCGGGTGCGGCGGTTACTCAGATTCATCATCTGCTTAAGCCGCGGGTTTGGGCTGTTCCCAATGACAGTGATATGATTGCGGAAATCAGGAATTATGAGAATACCGTCCTGATGTCCGAAGTCGAGGATAGGAGGGGACAGGGAATGATCACGGGGTTGAACGGGCTGCTGCTGGGCGCAGCCCGGAAGAGAGGCATCAGGGCTTTGTGTCTGATGGGAGAAATCCCTTATTATCTGCAGGCTTCGCCGTGGTCGTATCCTGCAGCTTCAATTTCAGTACTGGAAGTCTTAAACAGAATGCTGCAGATTGATATTGATCTGATACCGCTTCACGAGATGGCAAAAAAGGTGAATGAAAGCATCGAGGCATTTCTGACCAACCTGTATGAGTCTGATATGATTCCACCCCAGATCAGGACTCAAATCCGGGATAGCATCGAAAAAATGAAGTCAATCAGGCAGAGCTCGGGACCGATCACCGAAGAGGATCGCAGGTTGATCATGGAGCATATTGACGAATTATTTAAAAAGGGGGAAAAGGGGGATGAAAGAACAAGTTAGCATCCTCTTTCCACCTGATCTTGAAGAGGCCTCCATGATCATTTGCTGGCAAGGGGACCCCGGAAAGCTAGGTTCACTGGTCAGCAAGTTCTTGCTTGACCATCTCAAAGCCAGGATTTTTGGTGAAATAAATCCTGAACATTTTTTTACACTGGCTGGCGTGATAGTTGAGGATGATATCGCTCAATTCCCGGTCAGCCGCTTTTATGCTGGTCAGCGTCGGGACATTGTGATTTTTGAAAGCAATCAGCCCCAGATTGAGCGTTACCGTTTCCTTAGCTGCCTGCTGGATACGGGAGAATATTACTGCCGGGTAAAAGAGATCTATGCCCTGGGCGGCATCAGTACGACCATCGCTCATACTTCTCCCCACAGGCTAATGGTGGTGTATAATCAACCGGAATTACGTGACAAGTTACAGCAATTTGAACTGGTGGCAACGAACTGGGAAGGTCCTCCGGCAGTCAACAGCTATGTTCTCTGGCTGGCACAGAGGAGGAATACACCCGCGATCAGCATCTGGGCAGAGGTAGCTTTTTATCTGGCGGGGGTGGGTGATTGGAAGGCGGTGAAATCTGTTCTTTCCTTCCTCGATCGCCGTTTTGGGCTTGGGTTTGATTTTTCCACCATTGACCGGCAGATTAAACTACAAAATGAGCAACTGGTAAGGTTGAGGGAACAAAATCCGGAGGTTGACCGTTATATCCGTACACTTGAGGTTGGCTTGAGCCTGACTGAAGAAGAACAGCTATCTCTAAACGGCAGTGTCAGTGATTTTCTGGGATAAAAGCCGGGAAGCTCGGTATTGATGATCCGATTGATCCATTTACAGCCTTCGGTACCGGTGTTAAAATCAACCAGAAAATCGCTGATTTCCGTACAAGGCGGATTGATGAGAAAAGCAGTTTATGCTGGAAGTTTCGACCCTCTGACCAGAGGTCACCTCTGGATGATCACTGAAGGTGCAAGGTTATTCGATCAACTTGTTGTGGCTATCGGTGTTAATCCGGACAAACATTATACGCTTCCGCTGGAAGAACGACTGCAGATGTTAAAGGAATCAACCGTGCAGTTCCCCAATGTGAAAGTGGATAGTTTTGCAGGTAAATTGCTGATCAACTATGCCCGCTCGGTTGGAGCAGGCTATCTTCTCCGGGGAATCCGGATACTGGGTGACTACGAGTATGAACGCATGCTCAGATACGTTAACAGCGATCTTTGTGCCGAAATTCAGAGTGTCTTTCTGATTCCACCCCGGGAAATTGCAGAGGTATCCTCAAGCATGGTAAAAAGCCTGCTTGGCGCCGAAGGTTGGGAAGAAGTAATTGGCAAATACGTACCTGAACCAGTTGCCCGCAGGCTCTTCCAAAAATTTAGCCGCAGTAAATTACTCTAGTCAGGTTATGCTGTCTTTCCCCGGCAGGTAATTTGTACTCACGTGAACTTTACAGGCACCTGATCAGGCTTTCCCCAGCGGCTGGCTAATAAGTAATGAACAGCCGCGGATTATGGATTCAATCAAATTTTTAACAGGTTGTCCTGAAAAATGCCCGGTGACGTTAACTGCTGGGGGAGGGAGTTTTAATGACACGAAAGGGAAAACCAGTGTTTTCACTGGATGTTTTTATCGAGCATTTTGTTTTTTAAGATCAAGTTCTGTTTACCGGAAGGGCGTCTGTACCAAAGTACCCCTCACTTCCGGATAAAAAGTTCTATATCGAATTAGCCCGATAAGTGCTAGACTCAATTACTCGTAGGATGTACGAATTTTCCCATATAAAGGTTTGCATGATTGCGCAGCCCCGATAAACTGCACTGATGAAAATAAGCGGGCAATATAATGAGAAGCAGAGAAGATCTCCAACAGCTTGAAGAGAAGATCCAGCGGTGGCGAGCGGATGATGTAAATGGTCGCAAGGGCAAAGATTTCCCCAAATTATCCAATGAAGACATTCTGAACCTGATTGAAGAACTGACCCTGCAGAAGGTGGAACTGGGCGAACTCGCCCATCTACGCAGGGAGCTTGAATACTGGCAGGAGAGATATAAGGAGCTTTATGATTTTTTACCGATCGGATATCTTACCCTGAATGAAAATGCCACAGTGGTTGAAGCTAATTCCTTTTTAGCCCGCTTGTTGAAGCTGGAGAGGAGCCAGCTTATCAATCAGAGCTTTTTCCAGTTTATCGCACCAGTTTTTCTAAACGAATTTAATGATTGCCTGATCAGACTTTTCCAAACCGGTTGCTCCCAGAAATGTAACATACAGCTAAAGTGTCAGGAAGGTACACAATTTTCTGTCACCTTTACCGGTAAACCAGCCAAAAATCTGAAAAAAGAGACCGTTTTACATGCTGTTATTGAAGTGACTGCGGAATCACCCGAAGCAGGAGATTTGCGCGGCCAGGCGCCGGTCAACGGACAAAAGCCAGGGCTTTTCTCCGGATTTTCTGCTTCCGCTATTCCGGGTAATATTCCCCTTCCTGCCGTTCTGTTTGATTCCCGGGGTTCTATTGTTTGCGCCAATCGGGCTTTTGAAAATCTCACAGGGTTTTCCAGCGCAGATCTGGAGGGTAAGAGCTATCCTTATCCGTGGTCTCTTAAAAAGGATTATCCTGGTCAGTATCTGGAAGATATATCCGGGTTTGCCTTGCCAGGTGGTTTGAAAAACGAAGGTGGAAATCCGGTTATCTGCATCCTTAAAAAAGACGGTGCCCGCACGGTGGTTGAAGTTAATGCAATCTCAATACAGAATCCAGATACTCCTGAATACTATCTGGAAATCTGGATTGATGTCAGTGAAAAGGCGGAACTCAAACAGGAGCTTAAAAAGGTCGAAATAACCAGCCGTCGCCTGCAACGCAATTTCATCCTTGGAGTGGTTATTATCAGCGTTGAAGGCGATATTCTTTTTATCAGCGATGCATTCCGGCGACTCACAGGCTATTCATCTGAAGAAATGGTCGGGCAGTGTGTGGCCGACTTTATTTCCGCTGAGGATAGACACAGAGTAATGACTGCTCTGCTGAGAGCCAGGATGGGCATACTGGAGAATAGGATCACGGAATTCGGAGTGATTGCCAGGGATGCTACAGTTCTCCGACTTAAAGCAAATCCAAAACCAGTGATTATCAATGGGACACTTTGTGGTTTTTTGGCAATTCTACGCAGGAATTTCCGTCTGAATAATTCCTCTGATTTACCGATTAAGGCATCCGAAGAAATAGTGGCCCGGGTGATGTAGAGTACGTACCCTCTTCATGTTGAATGTTTGCTGTTGCAGCAGACAAATGCCTCGTTACAGAGTATAATACCAGCGTGCAACCTCATAAAGAATATTATTGCCGGGAAAAGTTTGCCGGTCTGGTAATCGATCGGCAGAATATATGTGCGGTAACCTTCGATGAGTGTGAATTTACCTCCTGTTCATTCACCGGAAGTATCATAGAAAGAGGCCGGTTTCTTGATTGTAAATTCAACGATTGCAACTTGAGTTCTTGCGTTCACCTTGATAGTGTTTTGATTAGACCACAATTCAGGGGCTGTAAGATAATCGGGGTGGACTGGACGCTGGCACAGAAGCTTGAGCAGCCCGGCTTTTATGAATGCCGGCTTAACTACTCGAATTTTAAATTTCTCCAGCTATCAGGAGCCGCAATAACCAGATCTGAAGTTAAAGAAGCCTATTTTGTTGAAACCAATTTAACGGGTTGTGATTGTACATATTCGGATTTCGAAAAAAGCCTGTTCTTCAAAGTCGATTTGACCGGTGCTGATTTCAGGAACGCCAGAAATTATTCAATTGACGTCATGAACAATATCGTCAGGAAGACCCGTTTTTCTTTACCTGAAGCCGTCTCCTTGCTGCGGAGTCTGGACATAATCCTGGAATAATAATTTATTTGCGGTCGTTTATATAATATAGATAGCCAATTGATACTTTTATTCCAGATCAGGATTATATAGTCAGGTTTAGAGTATCCGGTAAACTCTAAAGGGAGGAAAAGTGAAATCATCCAGCCGCGTCCTGATTATCTTTGGTTTGGTTCTGGTTTTGCTTGTTGTGGTAACGGTTGTGCTGGTACTGGTTCTTGGTCAGCGTAACATACCTCTGCTTCCTGAAAATACCCCGGAGGGCGCCATACAGCGTTATCTGCAGGCTGTTCATGATCGGGATTATCAAACAGCCTACGGGTACTTGACTATCTACCCACCTTCGAGCGGACTTCCAGGTGGTTCCAACCTGCCTGACTATGATTTCTGGCTGAGATCTGCGGAAAATGCCAATACTTTTTCCTGGAGGGTTATTCTGGGCAATTCACGGATCACCGGAAACAATGCAACAGTTGATGTAACTGTCGAAGTGTTCAGTTTCAGGGGGCCTTTCAGCGACCCTGTACGCAAAATCAATATGTCATTTTCCCTTATCAGAAGAGATGCGCTCTGGTTGATCACGTCTCCGTTAGATATGTGGTGGATATATTAGCTGGCATCTGGAAGCTGTTCAAGGTTTGCGATGACTGATACCGGATACCGGCAGGAGAAAGAAAATGAGCAATATCCGAAGGGTCTATTACTACATCGTCAGCCTGGTTACTCTGGGAATACTGGCTGCAGGAGTTCGCATTCTTTTGTTCCTGCTTTTTGATACGTTTTTACCGGATACGGCTCTGGTAAAGCAAGAAGGATTTCTGGAGCAGCAACTCAGCCTGGGGCTGGCTATGGTTGTGATCGGGGGACCGCTCTGGTTTTTCTTCTGGCGCACCATTCAGCGCAATACCGATGGTAATACTGCTGAGATCGGCTCCCTAATGCGCCAGATTTACCTTAACCTGATCTTGCTGGTGGCATCTCTGGTCGCTTTATTTTCCTTCAATGATTTCCTCATCTGGCTTCTGGCAGGATTGCCTGGCGAGGAGAATGCTGCCGGCATCCTGGCAACCCTGCTGGTTACAGGCGGACTCTGGTTTTACCACTGGTGGACAGCCGAAAAAGAGGGTCGCCCATCTCCGGCTTCCCTTATTTTAAAACGGTGGTATGTTTACATCGTTTCAGGCTGGGGGCTGGTCTGGATATCCACAGGAATCGTACAATTGATCTATGCTGCGGTGATGCACCTGCCAGTCTGGGGCGATTCATTCATGAGAAATTCGTTCTGGGGACGGGAAGTGCAGAATAGTCTGAGCTGGATCATCACCGGCGGGCTCTGGTGGGGTTTTCACTGGTTTCGCATGGCCAAAGGGGATATTGATTCTGCCCTGCGCCAGGTGTATGTCTACCTGCTAGCGATTATCGGAAGTTCAGTAGCCGGGCTAACGGCGCTGGTCATTACATTCTATAACCTATTTGTCTGGCTTTCAGGGGTTGCCGGTGCTGCAGCCGGCGATTTTTTCCGGTTCCTCGGTTGGACAATTCCGACAATAGTTGTCACAGCAGCAATCTGGTTTTACCATCGCTCACTGGCCGAGGAAGAAGCGGCACAGCTCCACGAAACGAGACTTTCCTCCCGCCGGATTCACTTTTATATCATGTCCTTTATTGGATTGGGGGCTATGGTCGCTGGTCTGGTCATGCTTCTTGGAGTATTAATAGACGTGGCGATCAACAGTATCAGCCCACCGATTCTGGTGCAGACAGGATGGTGGCAAAAACAGATCAGCCTCTGCTTTGCTCTGTTGATCGTTGCTGTACCTCTATGGTGGTATTACTGGAACCAGATCATCCGGCTGGCGGAGAGGGGTGGGATTCTGGAATGGCGAACCAGGTCGAGACGGATATACCTATACATAATAATCGGGGCAGCGATCATAACCCTG
>Ga0078972_1009721_pt1 | contig 18688 bp, 16 predicted proteins | sample YelNatPaOPGAMG01_FD_67568 | JGI IMG/M metagenome (GOLD analysis project Ga0078972, IMG submission 67568) | Hot spring thermophilic microbial communities from Obsidian Pool, Yellowstone National Park, USA - OP-RAMG-01 (SPADES assembly) (version 2) | ecosystem: Environmental > Aquatic > Thermal... | reverse complement strand
TGTCGTTGGAAATACCAGCCTGCAGGGGAGTGGAAGGACCTGGAGAGATTACGATTCTTTCCGGTGACAGATCTTCGATTTCTTTGATGGTAATTTTATCATTGCGTTTGACGAGAACGTCTTCACCAAGCTCGCAAAAATACTGATAAAGGTTATAAGTAAAGCTATCGTAATTGTCAATTAAAAGCATCATTGTTTTCCTCCCTTTCACAGGCTTTCTGCCTGATCGATTGCTTTAACTAAAGCCTGCGCTTTGTTTAGTGTTTCCACATACTCCTTCTCTGGCACACTATCATAAACAATGCCACAGCCAGCCTGAACATAGGCTATACCATGTTTCAGGACGATTGTCCGGATGGCGATCGCCATGTCCATGTTGCCGGAAAAAGAAAAATAACCGCAGGCTCCTGCATAAGGTCCCCGTTTTTCCGGCTCGAATTGTGCGATAAGTTCCATAGCCCTGATCTTGGGAGCTCCTGAAACTGTACCTGCCGGGAAACAGGCTCTGAGAGCATCAAATACTGTCATGTCTCTGCGCAGTTTACCCTGAACATTAGTGACCATATGCATCACATGGGACTAGCGTTCGATTTCCATCAATTCAGAGACAACCACCGAGCCGGGTTCACTTACCCGACCGATGTCGTTACGCCCGAGATCAACCAGCATGATGTGCTCGGCTTTTTCTTTTACATCGTTGCGTAACTCCTGTTCCAGAGCCATATCTTCTTCCTGGGTTATGCCCCGGGGACGTGTCCCTGCCAGCGGGCGTGTCATTACCAGACCGTTATCCACGCGTACCAGAATTTCCGGCGATGATCCGATGATCTGGAAATCCTGGAAATCCAGGTAGTACATGTAGGGCGATGGATTGATGGTGCGAAGTGCACGGTAAATTTCAAATGGGCTGGCTTCGGTTGGACGGGCTAAACGCTGGGAAAGAACAACCTGGATCACTTCGCCCGCATTGATATATTGCTTTATTTTCCGTACGCTGTTCTCGAACCACTCACGGGAACTTGCAGTTGGGTTTCCGGTGCTGGCTGATGTTCTGCCTGACTTGGGATACGCCGGCAGAGGCTGATTGAGGCGTGATATCAGATCTTCAATCCTGTCAATTGCCTGCTGGTAGGATCGGTCAATGTCTTCATCAAGGCTTACATGAGTGAGAACCTTGATCTTGTGCAGGACATGGTCGAATATAAGCAGAGTATCCGCAAGCATAAAAATCGCTTCAGGTACCTGAATTGGGTCAGCATCAGGGGTGGGAAGCTTTTCAAAATGTGTTACACACTCATATGACAGGTATCCCACCGCTCCACCGGAAAATCTGGGCAGATCTCTGATGGGTACAACCCTGTAACGATTAAGTTCATGTGAAATAACCTCGAGGGGATCCTTTCTATCTTTTTCCCTGACGGTAATCACTTTGCATGGCTCGGTACCGATAAAGCTGTACCGTCCCAACCGCTGTCCTCCTTCAACGCTTTCCAGCAGAAAGGAGTATCCATGGCGATTGATTTTCAGGAAAGCCGAGACCGGAGTCTCAAGGTCTGCGACGATTTCCCTGTAAACCGGGATCAGATTACCTGCTTCCCGGCGATTTTTGATTTCTTCCAGCGTCGGATAATACATCTTTTCTTCTCCTGTAATAAAAAACCCCTCGCCCGTAGGGGCGAGGGGTAAACCTTCGCGGTGCCACCCTGGTTGATTGACCGGAATGGTCAATCATCTCTTTCAGGTACGTCCCGTACGAAACGGGATTATACCCTGAGCTCTGCTAACGGTGCTCTCTCCGTTCCAACCTAATCGATTACCCTTTCGGTGGAAAGCTCCCGAGTCCATTCAGTCTCTGCGCTAGCGCCGGCTCTCACCTCACCCGGCTCTCTGAGCTTCGCTGGAGACCTACTCGTCTCGTTCTCAGCCTTTACATTATTGCTTAATTTATGAGTATACATAAATCTGCGAGAAATTGTCAACTGGTGGCAGGGAAATTTTTCAAAGCGATTTTGTTAAATTAACAGGACATGTCTCATGACATCTCATAATTAAATTCAAGCTTACCCGGAAGATTGTGTGTTATCCAGTTTTGAAGTATTATTTAAACAATGAAAACGGAGGAGAAAATGAAAGCAGCGATCTGTTATCGGTTCGGGGAACCACTGGTAATCGAGGATGTCACGCTGGAACCTCTCAAAGAAAATGAGGTAAGAATTCGCATTATAGCCTGTGGAATATGTCACAGCGATATCCATTCTTTCAGAGGAGAGCACGGCAACCCGCCTTTACCCGGAGTTGGTGGACACGAAGTTGCCGGGATTGTCGAAGAGATCGGAAATGCGGTAACCTATGTCAAGCTGGGGGATCATGTAGTAGCCGGTATTGTTCCGGCCGGTTGTGGGAGGTGTTACTATTGCATGATTGGTAAATCCAATCAATGTCAGAACCACCGCCTTTATCTGGCGGCTCCGGGCAAATACCTTAATAAGGAGGGTAAACGTTTAACCCAATTTGCCGGTCCGCTTGCCGGTTTTGCAGAATTCACCGCGGTTCCGGAAAAAAACATCGTCAAAATCCCTGATGACATGCCGATGGACCGGGCTGGATTGCTGGCATGCTGCGTTATTTCAGGCTTTGGAGCGGTAGTAAACCGCGCAAAAGTTAAACCCAACAGTAGCGTTCTGGTGATGGGTTGTGGAGGGGTAGGCTTGAATGCTATCCAGGGAGCTCTCTATTCTGGTGCCTACCCGATTATTGCGGTAGATGTGCTCGATAGCAAGCTGGAAAAGGCAAAATTATTTGGTGCTTCTCATGTAATTAATGTAAAGCAGGAAAGTAATCCGGTTAAAAAAGCCTGGGATTTAACCTATGGCAGAGGAGCAGACTATGTTTTTGTGGCGGTTGCAGGGCTTGACATTCTCAGGCAGGCGTTTATGATGTCCGCGGTCGATGGCATGACAGTCGTCATCGGACATGGGTATGGAGAGAAGCTTACTGACTTCGCACCAACTGATTTTATGATGGGCAGAATGCTAACCGGTAGTGCGATGGGAGCTACCCAGCTTCGTATAGACATTCCGCGCTTGATTGAGCTTTATAAATCAGGAAGACTGAAGCTCGATGAACTGGTTAGCGGACATTATCCCCTGGAAAAGATCAACGAAGCAATCAAATCTATGGAAAAGGGGGAAGCCATCCGCAATATTGTCGTTTATTCATAACAGCATACCGGCAAATATTAGGACAGTAATAATCTGAGTTTGAAGTGTGTCAGGGCAGGAACATGTAATCTTACCTGCCCTGATAATTATAAAAACGGGTCAAGATCAGAAGGTAAGTGAAAAGAACTGGTCAGTTCAATTCAAACCCTTTTGTACTCCGGCGAGAAAAACAGATCATGGAAGAGAATCGGTTTACGAGGATCATTGATCTTCTTGAAATTTAAGGGACCGTGATACAGACCGGCAGGAATAAAAATCATTGTCGCCTCTGTAATAACCTGGGTTTCGATATCCTTGCCATCTTCGCTTAATCCAAGCTCAACCACTCCTCCCAGATCCACCATATTGGTCAGATCTCCGCCGACAAAGATCAGGAACTGGTCAAAATCATGTTTGTGGTTATCCGTGACCATTACAAATGGCTCTGTGATTGCCCACCAGCTCATTGAAAAATCCAGATTCCCGAAATCTCCGCCGCTTTTCAGTCCAAGGCGTGGTGCCTTAACTTCCGGATGCGGTGTTGGAGTTGTGACTGCTCCTCTTCTGATATATCTGGCAAACCTGGAATTTTCCATCTAGGCCTCCTATTTAAAAAAATTTACTAATTTAATCTATTAATCACCTTCAACAGGCGGTCAAAGTCTGTGATACTTTCAGTTCGCATCAGTTAATCCAGAACAAATATCAGTGACGATATTATATATCTAATCACGGTGGAAGTGAAATATAATTTACCGGCAGATCTTGTGGCAGAATGCCAGGCGTAATATTTATGGTTTAAACAATTTTGAATGATATTTCACAAAATCGATCCACGGAAAGGCTGGTCTTTATCAAATCACAGGTGCTATAATAGCAATACAATTTTCAATGAAAGATTTACAGGAAGCTGTTTTAATTTATCAACAAAGTGTAAAGCTCGATCGGATATCCAACCAAAAAATCAGAAATCAAATACAAGTATATAAAAAGGAGGGAGCATGTCACAGGTTTTAAAAGATAAGGTTGCCATTATCACCGGAGCGGGCAGGGGAATCGGAAAAGAATTCGCTTTGAGATTTGCGGCGGAGGGCGCCAAATTACTGTTGCCCGATATCAGCCTGGAAAGAGCAGAGAATACTGCCAGTGAAATCAGATCAAAGGGCGGTGTTGCTGAGGCTATTTTCACAGATATTTCGGATGAAAATGCGACCAGGAAAATGGCTGATCGGGTGATCGAGCTTTATGGTAAGGTTGATATTCTGGTAAATAATGCTGCAATCTGGTATGGGCTCAACATTACTCCCTGGGATGCCTGGAAACCGGAGGATTGGGACAGGATCTTTGCCGTGAATGTCAAGGGTACCTGGCTTTGTTGCAAGGCGATTGCTCCCTTAATGGTTAAACAGGCAAAAGGAAAAATCATCAATATCGCTTCAAACGTTGCCAGAGTGCCTGCGGCTCAATTCTTTTTACCGTATTCATGCAGTAAAGGAGCAGTATATACACTGACCCATGCTCTTGCCAGAGCCCTTGGCCCCTCAGGTATCAATGTTAACGCGATTGCCCCGGGATACACTGCTTCCGAAGCCAGCCTCACACAAAGAGACAGTGAAAAAACATTCCAGTTGGCCACTTCGGAGCAATCCATTCAAAAGCGCCTGCAACCTGCAGACCTGGTTGAAGCGGCAGTTTTTCTGGCTTCACCGGGCTCAGATATGATATCCGGTCAGGTCATTTATGTTGATGGCGGAACCATTATGCTTTAAACGATAGATTGTTGCTGAATAACTGAGGACTACGGCTCAGACCGTAGCCCTCAGTTCATAAGAAGTCTTGGTTAATAAATTTTTAAAGATATTTTACCGGTAAACTCCAAATTCTTTAGCAGCATCAATCATGGCTTTGATATTCTCTGGCTTTGCATCATCTATAGCAGCGCCATTCATCAGGATAAAGCCGCCATTTTTACCGGCAACCTTGATCAGATTTTTAATATAGTCCTTGACATCCTGAGGAGTACCAATCTGCAGGAGTGACAGGGGCACGTTACCACCGATGCAGGCTACATCTCCCAAAATTTCTTTCGCTTTTGCCATATCTGTCATATCAAAACCATAGATAACCTTGCCTTTGGGGATATCACGGATTACCTCAAGACGTGAATTGTATCCTCCTTCAGCCCAGGGGAATGGTACACAACCTTCTTCGATTAACCCGAGAAGCAACTTCCGAAAGCTTGGCCAGTAAAACGTCTTAAATTGCTCGTCAGACATGAAACCATCAGCTCCCTTGTGCAGCGGGATAAAGACAATCGGATTACCGGCCGCTTTGGCTGCCGATGCCCCCATATTGATCATCAGAGGAGTGATGGCATCGAGTGCTTTGAGCAGTTTCTCAGGTCTGCGGTAGATATCGGTCATAATCCCACGGGTACCTCTGAGGGTATCTCCAAGGGTATCAAACGGAGCTTTAGAAAACCCTCCAAAGAAATTTGGGAACCCTGCGGCTGCCATCTCATTACTGAAGGCTCCAACATAACCGATCCATTTTAAAGCCTCATTGCCAGCTTCGAAGAGGGCTCTAAAAGCGTTCTGGACTTCCGGCATTCCGAAAGCTAGAAGATTGGGGCCTACGAAGACTATTTCCTGTATATTGGCAAAATTGGGTAAAGCGGAAAATGGCTTCAGGGCTTTAAAAATCCGAGGTAAATACGTCACGGTGAAATAGTAATGCGGATCCTGAATGAAGGCATCATATTCGTCAGCCTTCATATACTCGCCTTCATTGTATTGATAAGAATGATGCTCGGAGACACCATGCCCTGGCCAGCTATACAAAGTGTAATCCAGAATATCAAAAACACGCCCGGGAGTCGGGATTGCGATACCCAGATGCGCATCTGGCTCAAATTCGAGGACATACCTTTTCCAGGCGCTGGCAAGCCTGTCATAGTCATACATGGCATCTCGGGGTGTCATGCCCGAATAAAAAGCCGGGAAGAATCCGATTATCGGGAAGACTGGCACTCTGTCAGGCGTTTTTTTGAGCTGGATTGCATTCTTGATCCGGGTAGCACGTTCCTTGTAGGCTTTTTCGGCTTTTTCATCTTTGTATTTGATACCCTGGGGCGACAACCAAAGTTGAAACATTGCTTCCTGTTTTTGATCTGCCGTCAGTTCTGACCAGTTCTTTTCCAATTTGCCATTCTCCTCCTTTTTGTATAATCGCTTAGGATAACCGATAATGAAACTTTATATACTTAAATCGGTGTTGTCAAGTAAAGCTTCATGTTACTTCAGAAGAATATATACCCCCTATTAAATTGTAAACCATCATTTTATTGATAGCGAATGCAGTAAAATTTGCCACGGAGTCTGTGTGAGAGTTGTGTCTAAATATATCTTCCAATTGCCTGGGCAATGGCTTTGAGTTCCTTCATTAAGCGGGTAAAATCTGATGGCGTAAGAGACTGAAGACCATCAACCAGGGCTTCTTTTGGTTTGGGATGAACCTCAATTAAAAGCCCGTCCGCTCCAGCGGCTATGGCAGCCTTAGCTATCGCCGGTACCAGTGAATAATGCCCGGCGGCATGACTGGGATCAACTATTAACGGCAGGTGGCTGAATTTTTTCACGACGGGGATGGAGCCAATATCAAGTGAAAAACGGGTGGTATCTTCAAATGTACGTATACCCCTTTCGCAGAGAATTACCTGACTATTACCACCAGCCAGGAGGTAATCCGCAGCGGTTAGCCACTCGGTAACCGTATTTGAAAAACCTCGCTTCAACAGCACAGGATGCTTGATATGTCCCAGCTCAGTCAAAAGGGCAAAGTTCTGCATATTACGTGCGCCGACCTGAATTATATCGGCATAACGGGCTACCAGTTCAACATCATGTGGGTCTACTACTTCGGTAACTACGGGGATGCTGTATTTTTGCTTCATTTCAGCCAACAATTCCAGACCGGTCTGCTCAAGGCCCTGAAAACTGAAAGGAGAAGTCCGTGGTTTGAAAGCTCCTCCACGCAATACCGCGGCACCGGCGCTCTGGACTATACGCGTCGCTTCTTCAAGTTGTTTCTTATTTTCCACAGCGCAGGGGCCTGCCATGATCACTATTCTTTCTCTGCCAATTTCGATATCTCCGACTTTGACGATGGTATCTTTCGGTTTGAACTCGCGCGAAGCCAGTTTGTATGGCTTCATAATGCGGGTGACTCCCTCGACGCCAGGCAAAACCGCGAATAGATCAGTGGATATTTGACCGGTGTTGCTACCAAGGATGGCAATTACCGTCTTATCTGTACCGACGTTGAGCTGTACACTGAATCCGAGTGATTTTGCTCGCTGGACAACATCTTCTATCTGGTGCTGGGTGGCACCGGTTTTCATTTCAACTATCATGTTATTTTACTCCTCAAACGAGAAAGACTGAATTACTAGGTTAATAATATACTTTAGCAGAGTTGTTTAAATGGTGCTATTAAAACTGGTTCAGTTTAAAACAATAACCAGAATTGGCAGGTGATGACTTATTAATTTACATAATAACAGTACTTGTCTCTTCTTGTTATATAAATATACTACAATAAATAGTGAGAGGTGAGGAATATGGATACGATTTGTCTTGATGATGTAAAAAATCTCATCAGCAGGAATGGTGGAGCACATGTTTCGATCTTCATGCCGACGCATCATGCCGGTGGAGAAAACCCGCAGGATCCAATTAGATTGCGAAATTTAATGCGTGTTGCGGAAGAAAAGCTGGTTGCCAGAGGATTAAGGCCAGCGGAAGCAAGGGCTTTACTGGCTCCTGCCGAATCGCTGTACACTGATAACCTGTTCTGGCGCCAGCAGGGTGATGGACTGGCATTATTTATTGAGTCCAGTATGTTTATGTATTATCGTCTTCCAAAAGTTATGCCTGAACTGGTAGGAGTTAGTGATAGATATTATATTAAACCATTAATATCTTTAATTAGCGAGTGTGGTTGGTTTTATGTGCTTTCATTAAGTCGTCATGAAAATCGGCTGTTGCAATGCACTTCTGTGGGTTCGGTGCGTATCAGTCTGGGAGATGTTCCAAGGAGTATGCCGGAGGCTCTGCGTTATGATACACCTGATAACCGCATGCAATACCATGTCGCACCGCAGGTAGGTGGTAGTAACTTTGGTGCTTCAACTGCTATCCAATCTGGAGAAGAAAGCCGTCCTAATTATGACAAACGAAATCTTATCCAGTATCTGAACCAGGTCAGTAAAGGAATTTCCAAATTATTAAAAGATGAAAAAGCACCCATGGTCTTATCCGCGGTTGATTACCTCCATCCTTTTTACAGGAGCATAAATGAGTATCCCAACCTGCTGGAAAAGGGAATCTACGGCAATCCAGATGGTGTCAGTGATGACGTTTTAAGGGAGCAGGCCTGGAAAATCGTTAAACCTTATTTTGAGAAGATCATTAAGGATGCAGTGGGAGAATATAATCGTCTGGCTGGTACCGGTCGCACAGCAAAGGGGCTGGAAGAGGTAATTGAAGCAGCCAAAAATGGCAGGGTAAGGTTCCTTTTTATAGCGGAGAATGTCCAGCAATGGGGAAGGTATGATCTTGAAAACAATCAAGTTGAGATACATCAGGAGTCGCAACCCGGTGATGAAGACTTGATGGATCTGGTGGCGTATCTGACAATAAAACAAAACGGTGCAATTTATGAACTCAAGCCGGAGGAGGTTCCGGGAGATGCTCCGGTTTCTGCGGTTTTAAGGTATTGAATTACCGGGATTAGAAAAGTATAAGGAGAATGAGCGATGCATGGAAATAGCAGGTATGTAAGATGGTTTGAAACCCTGACAATAAAAGACGTGGCACTGGTTGGAGGTAAAAATGCTTCGCTCGGAGAAATGATCCAGGCTTTAAAACCTGCAGGTATCAGAATTCCGGATGGATTTGCTACAACTTCAGAAGCTTACTGGAAATTTATAGAAGCAAATAAATTGAGGGACAAAATAAAGTTCCTGATTACAGATTTCGAAAATGGTTCCAGACCCCTGTCAGAAATCGGTAAATTAATCCGGAGATTGTTCTTGAGGGGCGTTTTCCCTGATGAGATTGCCCAGGAGATCAGGGAGGCTTATCGTGAGCTGGGCAGACGTTACCAGACGGAGGATGTGGATGTTGCGGTGCGGAGCAGTGCAACCGCAGAGGATCTGCCTTCAGCCAGTTTCGCTGGACAACAGGAAAGCTTTTTAAATGTTTCCGGCGAGGAAGAATTGCTTGAAGCGTGCCGCCGGTGTTACGCCTCTCTTTTTACAGACCGTGCTATTAGTTATCGCCAGGATAAAGGATTCAATCACCTTGAGATTGCGCTTTCGGTTGGAGTCCAGAAAATGGTGCGGTCTGATAAAGCTTGCTCAGGTGTGATGTTTTCCATCGATACCGAAACCGGTTTCCCCGATGTTGTGATTATTAATGCAGCCTGGGGATTGGGAGAAAATGTGGTTCAGGGTACGGTTAATCCGGATGAATACCGGGTTTTCAAACCATTGCTGGGAAAAGACTCATTTGCTCCAATTATAGGAAAAAATCTGGGTACCAAAGAAAAAAAGCTGGTTTACGCAACAGGCGGAACCAGGGCAACCAAAAATATTGATACCCCGGAATGGCAGAGGCGACAATATGTCCTGAATGATAGTGAGATAATCATGCTGGCGAAATGGGCCAGTCTTATTGAAGCCCATTATGGCAGACCAATGGATATCGAATGGGCAAAAGATGGCGAAAGTGGCGATCTCTATATCGTTCAGGCGCGCCCGGAAACTGTGCAATCTGCCAAAATAGCCAGTTCATTAAAGACCTATACACTGAAAGAAAAAGGGAAGGTTTTGTTAACAGGGCTGGCTATTGGTGAAGCAATTACTTCTGGTGAAGTCTCTGTAATTAAGCGTGTTGATGAAATCAACCGGTTTCGAGAAGGCACGATTCTGGTTACAGAAATGACTGATCCGGACTGGGTGCCGATCATGATCAAGGCGCGAGGGATCATCACCGATCATGGCGGTCGTACTTCACATGCTGCCATTGTCAGCCGGGAACTGGGCATTCCGGCAGTGGTTGGCACCGGTAATGCTACTCAAGTGCTGCGTGATGGTCAGCAGGTAACCCTGTCATGTGCTGAGGGCATGGAAGGTTATATTTACGAGGGAATTTTGCAATATGGAGAATACGAGGAAGATTTATCAAGTATCCCGGAAACCAGAACCCTGATAATGATGAACATCGCTAATCCGGCTGCAGCTTTCCGGTGGTGGCGCTTACCTGTGAACGGAATAGGACTGGCTCGCATGGAATTTATCATTAACAATGTTATCAAAATCCATCCGATGGCTCTGGTACGGTTTGATAGTCTGAAGGATGAAGCCGCCAAACGACAGATAGAAGAGATGACCCACGGTTACCCCGATAAAACGGCCTATTTTGTTGACCATCTATCCCGGGGTATTGCTCAGATCGCTGCATCTCAATATCCGGAGCCCGTAATTCTGAGGATGAGCGATTTTAAGACTAACGAGTATGCCAGTTTGATAGGAGGGAAAGAATTCGAACCTGTAGAAGAAAATCCTATGCTGGGATTTAGAGGTGCTTCACGGTACTATGATCCAAAGTACCGGGAAGGTTTTGCTCTGGAATGTCAGGCAGTGAAAAAAGTGCGTGATGAAATGGGTTTGCGCAATCTGGTGGTTATGATACCTTTTTGCCGTACAGTTGAGGAAGCGGACAAAGTGATCGAGGTAATGGCTGAGCAGGGTTTAAAGAGAGGGGAGAATGGGCTGGAAGTGTACGTAATGTGTGAAGTCCCTTCCAATGTTGTTCTGGCGGACGAATTTGCAACCAGGTTTGACGGGTTTTCTATTGGCAGCAATGATCTGACTCAGCTCGTTCTTGGGGTAGATCGTGATTCGGCTGAGTTGGCGAGGTTATTTGATGAAAATAATGAGGCTGTTAAAAGGATGATTGCTTCTGTAATTCAGGTTGCCCATCAATTTGGCAGGAAGGTAGGGATCTGCGGGCAGGCTCCAAGTGATTATCCTGAAATTGTGGACTTTCTGGTTAGAGCAGGTATCGATTCAATATCTGTAAATCCGGACAGTGTGATTCATGTTAAAAAGAAGGTTGCCGAGGTTGAAAAAGAGCTATCTGGAATGGCAACCAGATAGGTGAACAACCAGGAGTCAGAGGGCATAAAATCCCTGCTTAGAACAATCATGTCCCTGGATTTGTTTCATCAGGGATCTTTATTTTTTATTATGCGGTAATTTGTAATTTCGATAAGCATGCGTTAGGATAGGTTAGCGGACACATTTTAGAACAATATACTGGAGGAATAATCTCCAATCTTTGCATGTTCAGCAGTTAATCGGAGTGTGAGATGAAACCAGTTGTTACCATTACCGTCAATCCTTCAATCGATCAAAGCACATCGGTTCCGAATGTAATAGCCGACCGTAAGTTACGTTGCAAGCCGCCGGTTTATGAGCCTGGCGGGGGTGGCATCAATGTATCCAGAGTGATCAGGATACTTGGTGGTGAGACTATGGCTTTTTATACAGTGGGAGGATTGACCGGTCAGCTTTTCCAGGAATTACTCAATGGAACCGGGATAATCTGTCATCCAATAAGCATCAGAGATTTAACCAGAATGGATCTGATGGTGATAGAAGAATCTACTGGCAGACAATACCGGTTTGGCATGCCTGGCCCTCTGGTCAGGGAAGAGGAGTGGCAAAAAATGCTAAATGACCTGTCCAATCTGGATTTCAAACCTGATTATATCGTGGCAAGCGGTAGTTTACCTCCTGGAGTTCCCCAGGATTTCTATTCGCTGGTTGCAGGAATATGCCGGCAACTTGGTGCGAAGTTGATTGTGGACACCTCAGGTTCTGCCCTGGTTGAAGCGGTAAATAATGGCGGTATATTTATGGTTAAACCAAATATGAGCGAGATGCGTGATCTGATCGGAAAAGATATACGCGATGAAAGCCATCTGGAAAGCGAAGCAATGAAAATCGTCGAAAGCGGTAAGGTAGAAGTTCTGGTAATTTCGCTGGGTGCAGCGGGGGCTTTGATGGTTTCCAGAGATGGAACACAGAGGGTCAGAGCTCCCACTGTAAATATAGTCAGCAAGGTGGGAGCCGGTGATAGCACTGTTGGTGGCATTGTTTTAAGTCTGACCAGGGGGATGTCTCTCATTGAAGCCGTTCGCTTCGGAGTTGCCACAGGGTCTGCGACTGTCATGACACCTGGATCACAGCTCTGCCGACGCGAAGACGTGGAGAGGCTTTATAATGTTATGCTGGCTGATAAACACGATCCTTAGTTTTTTATTTTCATTCAGGATTTCTGGGAAGCCATCCACGTTTTTTCAGCCACCACCATACGAGTGCAGTTGATATAGCTGTGGCACCTACCATAAGAATAATGTACCACCAGAGATCTGCTGGAGAGATATCAAAAACTGCATTACCAAGGATGGTTGCCAGAGTGTTAGGCACGAGCACCGCGGTACCCACGATGGTCAGGTAGGTCATCACCAGCGCCAGTCGGTTATTCAGTGCCTGAAGCTGGTTGTTATAAATAGATTGCATTACTTCCAGCCCGGAAGCCAGCACCTCAGACATGTGTTCAGCCAGTCCAATTTGACTTTTAACTTCATCGATCATGACGCTGATCATATCCAGCATTTTTTCATCATTTGTAATCAATTCGGCATCACCATAGCGGAGGGTGTGCAGGACGTCCACACTTTCCCATAAAGCATTCATGTAAGTGATCAGTGCATGTTTGAGTTCATAGATCTTCGGGCCTAGGGTAGTTCTGTCTGTTTTTGTACTCATCAGGGCTTCGTTCAGGTCGTCGCCTCTTTCTTCGATGATGCGGAGGTGCCTGAAATTGCTGTCATTGTTTGTGTCAATAATGCGCATGATCAGCAGGGTTGTTTTATCTTCAATAGAGGCATCAATGGGGATTTTTCTGATGATGGTATCTGAATACCTCCTGAGACGGATAAATCTTTTATCTACCAGGCTGGTATGAATTGTAAAAACTACTTTTTTTCTGATCAGCATAAAAAGAGGATAGGCTTTAACATCCACTCCTCTAATCTGGATACAGGGAACACGCATCCACAACTCGGTATCAAAATCCTGGTAGTTCAGGGTAGATTCTCCACTGATGGAGGCAATGAATGGTTCGCTAAAACCCATCTGGGCTGCTGAAATAGCCAGATCTTTAATCGGTTCATCGGTAATTAAATCCACCCAGGAAACCAGAGCACGATTAATCACTTCCAGGAAGGTAAGCGGTGAATCAGCATCCTGTTTGTAAGCCTTACCAGATGGCAGGAGAGCCACACAAAACCAGCGTTTTTGATATAATTCCTGAATGCCGTTGATCTGAGTAGTTGAACCAGGTAATTGCTTTATCTCTTTTGATTCGAGTTCTTTCATAAGTTTTGCCCCTGCAGACAGGAGTTCCCGTTTATTCCCATCAAATGATAAATATTTAACTGTCTATTGTCAAACAGAGGTATAAGGAGATTTCAGAGATAAAATGGGTTATATGAGTCATTAATTGCGCTGGACTCTATCAATTGTAATGGATTGACGAATAATTCTCTGTTTTTGCGTGGTATATCTCAGTAAGAAAATTGATGATATTAAAATTAATATTGCCAGAAAGGCGGTAAAAGCCAGGCAGATCAGAGCGGCATCGTACCAGAATCCTCCTGGAAAAAGCAGCAGCATGTATCCCTGGGCAGACCAGTACTGGTTGGTAAATGCCAGATAATGGAATTGCAAAAAAAGCTGATCAAAACTGGTAATTGAAGCGACGATGAGAACAGCGAGAAGAAAAAGACTCAAAGAACTTCCCCCGATTGCACTCCTTGCGAGGTCAGAACGGAATTGCCCTTTTTTAAAAAATATGAAAAATAGCGATATTGCCAGCATCAACAAAAAACTGATCAGCATGATCAGGTAATCAAGGTGTACCAGTGTTTTCACATCTCTGAAGTGGATCTGTTCTTCTACAGTAAAAACCTCTGTATTCTGACCGTTGAGGTTCACATAAACATGGATAAAATCTTCGCTGGAATTGAAGTAGCGGATCAGGCTTTTTCCGATCATATTCAGGTCTGATTCCTGGAGACCAGTAGCTTCCTGAACATGATATTTGTGGAAACCATACTCATACAGCCAGAGACTGTTGAATCCACAGGCCAGGCTGGTCGAAATCAAAAAAACTGGTAAAGTGACAATGAAAAATACTTTAACCGAGTTCAGTAAAATTCTCAATCTGCAACCACCTGGTTCAATTTTACTACGTTTGAAGGTAAAACAATAAATGGCGGAGGTCTGGTGATGTGTAAACAGCCTGCCAGTTCTGAATAAATAACGGGAAATATGACCAAAATCCCCGTTGTTTTCGTCTGAAATTAAAGTAAGATCATCTTATGAAATCGATAAAGTTTTTATGTTAATCGTATAAGTATTTGACAAACCCTGTACACGCAGATAATATATATGTTCGGATTTACGTATTGTGCAAAACAATTTCTTAACAATTACGTTATATAATCGGGATCATGATAAGGTATTGATGTTCATGATTCCCAGGAGAATAAGAGGAAAAAGATGTTAACCCAGAAACAATGTCCAAAATGCGGGGGCAATATTTACCTGAGCGCTGATTACTACGGCAGATACGAGCAATGTCTGCAGTGTGGATATACCTGCGATCTAGATACAGTTGATGATCATCCCAAGCAGGTAGCACAGAGAAAAGAAAAAACACTCTCAGTTTAAGCAGAAATTTGCCAGAACCGGGTTTCGCAAACTGGAGGCGAACCGATCAATTGCCAGAACGATATTAGCTCTTATCGTTTAAACGGTGAAGGTATTCCTTGCTTTCGCTGTGGAGTCTGTTGCCAGCGTTATCAGCCATATCTCGACCTGGAAGAAGTCAATCTGATTTCTTCCAGACTTGGCATTACACCTGAAGAGTTTCTCGAACAATATGCAGATGCCCGCTGGCAGAGTTCCCGGAGTTTTCTTATCAGGCAAAATGAGCGCGGCTGTGTATTCCTTACTGCTGGTAAAGAAAAAAACGAAAAACTTTGCCTGATCCATTCCTTTAAACCAGCCTGTTGTGATGCCTGGTACGCGGGTTTGCAAAAATCCGAGTGCCGTGATGGCTTAAAATTGGTCTGGGGACTCGATGCAGACGAATCCGGTTTTATTAGAGGCAATAAAAAGAAAATTGAGGAATTTCTCAATTTCCTGCGGTTGATATAAGTCAGTCCAAATATTATCCATCTGATTGATGGTAATTCCATCTGCTAAAATACTTCTCAAATAGTAGTATTCGCGAATTTCTGCGTTTGTTAATTCTTGAACGTATCAGGATTTCATGTGCGTTGTTTTGAGAATTAGATAGCAATTGCACACATCTTGTTTGTGCCTCGTTGTTTACCGGTATCAGCGTAACTTTAAACAGCAGCGGACAAGCTGGATTTGACACGTGATAATAATGGCAGTAAAATCAGAATATTCTGAAAATACGGAATAATGTCAATGAGTGGAGGCAGTTCTGGATGGCTTGCTGCAAGATAGAAGCGATTACTGCGATTGACGAACGAGGGCAGATGATTTTGCCCAAGGAAGTAAGAGATAAAGCTGGTATCAAACCGGGTGATAAGCTGGCTATTATTGCCTGGGAGAAAGATGGACAGGTTTGCTGTCTGGCTTTAATCAGAGCTGAAGAATTGATGCCAATGGTAAAAGAAATACTAAACCCGGTAGTTAAAGAAATAGTCAGTTAATCATGATAATCAGGGAGGTAAAAGATGGATAAAAGAAAAATCAAGAAAGTGGTCAGGGAAAAATATGGTGAAATTGCCAGAGCCGGTGGTTCCTGCTGCGGAAGTTACGGTCAGAGCGGATGCTGTTGTGGAGGTTCACAGGAAGCAACTATTATCAGCAAGAAGATCGGATACAGTTCAGAAGATTTAATGGCTGTTCCGGAAGGTGCAAATCTTGGCCTGGGATGCGGTAATCCTGTAGCTCTGGCTTCACTTAAGCCGGGAGAAGCAGTACTTGATCTGGGATCTGGAGCCGGTTTTGATTGCTTTCTGGCAGCCAGCAGGGTAGGAAATACTGGAAAAGTAATTGGAGTGGATATGACACCCGAGATGCTGGAGAGGGCGAGAGAGAATGCCAGAAAAGGAAATTATCTTAATGTTGAGTTCCGACTGGGAGAGATTGAGAATCTGCCGGTAGCTGATAACTCGGTAGACGTTATAATTTCTAATTGTGTGATCAACCTCTCACCGGATAAGTCGAGGGTCTTCAGCGAAGCTTACAGGGTTTTAAAACCAGGTGGTAGATTGATGGTATCAGACATAGTTTTAACCGGAGAATTACCTGAGTCTATCAGGGAATCGGTAGCCGCCTATGCCGGATGTATTGCTGGAGCCAGTTTAAAGCCTGATTACCTGAAATATATTGAATCTGCTGGTTTCAAGGATATAACGGTGGTTGATGAGACACCATTCCTGGTTGGAGATATTGAAAATGATCCCCTTGTAATGACGCTGGTGGATAACCTTGAAACAGATGGAGAGCAACTGGGGAAAATAGTGTCCTCCATTATTAGTATAAAGGTCTCGGCGAAGAAGCCATCCTGATTCTCGGATGTTCTAATCAGACATAACAATACATGACTTGATTACGTAAATATTGTATACTAATAATCGCAATATGGTAGTTGAAATCGAAAGTTTAAAGACGGTTAACTATTTTGCCGGACTGGATACCGCTGAGCTTGAAGCAATTAAACCTTATATCACCGAAAAGATGGTTGCTAAAGGAGAGGTATTCCTTTTTGAGGGCGAATGGTCTGAATACCTGTATTTTCTGATCGGCGGATTGGTGAAGGTTTATAAAACTTCAAGTAACGGTAAAGAACAAATATTGCATATTGCGCCTCCAGGTGAGTCGTTAAACGACGTCTCTACTTTTGATGGTGGTGTTAATCAGGCTTCCATGCTGGCAATGACGCCGGTACATTTATATGCGGTTCGCAAAGAGGACTTAAAGCATATTCTGAATGAGCATCCGCGCATATATCTGAATATTCTGAAGGCGCTTGCTTACCGCATCCGCCGTGATTCCAACCTGGTTGAAGAATTATCCTCAACTCAGGTAATGGGCAGGCTGGCTAAATTGCTGCTCGGGAAATACGCGGGCGAAGAAACTACTATCGGTCTTTACCTGACGCAACAGGATATGGCCAGCATGATTGGAACCTGCCGTGAGGTGGTCAACCGGTCTTTGAAAATTATGGAGGAAAAAGGCGCGATTCGCCTGGGCAGACACAGGGTGATCGTGCTCGACCGAGATCTTTTGGCGGACATGGCAAAACAGACCGTGGAAACTATGCCGAAATATTTAGAGGCAGAGCCGGAGAAAAAAGTAGGAAAATAGATCCATTTTTCGGTATTGACAAACCTGATTATATTACCCTATAATCTTGCCATAACGAAATAAATCAAAAGGCTGTGAACAGGACTAGTAAGTTTCCAGCGAAGTGCAGAGAGCCGGGTGAGGTGTGAGCCGGTACCAGCGCAGAAACCGAATGGACCTGGGAGCTGCAAACCGAAATATTCATTAGGTTTTGCCGGAGTGGGAACCGTTAACGAATCCCAGGATATCTCCCATGATAAGGATGTATCCGAAAGAGATGGTAGGCCTGTTTGTACACGTTAAGCCTGCTAAAAAGGGTGGCACCGCGAAAGCTAGTCTCTCGCCCCTTATGGGTCGAGAGATTTTCATTTTATAAAGGTAAAATAACAAGGAGAAGAGAAATGGCAAACAAGCAACAGAAAACAGTGATATTTCTGGATCAAAAAGAGATGCCTACCAGATGGTATAATATTTTACCGGATTTACCAGAGCCTTTACCTCCGGTACTGCATCCAGCTACCGGGAAGCCGGTAACACCGAACGATTTATCGCGACTTTTCCCCATGGCTCTAATCATGCAGGAATTCAGCCCGGAACGCTACATTGAAATACCCGAAGAAGTGCAGAATATTTACCGCACCTGGAGACCAACCGGATTGCACCGGGCTTATCGTCTGGAGAAAGCGCTGGGCACCCCGGCAAAAATATTTTACAAGTATGAGGGAACCAGTCCGGCAGGAAGCCATAAGCCGAATACAGCGGTTGCCCAGGCATACTACAACAAAAAAGAGGGTGTGAAAAGAATTGCAACAGAAACCGGTGCAGGGCAATGGGGCAGTGCTCTGGCTTATAGCTGCGCCATGTTTGGAATTGAATGTAAGGTTTACATGGTTAGAGTTAGCTATAACCAGAAGCCATACAGAAGGATTATGATGGAAACCTGGGGAGCCAAATGTGTTCCCAG
>Ga0078972_1009720_pt1 | contig 18689 bp, 22 predicted proteins | sample YelNatPaOPGAMG01_FD_67568 | JGI IMG/M metagenome (GOLD analysis project Ga0078972, IMG submission 67568) | Hot spring thermophilic microbial communities from Obsidian Pool, Yellowstone National Park, USA - OP-RAMG-01 (SPADES assembly) (version 2) | ecosystem: Environmental > Aquatic > Thermal... | reverse complement strand
CGCATTTGTCGGCCAAAACCGTTTATAACATCATGGGAATTTTGCATAAGCTGCTCAGGGACGCTTATCGCCGCAAAGACATACTGGTGTTGCCGGAATTTCCCAAGGTGGAAAAAGGTGAACCAGTAACCAGGTGGATTACCGAAGAAGAACAGCGCCTGATCCTGGCGCAGATGAAAGATCCGGTGAGGCGAGCTTTTTACCTTTTTTTAATGAAGCAGGGTTGCCGCCCGGCTGAGGCCCGGGCTATGCGGTGGGAAAACATTGACCTGAAAAACAATATCGTAAGGATTTCTGCGAGCTTCAACCGAAATGAATATAAGCCCTACACCAAAGAGAGAGACGTCCGCTATCTGCCCCTACATCCAGAGGTAAAAAAGGCCATTTTAACATTGCCGCGGCAATTATCTGGCTGGGTGTTCACGCATCAAGGGAAACCTCTGACCCAGTGCATGGTTTCTCATTATTGGAGGCGGGCGGCCAAAAGAGCGGGCATAAATGTTAATTGCTATGAGGGAACCAGGCATTCTTTAGCTTCTCAAGCAATCAACCGGGGCATATCTGAGAGGAAGATTGGTGATTTTTTGGGGCACAAAGTCTTGACAAGCACAAGGAGATATGCAAAAATGCGCGTTGAAGCATTAATGGAGGTGTGGGGCGATGTCCCCAATTTGTCTCCAAAGAAAAAATAATTCCAAAAACCCCTTAATGTCTCTATTAAATTTTCCCTATTACAACCGGTTCGAATCCGGTTGCCGCCTCCAATTAACTTCTCAAAATCAAAATAAAAAAAGCTTTATCGTATCCAAAAAGTCCTGTCTCCAAAGTGTCCCCAGGGCGCTTTGGGGACAGCTGTTTTCAGACCCGCCTAGCATATTCTCACCATCGGGGTTGCCCCTCCTCGTCAGAGTAACCCGGTCATACCAAAGCCCTGAGCCGGGGACACTCAGGGCTATGCTTCCCCAGCCTCCAACCGACCGGGTGAAGAACAGGCCGGATGCCCGAGGCCGGTCTGCGGCTGCAAATCCCATTCGGCAGCCGGGGGCACTCGGGACCATTTTTGCCTTGCCTGCGCAGACCCCAGGGGTTTATTGCCCCTGGGGTTTTGCTTTTTAAAAAAAAAGGGGGGGGATGATGGGCCGAACCTGGGGGAGGCTGTATCTCGGTACCAGAAACCACCGCAAGATCAAGACGCTGCGCCGCCGGCATCCCGGTTCCTGGAAGACTTTTTACGTGCTTCTGGAAATGGCTTTGGAGACCGACGATGAAGGATGGATTTATCTAGAACCTGGCCTACCCTATCCCCTGGAAAAGTTAGCGGACGAGGTTGACGAAACCCCCGAATACCTTCAATCCCTCCTGAACGCCATGGCCGAGCTGGGTCTTATCCAGATCGACGGCCAATGTATCAGATTACTCCCACCAAATAACAATAATCCAAAGGTGGATTTATGAGAGCCAGAAGTCTGAAACCTGGATTTTTCAAAAACGAATATTTGGCGGAACTTGGCCCCTACGCCCAACTGCTCTTTGAGGGACTCTGGTGCTTGGCAGACCGAGACGGGAAACTAGAGGACCGACCTAAACGGATTAAGGCAGAAATTTTTCCCTACTATGACCCTGAGCCTGGCGTTGAGTCCCTCTTGTGCAAACTTCAGGAGGCAGGCTTCATCAGCCGCTATTCCGTTAATGGCTTTAAACTCATAAAAGTCCTGAATTTCACCAAGCACCAATCACCACATTCTACAGAAAAACCAAGCATTTACCCCGACCCACCCCAAAACTCCGAAGGACTTTCGTTAATTAACGAAAGTGCTTCTGTGAATTCACGCAAGCATAACGCCCTGACAACTGACTCACCGACTACTGACTTTCTAGCAACCTCCCCTAAAGGGGAGGTAGTCGGCGGACCGGCTCCGCCGTCCACCGACCACCCTCAATCAGGGGTTGGTTGTCTGGAAGGTTTTGAACCTCCAGACTGCGACGCCTTGCCAGAGAACAAGTCGGACAATATTCCAGGGGGCAACGGCAATGGCGCTAAGCAGACATTAACCCCAAACCTGTTGGCCGCTTTGTGGAACGATACGGCCGATAAGGTCTTTCCCCGGGTGATCCTGCCGTGCTCCGAGAAACGGACCCGGAAGTTGCGCCCAGCCATCCGGGAACAGCCTGACCCGGAGTGGTGGCGGGCGCTCTTTATTAAGGCCGGGGGCATTCCTTTTCTCCGGGGAGAGAATGGCCGGGGTTGGCGGGCCGACCTGGAATTTGTGGTGCGGAACCGGGTGGAAATCTTGGAGGGACGGTATGACCAAGCCCAAAAAGACATAGGCGGTGACAAGCGGCCGGATGAAAGGTCCCGGGCCGACCCTCAATGTCCCCGCTGCGGCGGACGCGGCATTGAGATCGTGGAGGGAAACGGCAGGACCTTTGGCAGGCCCTGTGTCTGCCGTGGAGAATCAACCCAAGTGCATTAACGGCCATGCCTTATTTTGAGTGCATCGATTGCGGTGAGGAGTTCTGGCGGGAAGATGACGAGCGCTGGAAGGTGCGGTGTTATGACTGCTGGCGGGCCAAAAAAGAAGCGGAGCAGGCCGAAAAACAATGGGAGGCCTCTGAGCTGCGCAGGCTCCAGGAAGAAGTCAGGAAGCTCTATCACACCATTGGTGCTCACCAGACCATCATTGAGGGACTGCGCTACCACCTCACCTTCCTCATCTTCGCGGCGCACCCCGACCGCAATAGCAACGACCCCAGGGCTACTGAAGCCACCAAATGGCTGTTGGAAGCCAGGGACCTGCTAAGGGGAGGCACGGTGTGAACCAAAGTCAAACCAAAACCAAAATCAGGACCGCTGAACCTCTAGCCAATTGCGAAATAGAACAAGCCCTTTTGGGGTGTCTTCTGGTTTCGCCTCACTTTCTGGACGACCTGCGGGAGGAAATCAGCCCGGAGGATTTTTACTGGACCGCCCACCGCCTCATCTACCAGGCCATTCTGGGGGTGGCTGACGCAGGCCTGCCGGTGGACTATCTCACCGTCACCAGGTGGCTCAAAGAGAGAGGCGAACTGGACAACGCTGGTGGGGTAACGTTCATCACGGGCCTTTATCACGAACTTGCCGCCTCTACCAATGCCAGGCACTATGCCAGGGTCGTGAGAGAAAAAGCCGTCTTGCGGAACCTGACGGCCAAGTTGCAGCGGGCCTTGCAGGACTGTCACCAGCCGGTAGATGACCTGGAAGCCTTCCTGGACCACATCGAGGAGAGCATCTTTGAGGTCACCGCCGGGCTGGACCAGGGGGAAAAGGAAGTCTGGCCATGGCAAGACTTAGCGCTTCAGGAACATGCCAAACTGCAAAAGCTGAAAACCTGCGGCGGACTGCTGGGCGTCACCAGCGGTTATCTTGACCTGGATTATCGGACCCTGGGGTTTCAGAACGGGGATTCCATCATCCTGGCTGGCCGTCCGGGCATGGGGAAGACTGCCCTGGGGCTGAACATCTGCTACCGGGCAGCGAGAAGCGGGGTGCCTACCGGCTTCCTCAGCTTGGAGATGGCCAAGGAACAACTCACCCAGAGACTGTTGAGCGTGATAGGCCGGATTGACCACCACCGGCTCAGAAAAGGGGCTCTGTCCCCCGAAGAGGAGCACAAACTGGAGGAAGCCCTCCAGGAAACCAATAAACTGCCCCTTTACATCCTGGAACGGTCACACCTTACCCCCCAGACCTTGCGGTCCTGCTGCCGCAAGTTATACCGCCTCGGGGTGAGATTGGTGGTGCTGGATTACCTCCAGCTCATGAACGTCCCGGGGGAAAGGAGCCGAGAACAGGAGATCGCCTGCATTTCTAGGTCCATCAAGGGCATTGCCAAGGAGCTGAACATCCCCATCCTCACCTTGGCCCAGCTTAACCGCCAGGTGGAGAACCGGGATGACAAAAGGCCAAGGCTAAGTGATCTCAGGGAGAGTGGGAGTTTGGAAGCTGATGCTGACCTGGTGCTACTGCTCTACCGGGACGAGGTGTATCGGGAGAACAGCCCCAAGGCCAACCTGGCGGAGGTCATCATCGCCAAACACCGCAATGGCCCCATCGGCACCCTGGACTTGGTGTTCATGCCGGAAATTTGCAGGTTCGAGGACTACCTGGGGGCCAAATAACCCTCTGAGGGAGGCGCCATGTTGGAGTGGCTGAAAATCGGCTTTGGAATCGGCTCAGGGCTTATCATGGCCATGGTCGCCTTTGCCCTGGGATTGGGGGTCTGCGACGCCTTGAGCGTCAAAATCAGGTGGTGGCTTTTGCAGAAAAGAACCCGGGAGGAGGCGTGATGGAATGGCTGCTGAGTCTGTTGTTTTCCAAAGCCGGGGCAGTCCTGGCCGGGGCCCTGGGGCTTCTGGGTCTATGGCTCCGGGGTACCTGGCACAAACGCCGGGCAGAGGAGGCAGAGGCCCGGGCGGAAGTGGCTGAGAAAACCCTGGAAACAAAACGAGAGGAGCAAAAGCGTTATGAAAAGGTGGACCAGGCTTCTCCTGGCGAGCTTATTGATTACTGGCGCGGTGACCGTAAATAGCTGCGCCACCAAACCAGTAATCGTTCCCCCACCCCTTCCGGAGCGTCCGGTTCTGACTTCAATCACCGAAGATAAGAATGACCGAACAGGGGAATCAGGAGTGTGGCTCAGCTTTCAGGATTTACGCAAATTGACCAGATTTTCCGAATCTATCGAGGCGATACGGGAAACTTGGGGGAAATAATATTTACCAAAACAAGGCTTGGCACCTCAAGGCTATGCGCGGCGAGGCCGGGCAAAGCGAGGTGAGGCACGTCGGGGCCATGTCAGGCGAGGCGAGGCAGGGACACAGAGCAATGCAGATAAACCACATAACCCCCATAACCCCCTGAGCCGCCCAGGGGAACGGACCAAGGTTGTGGTTTGAGGGTGTTAAGCAAGGCCCGGAGGCGGCCCGGGCCCATCTGGGGTGAACAATGAAACGGCAACTGATGCTGTTCGTATCGGTCTCCTGGTTCGTTGTCTGCGCTATTGTCGCGGCGATCTTCTGGGTTCTGGCCTTTCCCCACCACCTGTGGCAGCCGGTCTTTGAAAAAGCCTTCGACTGGCTGGATATCACTATGGAGACCAAGATATGATGGCGGTTCTCAAAATCCCGGGGCGCCCAGTCCCTAAAAAAAACAACTTGATGGCCCGCTGCGTCAACGGGAAGCCATTAATCATACAATCCAAAACTTATCGGGAATACGAAAAGATGGCTTTACTCAGCTTGGCGGATTACCAGGGGCCAAGGTTCAACTGCCCTGTGCAGGTTCAGGCCAGTTACTGGCTGGCTGACAACCGGCGTCCGGACCTTAACAACCTAATGGCGGCTACGGCGGACATTCTGGAAAGGGTTGGCATAATCAAAAATGACCGAGACATTGTTTCCTGGGACGGCTCCCGCATCATGGGCGTGAGCCATAACCCCAGGGTGGAGATTATCATCACCAGCATGGATAACAAACTATACGACTGATGAGAGAGGAGAGTTTCCGTGAAAACACAGGTGAGAATCGGTGAATTGGTGGTTGACCCAAAACTTATCGAGCTGCGCCCAATCAACCCGGTCTTTGTGAGCCGCTATCGGCAGTCTTACCGTATGGGAGCTGCAATCCCGCCCCTAATTGTGGAGGAGGGGACAAACCGGATAATAAGCGGAAATCACCGGTTTACGGCCATGATGCAAGAATTTGGGCCGGATCACAAAACCGAGGTGATTTACAAAAAATTTGAGAATGAACTGGAGGTCTTGAAAGAGTTCACCCGGGAGAACGCCGCGCATGGATATCCTTTGGACGGCATTACCCGCAAGCGCCTGGTGGCGGCCATGTTGGACTTAGGGGCACCGATCGAAGAGGTGTCGAGACTGCTCAATGTCCCGGTCAGGAATCTGGAATCATGGGGCCGGAATTTTGTGGCGGTAATCGGCTCTGATGGCATGCAGCGCCATGTGCCAGTGAAGCGTGGGTTTCCAGCAATCCAAGCCACTATCACACCCCAGCTTTACGAAGAACACAGGCGGGCCGACAGAGGGTTGAAGGTCGAGGAGCTGGTCGGCCAGCTCCTGCGATGGCTCCGGAATGGATGGGTGGAGCCAAGGGAAGAGGTGGTGGCGAGCCTGGATGAGCTACGGCGGGAGATCGCCCGGTTCTTGAAACAGGCAAGAAAGGCTGCATGAAAAAATGAAGCCGTATGATGAAAGAAACCCAGTTTGTGTAAGCGAGCCAAATCGCTCAAGAAACCCATTGGCCACAAGCGAGCCATTTGACATAAGAAACCCATGGGCGATAAGCGAGCCACGAACTGAAAGAAGCCCACATAAGTGTAGCGAGCCACGGGGAAGAATGAAGCCCATCATTCGAAAGCGGGCCATTTTGTGGAAGAAACCCAACACGCGAAAGCGAGCCACAATCCGGCAAGAAACCCAATGGCAAGAAGCGAGCCAAAAAACACAAGAAACTCATAACGCGCAAGCTAACCATGAACCCCAAGAAACCCACGAGTCAGAAGTGAGCCACATGCGCTAAGAAACCCACATACTGAAAGCGAGCCAGAAGTTGCAAGAAATCCATATCACGGAAGCGAGCCAGTTCAGTTAAGAAACCCAGAAACCGAAAGCGAACAACTAACCATAATTACCCACAAGATGAGATGAGGAGAAGCAAGATGAAAACCCAAGACCAAATCGCATTACTCATGTATGCCAGGGCCCGGGAAGATTTCCAGGATATGAGGAAACGCATGGACAACAGGCTGGGCCGCAAAGCCGATGGCAGCGCCCAAACCTTGAAGGAGCGCCGGTTTTTTGCAGTGGAGGACGTCGAAAATTTCAATTTGATCTCCATGGAAGCACGGCGTAATGAGAAGCAGGTGGAAAAGATGCTTCGCCAAATATTGGACCGCTTCCGCATCTGGGGAGAATGGCTAAGCAATATCAAGGGAATCGGGGAAATTGCTGCGGCCTGGCTGATCGGGTCCATTGATATCGAGATGGCCGACACCGTGAGCAAAATCTGGCAATATGCCGGTCTCAACCCCGGCATGGTGCGAGGGAAAAAACGGGTGCCGGTTAAGGATTACAAGGCAGAGCATGGAGAGGTCTGCGGAATCATCAAACAAGACGGCAAGGATAAAGACTACATTGTTCTTACCAACACCTTGATAAGGGGCGACCGAGCGACGCCGGGATTTATCCTGCCTTATAACAAAAAACTAAGGGTTGTTCTGATGGGCATCTTGGCCCCTGGGTTTATCAAGGCAAAATCAGAATACGCCCTAAACTACTACTACCCCATGAAAGCACGGCTGGAACAGGAAACTAACCCGATTGATAGCGTCGGAACCAAAGACGACGGCAAACCCTGGTGTGAGGTCAGCAAAGGCCACCGGGACATGGCGGCAAAACGTTATATGATAAAGAACTTCCTGAAGGATTTATATGTTGCTTGGAGGACACTTGAAGGGCTGCCGGTTAGGGTGCCCTATGCTGAGGAATATCTTGGTAAAAAACATATAGGAGGTGAATTAAGTTATACTGCAATGCAATTAAGTATGGTATAATTCAAACAATAACTCTAAATTGACTAAGGAGATAAAGTGAGCCAAAACCTGGAATAAATCCAACCCTTACAAGCGAGCCAGAACATGGAAGAAACCCGTTCGCCGGAAGCGAGCCTTTACTCAAAAGAAACACATGGTAAATAAGCGAGCCATGACCAAGAAGAAAACCTCTTGTCCCAAGCGAGCCAGTGGCAAAAAGAAACCCATGGGCCGTAATCGAGCCATGAAGGCGAAGGAACCCAAATAACGGGAGCGAGCCAACAGTTTCAAGAAACCCAGTGATTGGAAGCGAGCCAGACTTCCAAAGAAACCCAAGAAGCCAAAGCGAGCCAGTGAGCGAAAGAAACCCATGTAATACAAGCGAGCCACCCCATTCGAAGAAACCCATAGGAAGGAAGCGAGCCACCATGGACAAGAAACCCGACAACCGGAAGCAGGCCACTATCCATAAAAAACCCAAGGGTCAAAAGCGAGCCAAAATTCAGAAGAAACCCATTGAATAGAAGCGAGCCATTCAATGAAAGAAACCCAGGAAGCTCAAGCGAGCCACAATCCGGCAAGAAACCCAATGGCAAGAAGCGAGCCAAAAGGCACAAGAAACTCATAACGCGCAAGCTAACCATGAACCCCAAGAAACCCACTGGTCAAAAGTGAGCCACATGCGCTAAGAAACCCACATGCTGAAAGCGAGCCATGCTTGCCAAGAAACCCAAAAGCAACAAGCGAGCCATGAGGCTAAGAAGCCCCAAAAATAAAGCCTAAGGAGAACCAGAATGAAAACCCAGGATCAGACCGCACTGTTAATGTATGCCAGGGCCCGTGAAGACTTTCAGGATATGCGGAAACGTATGGATAACCGGTTGGGACGGAAAGCCGATGGTAGCGCCCAAGAATTAAAAGAGCGCCGGTTTTTTGCAGTGGAGGACGTCGAAAATTTCAATTTGATCTCCATGGAAGCACGGCGTAATGAAAAGCAGGTGGAAAAGATGCTTCACCAGATATTGGACCGCTTCCGCATCTGGCCGGAGTGGTTAAGCAAAGTTAGGGGAGTGGGGGAAATCGCCGCGGCCTGGCTGATCGGGTCCATTGATATCGAGACCGCCGATACCGTGAGCAAAATCTGGCAATATGCTGGTCTCAACCCAGGCATGGTACGAGGCAAAAAACGGGTGCCCATCAAAGATTACAAGGCAGAGCATGGAGAGGTCTGCGGAATAATCAGGCAAGACGGCAAGGATAAAGACTACATTGTTCTTACCAACACCTTGATAAGGGGCGACCGGCCAACGCCAGGATTTATCCTGCCTTATAACAAAAAGCTACGGGTTGTTCTGATGGGCATCCTGGCCCCGGGATTTATCAAGGCAAAATCAGAATACGCCCTGAACTATTACTACCCCATGAAAGCACGACTGGAACAGGAAACCAACCCGATTGATAGCGTCGGAACCAAAGACGACGGCAAACCCTGGTGTGAGGTCAGCAAGGGTCACAGAGACATGGCAGCAAAACGCTATATGATCAAAAACTTTCTGAAGGATTTATATGTTGCTTGGAGGACAATTGAAGGGCTACCAGTTAGGGTGCCCTATGCTGAGGAATACCTTGGCAAAAAACATATTGGGGGTGAATTAAGTTGTGCAACTATATAATTCAATGATATGATTATTGATGTAATTGAGTTTAAAAAACATAAAACGCCCAAATAAGGTAAGATAACCATGCTATACAAATAACCCACAGAATGGAAGCGGGCCACATTTGGCAAGGAACCCAAAAAGCGAAAGCGAGCCAATGGCTTGAAGAAACCCTCAAGGCAGGAGCGAGCTGACTCACCCAAGAAACCCAAGGGTCAGAAGCGAGCCATGGGGTGGAAGAAACCCACTCTATAAAAGTGGGCCAAGGAGGCCAAGAAGACCAATAGCATTAAGCGGGCCATAAGCGAGAAGAAGCCCAGACCTTGGAAGCGAGCCGTGTCTTATAAGAAACCCAACCTTTGAGAGCGAACCAACAACCCAACAATGGCTTGGTGAACTGGTAAGCGATTATGGAAACGATAAAGGCCACAAACATTGAGGAAATCCTGAAAAGCCCGGATCGGATTGAATGCCTGGCCTTGCGGGCCAATATCTCAACCCGGCAGTGCGCCGTGAACCAAGCCCAGGCCAGAATTGAACGCTATGGACCCCTACAGCATTGTTTGCAATGCCAGCATCCAAAACGGTCTCAAAACCGGGTTAAGATCAGGGCCGGCAGCAGAACTTATAACTATAGCCCACGAAGCAAGGCCCTACGGGCAGCGGCCGCCCGGGGTGAAGTGGAAAAGCCCAGGATCGTGAGCCTGGCGGAACGATTGCGGCACCTCAGGGACTTAAGCGCCCGGGCCGGCTGGAGCACCAAACGAATTGACCTGAGGCTGCGGGCAATCAATGACGCTGCACCCAGGGAGAGAAGAACCATCCTGCATAAATGGGCACAGGAATTGGGAGGCCAAACCTGAATTCATGACAAACGGCGGCAAGGACCGGCTGTTCATCGGCGTCAAGGAAATCGCCGATTTCCTACGCCTCCACTGGCGGACCTGCTACCGCCATCTCAAGGCTGGGCGTCTTCCTGCTAAGCAAGACAGTCTGGGGCGTTGGGTCATGACTGCTGAGGATTATTACCAATCATTCAGGCCGCCGCAAAAGGAGGAGGATGGAACTCCAGATCAAGGTTTACGCAGGGGTGAAGTGGGGGCTACTAGAACCCACGGTGATTCTGGCAGCGGAGTACCATCCTCCCCCGGAGGACCGGATACACCTGATACGCGAGCTATACCGCAGGGAACTATATCTGGAGGACCTTATGGCCATTGCCGGGGAATGGCGGAAGGAATTGCAAATCAGACGGTTTTTCTGCGACCCAGCGGAACCGGAATTGATCAACCGCCTGCGCCGGGCCCGGCTCCCCGCGGTGGCGGCGCCCAAGGAGCAGAACCTGGCCAGAAGCCTGATTAAGCAGCGCCTGGCCAATACCAGGGAGGGCAGGCCCGGTGGGCTGACCATCTCCAGGGAGTGCGTGAACACCATCCCGGAATTTATGAAATACCACCTGCCGGAAGGCAAAACCAAGCCGGCGGATGGTGATACTCATGGCCTCAAGGCCCTGCATTTTCTGGTCTTGGGTCTGAGCCTGGAGGCGACGCCGAGAGTGAGGTGGATTTGAATTATTTCCAGTCTGCGGTTGAGGAGAGCATACCTTGAACAAAGTGATATTAATTGGACATTTGGGCCAAGACCCTGAAACCTATACCACCGCAAGCGGACAATCTGTAACCAAATTACGCCTAGCTACCACAGATAGGTATCATGACAAAAACACCGGCGAGAAACGGGAGCAGACCCAATGGCATACCCTGGTGGCTTGGGGTCGGTTGGCTGAGATATGTGGCAAATACCTGGAAAAAGGGAGCCATATTTGCGCTGAGGGCAAACTGACCTACCGGAAATGGCAGGACCGGGACGGCAATAGCCGTGTTTCTGCTGAGGTGCGGTTGGAAAACCTTAAAATGCTTAACCAAAAGCGGCACCAGGGAAACAACGGCATGGATGCCCCAATGGACCCCCCATATGAATCTGCTGACATACCGTTTTAATCAAGACTGCTACACACGGCGTGGCAAAGCATGGCTTAGCGGAGGAAGGTAAGGTTGAAATGATATTCACCAGTTGTTTTCGAATTTCCGGCCACCTCCCCCAAGCGGTGGCCATTTGCCGGAGGTCGCCCAAAGGATGGACTGGCAAGGCTTACCGCCCTCTGGCCCCGTCCTGGCCGTTGGTCAAGGCGGGCTTGCCGCCAGAGGAGTTTATCCGCGCCTACCGGGCTGAAGTGCTGGACAAACTCAACCCCCAGAAGGTCCTCGACGACTTGGGGGGCGATAACTTCATCATGCTCTGCTGGGAACCGCCCGGCCAATTCTGTCACCGCCAGGTGGTGGCGGCCTGGCTGAAAAAAGAACTAGGCCTTGATGTGCCCGAGTTTAACCCCAGACTGCGGAGACACCGGGAGTGGCTTCGGGAAATGCAGGAAAGGAGGTCAACTACCCCGCCCTGAAGGGCGGGGTCTCCCGCGCACTTTTTGATGATGGACAAACTCCCTAAACAACCTGAAGGTGTATATGGAGTCTTTCCCAAGGAATATAGCGAAACAAGACCCAGATTTATCAGTTGGTGGTTAAGAGTGCGCCTTCGGGCAACTGTCATCATGGGTATGCCGAGTATTATCGGGGCATTTTGGGGGTGCTGGAATTGAAATGAGCCGCAACCTGGCCGTCTTCGGCTACAACCCGGATGGAGAGCTTTACCTGGGTATCGACTTCGGTTACCGGAACCCCTTCGCCTGCCTGTGGATTCAGCCCATCGAGGGGGGCGAGCGGGTGCTGGTGCTGGACGAATATTACCAGCGTTACCGCACCACCTTGGAAAACGGCAAGGCGATCCTGGCCCATCACCAGGCCAGCGGTTACGGACCCCTAACCTATGCTTTCGCCGACCCTTCCGACCCCGACAAGCGGGCCATGCTTTCGGAAATCCTGGGGATAGAGGTCAAGGCCCCCAGGCGGCCGGTGGAGGTGGGTCAGGAGCTGGTGCGGCAATGGCTGAGAGTGAGGCCTGAAGATGGCCTGCCGGGTCTCCTGATACACCACCGCTGTAAAAATCTGATCCGGGAGCTTAAGGGCTACATGGTACACGAACCAGGCAAGGGTGAACACCACGCCTTAGATGCCCTGAGATACTTTTTTGGAGGCTGGGAAAGGACCTGATTTATGGGCGTGAGAGTTAGGCAAAAAGAAAAAGGTGAAGGAAAGCCATGGTGGATTTTTATTGCCTACAAGGGTCAACGCAAATCCTTATTGGTGGGGGATAAACGGGCGGCTGAAGCCGTGGCAAGCCAAATCCGGCAATCTATAAAGGCAGGAGAATTCCAATTTGAAAAATTGGAAAAAGAAAAAGAAAACATCATCATTACAGAAGAGTTAAAAAAAATGTTATCCGAAGTAAGACTGGGAAACAAAAAGAAGATAATGAAAATTGTTGATGCAGTTTATAATTTGTCGGAAGGTGTAAGTCAAAAGATGATAGCGGAAAAGACTGGCATATGTCGAGCAGATATCTCTATATATGTCAGAAGGGCTATTGACGAAGGGCTCTTGGAGAACTGTAGCAGTTCCAACCAGCCGTGCCCCTATATGTTAAGAGTTACAGAAAAAGGCTTGAAATTTCTCTTGGACCCAGCTAATCAGCCGGAGGAATCTGCACCAAATAAACCAGAAAAGCAAGAGGATGTTGATTCTGTTGCTGTTGCTTGCACATCTTTTGGAACTGAAACTATTACTGATAAGGACCACTCTCTTGAGGAAGTCCTGAATGAAATCATCTTGCGGCAAACCCGCACCATAGAGCGTCTTCTGGATGAGTATGAGCGGTATAAGCAAGAAAATGAACGATTAACACAAAGGGAAAAACAATTAATGGCCGACAATGACAAATGGCTGGAAGATAATCTGAAATTGGAGGAGGTGATAAAAGCTCTTGAAGAGAAGATTGAAAGCTATAAGGAGGAAGTTAAGAAACTCCGGGACATTCGGACTTCCTTAACCCCAATTAATCTTCCCCAACGAGTGACCCATGCTATGGCAGTATTTGGCGATTGAGCATGGATTTTAAGACCTACTTCAAATGCTGGTGTGGCCTCATTATCCACGGTGCCCGGTTCGGCTCCCGGTTTCACTGCCTGGTTTGTGGCCGGGCTTGATACATCCGGTCTTGGGGGGCTGAATGGTGGTGGCCGAGGGAAAGGAGGGTATGAAATGAACACTCCCGCGTGGCTCAGGCGTGAAGGAGAAATTAAAGATACGTCTTTTGGAGTTAACCATATTCCTTACGGCTATTGTCAATGTGGTTGTGGTCAAAAAACAAATATTGCACTGGTAACTTGTAAATCAAAGAATTGGAAAAAGGGTGAACCGTTAAGATATGTAAGATATCATAATCTAAATCGTAATAATCTTTTAAAGAATAAAAAACCCAAAAGCTATCTTCAAAAAGTTTATAACGGGAAGCTAACGAGAGATCATGTTTATATCATTGAAAATATTATGGGGAAACCATTACCATCAAGAGCAGTTATTCATCATGTAGATGGAAACAAACATAACAATAACCCAAAAAATTTAGTGGTGTGTCAAGATCGCAGATATCACAGCTTGTTGCACCGCAGGATTAATGCGTTAACAGCTTGTGGCAATCCTAATTACCGAAAATGCACCTATTGTAAGAAATGGGACACCCCCGAGAATCTTATTATCACCAAAAGGCGGTCGGGCAACATTAATTATGATGGCCCAATATATCACCGGGAATGTAAGCAAAAATATCATAGGAGATAATATGCCTAACGCTCCGGCATGGTTTAAATGTGAGCATTGTGTTTTTTGGAAATCCGCCGCCGACCCCGGCGAATGTTGGGGTTGCACCTTTGACGGCCCCCCGAAACCCATGGCGGCCTTTGACCGGTGTCACCTCTGGACCTGCAAACGGTGCCTGTTGCCGTGGGACTGGTATGACGGCACCGGGGCACAGAACCATTTGTATTGCAAGCGTTCAGGCAGGGTTAGGCCAAAAGTCAGAGGGCGAAATTGACAGCTTCGCTTCCCCCCCAAGATTCAGGCCAATTTCAGCCAATATCCAACCGCCGTCGGGAGCGTGCCCTGAAGGCTTGGAATATGTATGAGGCAGGGGCCACAACCGCTGAAATTGCCAAGCTTTTCGGCATCTCCCGGCGCATGGTGCAGCATGACCTGAAGGTTGCCCCCAAGCTGCTCAAAGAGGCCGCCCTGAACCAGGACGGAGGCGAAATCCTGGGGACGGAAATAGCTTTCTGGCAACAGATTATCCGCCAGGCCATGCGCGATTACCAGACGGCCCAAACCGAAAATGCCAAGATCGGGTTTCTGCGTGTGGCTTCCGAGGCCCGGGCCAAACTTCAGGGTTTGTATGAGAGGACCGGCCTCATCACCACCATCCCCACCAGGTTCAGCCTGGAAGAGGGCAACCCCTTCAGCGATCCGGAATTTCGTAAGAAATATATGGCCTTGATGAAAGAAGCCAGGGGAAAAGGCATCCCCGTTTTCGGTTTATAAGAAATCGATAAATGGGAAGAACTGGCTATGGAGTAGTCCTGAAAGATTATTCGGTCAAAACGTCAACTACCCCGCCCTGAATGGCGGGGTTTCCCGCGCACTTTTTGATGAGGGGGATTAGCATGATAACAAACAACATCAGAGGGTTGGCCACCATCCGACGGCCTGAATGAGGGGCGTCCTCAAGGCCGCAGCCATTGGGCTGATTCTACTATGGACCTTTTACCCAGTTTCCGGCAATTGCCAACCCCGGCAGGAAGCGCTGGCTATCATCACCGCTTACTGTTTGAAGGGCCATACAACATCCGGGGCGACTACCGCCGAGGTGCATCGACAAGGCGGTTGCCTCGCCCTTTCCCGGAAACTGGCGAAGGACCTGGGTCTCTACCGGGGACCTGGCAGGTATGATTATCGGTTTGGGGTCATCATCGAAGTAGCCGGTGTGGGCCAGTTCATCTTCGCCGACCTCATGCCGCCGAAGTGGCAAGGGTATCGGGTGGATATCTACCATCCGAGTTCAAAGTGGTGCAGGGTTTTTGGGGTCAGGAAACGACAAGTGAAAGTGATATCTGAATGAACACAATTCATTTACTCAGAAACGGCAAAAAGTCGCAGACAACTTATTGCGGCCTGGATTGGTTACAAGAACCTGATTGGCGGCCAATAAATGAGCCAATGATTGTAACTCTATATGCCAGATTCACAACCTGTCGCAACTGCTTGAGAGCTTGGCGCAGGCAGTTGCGTTCGCACTGAGGGACCCCCTGAGGGGCGGATGGTTGAGCCGCATCCGCCTTGGACCGGGGGCAACCTGATCCGCCCCAAGGCGCTTTGAGGAAGGAGAAGCATTTAATGGCTTGGAATCCAGACCCCAAAGTAGCTGCGCCCCGGGAGATCCGGCAACTGGTGGACTATCACCGGGTCTGCGGGTTTGGAAACCCGGAGGAGCTGCTGGACTTCATCGAGGTCTTCTGGGGCATCCATATCCCCCGGGCCAAGGTCTGTCCAGAACATACCCCGCCAGCGGAGTATATCACCGCTGCCTTTTTTGAGGAGGTCATGGACTGCATCTGCTGGGCCAACCGGGGCGGCGGCAAGACCTTTAACGGCGCTTTGGTGACCTGGCTGGACTCGGTGTTCAAGGCCGGCTGCGAGACCAAAATTCTGGGGGGTTCTGGGGAGCAGAGCCTCAGGATGTATGAGCACATGAAGAGTTTCATCACCCCTCCCTTTCAGCACCTGATAGAGGGGGAGGCCCTGCGCAGCCGCACCCACCTGGTGAACGGCTCCAATGTTCAGATACTCACGGCCTCGATGAAATCCGTCAGGGGTCCCCACCCCCAGAAGCTAAAACTGGATGAGGTAGATGAGTTTGATGACCGGATATACGAGGCATCCCTGCTCATACCGAAATCTGCCAGTGGCATTAAGGCAAGCGTCCAGATTTACTCCACCATGCACAAGGCTTACGGCCTGATGAACCGGGTAGTCACCGAAGCGGCGGAGAGCGGCTACCGGGTGTTCAAGTGGTGTGTCTTTGACGTTATGGAGAAATGCTTAGGCCGGGACTGCGAAAATTGCGAACTCTGGGAGGACTGCGAAGGGAGGGCCAAGGACGCCGACGGCTTTTACCCGGTGGAGGACGCCATCTCCGCCAAACGCAAGATCTCCCGGGAAACCTGGGAGTCGGAGATGCTCTGCAAGATGCCCAGCTTGGAGGGGCTAATCTATAAAGAATTCGACCTGGCGATCCATGTTATCTGAGGGCTACCGCACCATCTTAATTAACCGCCCTGGCAGGAAAGGGGCGGGGGCAGAATTAAGCGGGGGGCAGACCGGCACTACCGGCTACTGAGCACCCCGGAGGCGGTCACGGCCGCAATCAGGCCGCGCTCGGTTTGCAGGTCAGTAAATTCGTCTGCCAGGCGGAAAGTTTTAGGCTGGGCTACAGTAGGCATTGAATCCCCCAGGACAGCGGTTTTTTAGCATTTCTGGGGGCATTATAGATTTAGCCCCGGCCGACTTTAAAAAAGGCCGGGGCATTAAATATATTAAATCTATTAAGGGAATTTAAGTTTTAAAAAAATGTTGTCTAACTGCCTGTCGATACTGTTATTTTCAGAAAGCACTAAAAAAAGTTTGGTTCACGATACCGCCCCCTTTGGGTTAATTTGTGGGGGATATCCCAGGGACACCCTGGCGCCTTTGGGGACGCTCTGCCTCATGATTGACAAGGGTTTCCGCATGGTGGGGGGGAATATTTACTTCCGCGAGGTTGCCCGCCGTTGTCATTTGAAGGGCAGGGACTGTCAATGCTCGGACTGCCCCATGTCAAAATTCTGCAAGGATACAGAAACAATCCAATCATATGAGGAGGAATTGAGATATGCAACTCAGCGTTGAACAAGGCGATCTGGCCCGCGCCCTGGAACACGTCCTGGGCGTGGTGGACAAACGGGGCACCATGCCCATCCTGGCCCATTGTCTGGTGGAGGCCGACGACCAGGGGTTTGTCGTCTCCGCCACCGACCTGGAACTATCCTTTAAGGGCCGGTTTCCGGCGGAGGTGCAGGAGCCTGGGACTCTTGCGGTCCTGGCCCACGCCTTCCACGGCCTGGTGAAGAACCTGCCCAAAGGGACCCTGCGAATCACCGGTGACGAGAAGCAGGTCAAGGTGGAAGCCGGGGACTCGGAATACAAATTTCTGACGCTCCCGGCAGAACAGTTCCCGCCCCTCCCCTCCAGCCGGGGGGCTTCCTTGGTGCCGGTGGAGGCTCGGGCGCTCCGGGACCTGACGGACAAGACTAGCTTCTCGATGTCCGGGGACTATTACCAATTCAACTGGTCAGGCACCTTGTGGGAACGGCGGGAGGTGGACGGCAATTACCATCTTCGCATGGTCACCACCGACGGCCACCGCCTGAGCCTGGCGGAACAGGCGCAACCGGAGTTGGTTAGACTGGAATGGCCGGAGGGTATTCTGGTGCCAGCCAAGGCCGTGCGGGAAATCAAACGGTTCGTGGAACACCATGCCAAGGAGGGTTCGGTGGAGCTTGGGTTTGAGGTTATCCAATCGGAATATAAGGATGAACATGGGATCACGAGAGCCAAACCCAAGGTGCAGACCCTCTTTCTCCAAGCCGGGGACAAGGAGTTGTCCACGCGCATGCTGGACCGGAGATTCCCCGATTATCAGCGCATCATCCCGGAAAGCTGCGAGCACCGCTTTACCTTCAACCGCCAGGAGTTGGCCGCGGCGCTGAAGCGGGTCTCTCTGCTCTCTACCGAAAGATTCCGGGGGGTTGTCATCACCCTGACCGAATCAGTGGCGGAGGTAACTTTTGAAAACCCTGAAGTCGGGGCCGGTAAGGAAACGGTGGAAATTCTGGAGAGGGTCTATAACAAAGAGGAACCCTTGACCATCGGCTTTAACGCCCGCTATCTCCTGGAACCGCTGGCGGTGATGCAGGGGGAGACAGTGGTTATGGGAATCAACGAGGCCAACCGGCCCGTGCGGCTTCTGGATGCCTTCGCCCCCGGCTCCATATGGATTGTCATGCCCATGGACCTGTGAACAGCGGATATCCATGCAATCGGGAAGGCGGCCGGCCCGCCTTCCCTTTCTTTTCCCGGAGGGAACTGAACCATGGAAGAACATTGGCTTTGGCCCTTAAAGGGCGGAACCTGGAAAGACCGTCTCCTGGCCTTGTCCTGGGCCCTGGAACTGGTGCTCCTGGCTGGGGCTTTTTATTAGCTGGCTTGGGCCCTGGCCCCGTATTTTTAAGGAGTAAGGTTATGAGAACCACAATCATTGTGTTTCTGGCCGGCATGACTTTTGGTTGGCTCGCCTGTTGTCTGGTGGTTAAACGATTGACCTTGAGAAAGAGAAAATCCCA
>Ga0078972_1009719_pt1 | contig 18691 bp, 18 predicted proteins | sample YelNatPaOPGAMG01_FD_67568 | JGI IMG/M metagenome (GOLD analysis project Ga0078972, IMG submission 67568) | Hot spring thermophilic microbial communities from Obsidian Pool, Yellowstone National Park, USA - OP-RAMG-01 (SPADES assembly) (version 2) | ecosystem: Environmental > Aquatic > Thermal... | reverse complement strand
CGACTCGACGACGGTGAGCTTCACCGGCGCCGCCTACGACGTCGCGTCCCCGCCATCGCGTGGCGCCAAGGCGGTCCCGGTCGTCACCTTCGGCCACAACAAGGACTTCCGTCCCGATCTCCGCCAGCTCGTCTACGTGCTCACGGTCTCTTCCGACGGGGCGGTGCCGGTCGCATTGCGCATCTGTGACGGCAACACCAATGACGACGTGACCCACATCGAGACCTGGGACGGCCTTCGAGCAATGCTCGGGAGGAGCGACTTTTTGTACGTGGCCGACGCCAAGCTCTGCTCATCTGTCGAGATGCGCCACCTCGCGCACAACGGTGGTCGCTTCGTCACCGTCGTCCCTCACGGCAGACGAGAGGACCGCTTCTTCAAGGACTTCGTCCAGAGCCACGTCCCGGATTGGGCGGAGGCCGAGCGGCTCCCCGGGGCCCGGCTCGAGGACCCCGAGCGCGTCTGGCGCACGTTCGAGGCACCGGTGCCCTCCGCAGACGGCTACCGGGTGATCTGGGTCCACTCCTCGGACAAAGAGTCCCGGGACGCCGCCGCCCGGTCGGCGGCGATCGAGAAGGGCATCGCAGCGCTCGAGGCGCTCGAGGCCCGCCTCGTGACGCCCCGCTCACGGCTGCGCTCAAGAGTCGCCGCAGAGGAGGCGGCGACGGCCGTGGTCAAAGATGCCGGGGCGTCGCGCTGGGTCCGCTGGGTGGTGAGCGAGGAGAAGGTGACGACCTTGTCCCAGGAGCGAAGGGGACGACCCGGAGCGAGCACTCGCTACCGCCGCAGGGAGAAGACCGTCTTGCACGTGCAAGCCGAGCTCGACAACGACGCCATCGCCTATGACGCGCGCTGCGACGGGCTGTTCCCTCTCATCACCAACGACCGGGCGATGACGCCCTCCGCGGTGCTCTCGGCCTACCGCTACCAGCCGAACTTGGAGCGTCGCCATCACGTCTTGAAGGGTCCCCAGGAGGTGGCGCCGGTCTTCTTGGAAGCACCGCACCGCATCGAGGCCTTGCTCACCTGCCACTTCTTCGCCCAGCTCGTCGAGGCGCTCATCGAGCGCGAGATCCGGACCTCCATGCACGACGCCGGGCTCTCCGGCATCCCGCTCTACCCCGAACTGCGCAGCTGCCCCGCCCCGTCGGCGGCACGCGTGCTTGAGATCTTCGACGACGTCCAGCGGCACCGCCTGCTCAGTGACGGCGAAGTCGTCCAGGTCTTCGAGCCCGACCTCACGGCGCTCCAGGTCCAGGTCCTCAACCTGCTGCATGTCCCTGCTGCCGTCTACACCTCCGCCGCCCGGTCATGAGTGGGGGCAGATATTGGCGTTGAGAAGTGCGGAACGTCGGGAACAAGTTGGCCATTGACGCCCTTGTGCGCGCTCGCCGGGAACGAGACTGCCATCATCGGCTTCCGGGTCCTCCAGGGCATCGGCGGCGCCTTCGTCACCGCGAACAGCGGGGCGATCATCGCCGATCTCTACCCGCCCGAGCGGCGCGGCCGGGCCTACGGGTACAACGCGGTCGGCTGGAGCCTCGGGGCGGTCCTCGGCATCGTCGTTGGCGGCCTCATCGTCACCAACGTGTCGCGGCGGTGGATCTTCTGGATCAACGTGCCGATCGGTGCCGGGGCGTTGCTGCTGGCGACGAGGGTCCTGCACGAGCACGGCGAACGGGCGCGGCGCCGGCGCAGATCCGATCGTCGCGGCCGGAGCACTCATCGGCGGCATCGCCAAGACGCAAGCGTTCGGGGAGGGCAACAAGCGGACTACTTTGCTGACCGCTGCGTCGCCCCGGCGGGACGGCGACGCTGTCCTTCAACGCTTTCGTCGACGCCCGATGTCGGTTTGGCTCGGGTGGCCGATCGTCGCCGCGGTTATCCAGATCGTCCGATTCGCGTCGTCGATGCCGTACCAAAGGCGTCCACCGGACAAGACCTCGAACTGCCAATGCTCGATTTCCTCGGCGGCGACGGTCACGGAGCCGAGCTGCCCCTTGAGGCGATGCTGTCGTCCGTCGGTGCGACGCGGGTCAGAAGTGATCGCCACCCAGGCGCGATCAGCAGCCTCCGGGTATTGCGCGGTGAGTTTGTCCCAGCCGTCGCCGGCTGACCGATCGGCGGCACGCACGGACCAGGGGCGCGGTCTTGGGACCTCGTCCCCACGGCGCGTCACGCGTGGACTGGACGCTCGATCTCGTGCCCGTCGCCAGGCAAAGCGGCCGTTAGCCGCCTCGCGAGCTCCGGATCGGACCAGACCTCGGCGGTCGACTTCCACGCCAGGAGCGCCCGGGCGAAGGGTTCGAGATTGCCCGTAGCAGCACCGGCGTCCAGTCCGGCAATGAGCTGCTCGATGCAGATCCGGCGCTCGCCGTCCGGAAGCCAGTGGAGCCACGGCACGGAGGCCATCATCGTCACATCGGCCCGAGCGGGGTCGCTCAAGAAGAGCTCGTGCAGGGCTCGCGCTGCGACCGCCATGCCCTCGTTCCTTGCCTCGAAGCGGTGTACGAAGGTAAGCACGAGCGACTCGGCGTCGCGTCGCTCGAGCACGACATCCGCCTCTTCGAGAGCACGAAGCACCTGTGCGGGGCCTCGAAGGAAGGAGCTGTAGGGAGCCTGCTTCGTGACCATGCCACACTATATCTGAACTACTTCCGATCGCCTACTCGGACCGACACCCGGGGTGGCACGGCGACCTCGTTGGTCTCGAGAGTGCCGTGACTGTGCCGGCGCACACCAGACAGTTGTCGTCGAGGATCGGCAGTGAACCGCCCCGCCGTCCGCGAAGCGCGCCCTCAGCCCGGAGTGCGCCAGCCGTGAGCCGGGCACGCCGACCCCGGGATGAGCTCTGACCTAGTGTCCTGATCCCGAGATTCGAGAGAAATCTTCTGGAACCAGGAATTTCCCTGTCACCGGGCGCGTCCTGCCCATCGTCAGCCACGACGGGAGCCAGCCATGGGACACGGAGGACGACCGAAGACCGAGCTGGTGCTGAGCACCGAGGAGCGGCTCACGCTCGAGCGGCTGGCCAACCGGCGCAAGAGCGCCCAGGCGATGGCCACGCGGGCGCGCATCGTCCTCAACTGCGCCAAGGGGAACACCAACCGTGACGTCGCCGCACGCCTCGGGGTGTCAGAGGCCATGGTCGGCAAGTGGCGCCGCCGCTTCGTCGAGCACCGCCTGGATGGCCTCTTAGACGAGCCGCGCCCGGGTGCGCCGAGGACCGTCAGCGACGACCAGGTCGAGGCGGTGGTCGTGAAGACCCTGGAGGAGAAGCCCACCGACGCCACCCATTGGTCGACCCGCTCCATGGCGAAGGAGATGGGGATGAGCCGCACCACGATCAACCGGATCTGGAACGCGTTCGGGCTCCAGCGGCACCGGGCCGAGTCCTTCAAGCTCTCGACCGATCCCTTCTTCATCGAGAACGTGCGTGACATCGTCGGCCTCTACCTCGACTCCCCCGAGCGCGCCGTGGTGCTCTGCGTCGAGGAGAGGTCCCAGATCCAGGCGCTCAACCGCTTCCAGCCGATCCTGCCAATGATGCCCGCCACCCCCGAGCGCCGCAGCCACGACTACGTCCGCCACGGCACCACGTCGCTGTTCGCCGCCTTGGACATGGCGACGGGGAAGGTCATCGGCTCGATGAAAGCGCCACCGGGCCCAGGAGCTCAAGCGGTTCTTGGTCCAGATCGACGACGAGGTGCCCGACCATCTCGCCGTCCACCTCGTCCTCGACAACTACGCCACCCACAAGACCCCAGACATCGAGCGGTGGCTGCTGCGCCACCCACGGTTCCACCTGCACGTCACCCCGACGTCGGGTTCGTGGCTCAACATGGTGGAGCGGTGGTTCGGCGAGCTCACCACGAAGAAGATCAAGCGCGGGGCGCACATGAGCGTCGCCGCGCTCGAAAGGGACATCCGAGAGTGGATCAAGCACTGGAACGAGAACCCCCGGCCCTACGTCTGGGTGAAGAGCGCTGATCAGATCCTCGCCTCGCTCGCCCGCTACTGCGAGCGGGTGTCCGCCGCCGCCGCCGCCGCTGGAGCGAAGGAGGCGTGAGGCACTTATCTCCCGAACCTCTGGTTCAGGACACTAGGTGAGCCCTGAAGTAGTGGTGGTCCGGCGGGATCGTGAGGGTGTTCGAGGCTCGTGAGGAACGTCGGGTCTGTCTGGGAGGGCGTTTCGCTCGACCCCTACGCGCTTTCTCGGGGTTTCCGGCCCCCGGTTTCCTCATCTTCGAGGGCTTCGGGGCGTGCAGGAACCTCGGGAAGGCGAGATGATCGAGGCGGACGAAGTCTTCGATCGTGTCAGGGTGGCGCCGCGGCCCAGGCCCCGCCGGTGTAGGTGACGCCGAGGGTGGCGAGACGTGCCCAGTTGACAGCGGCGGCTCTCGTGTCGGCGTCGGTGGAGATCCGCGTCATGCCCCGGACCCTCGCCTTGCGTCCTCCCCAGGCTCGGCGCACGAAGTGCGCGATCGTCCGCTCCACCTTCGGTCGGGTCCCGGTGTAGTCGGCCTGCCACTCCGGGGTCGCCTGGGCGGCCTTGTGCGCTTGGAGGAGATCCTCGCGGCGGTGGATGGTGACCGTCCGCCCGCCGGTCGCGGTGGTGCACCGCTTGGCGAGCGGGCAGGAAGAACAGTGCGGGGCGAAGTCCGCTCGGCCGGACCCGTCCTTGACGGTCCGGACCAGAGCGGTCTGCCCCGCCGGGCAGGTCACCGTTGCGGTCTCGACGTCGACGACGAAGTCGTCCTTGCCGAACCGGCCGTCGCGGCCGCGCGCGGGAGCGACCTTCGCCTTCACGTCCTCCTAGCCCGCCTCGTCAAGACGCTCGAGGGTCTCGGCGGTCCCATAAGCGCAGTCGCCCATCACGCTCGGCTTCTCCTCGTCGTCGGCGTGGGTGGCGAGCAGGTCCTCGACCGGCGTCGAGTCGTGGGTGTTCGCCGGTGTGACGACGACCTCATCGATGAGCTCGGAGTCCGGGTCGACCGACAGGTGGGCCTTGAAACCATCGAACTTGCGCGCATAGGACTTGTGACCGTGGCGAGCCTCGGTGTCGACCGTCGAGATCACCCGGTCGGGGGCGACCCGGCGGGCGATGCGGAACACCCCATCCTCGCCTTCTTCGACGTCCTGGCCGGCGACGAGCGCTAACAGCTCGGCTGCGTCCTTCGCCGGGCCACAGAGCTCCTCGTCGTGGATCGCGCCGAGTGCGGCGAGGCAGTCGCGCACGAGGTCGTCGACGACCGCTGCGCGCGCTGCGGGGTCGTCCCAGTCACACGACGGCTTGCCTGGACCGGAGTAGTCGTCGTCACGAGCCAGCACGTCCCGGACCTTGGCCGCGAGCTCGGGGGCGTCGCGGTCGAGCGTGCGCAGGAGCTTGCGGATCGCCGAGCGCAGCTGGGTAACCGTGTCCTGCGTGGCGACCGCGTCGTAGACCGGCGTCGAGTCGAGCACTCGGACCCGGTTGCCCATCACCCCCGCCTCGGTGACCACGACCTTGGTGTCTTCGAACAGCCGACGGGGACGCTCCGACGCGCGCAGCCGGTTCCGCAGTCCGACGAGCGTCGTCGGGTGGAACGACTCGGCCCCCACTTCGACACCGGCAGCGGCCTGCCAGGCAAGGTCGCGTTCGAGGCGGTCGCACGCCTCTTGGTCCGAGAGCCCCTCATGGGACTGGAGGATCATTACCGCTGCGAGCACCCTCGCCGGGATCGTCGGCCGACCAAGACGTGACGTTGTGTAGAGGTCGGCGAAGTAATCGTCGCCGAACATCGTCCGACCGTGATCGGCGAGGAGGCGGTAGATCCCGCACAGGCGGTCGCCGAGCAACCACCGGGGATCATCGAAGCGGGGCTGGATTGTCGACCGACCGAGCGCCATGGCTAATTCTCCCAGGCCAGGTTCGAGATCGCGAATCCGCCAGCGACTACTTCAGTGCTCTCCTAGATCCTTGAGTTAGCTGAGGGAACGCGGCCCGAAAGACGCGACAAAGTGCCCTTCACCTGGGATAATGGAAGCGACGAAACAGCCACGAGCCCAGAGAGAAGGACACCTATCAGGTGCGAAGGATACGCCGTCGTCGTCCCCGCGTCACGCTTGGCGATGCGGACCCGAACCTCACGCCGCGCGCCGGGCTCCGCCTCGTCGCCGATCTCGACCGGGTGCTCGGGGTCGTCCCGGCGCTCGACCGTGAGATCGGCGAGACGAGGGCACGCCGGCGCGGGCTCTCCTCCGCGAGGCTCCTCGTCTCGATGGCCGAGACGATGCTCGCCGGTGGGGACTTCATGGTCGACTTAGACTTCCAGCGCGCCGACGTCGCAGGGCGACCGCTTCGCGCGGTGCCGGAGATCCCCGCGTCGAGCACCTTCATCGGTCGCGCGAAGCGCTTCGGCGACTCGGTCTTCTCCGGGATCGAGCGGGCGAATGCCGAGCCCGTCGGAAGATGGTTCACGCTCGGCCCGGTGAACGTCGCGCCGGGCTCGCAAGCGTTCGTCCGACCATCGACTTGGACCCGACCGACGTCGAGGTCTACGGCCCGAAGAAGGAGGGCGTGGCCTTCAACCATGCCGGCCAGCGTGTCGGCCGGCCCCATCCGGCGGTGTGGGCGGAGGCGGGCGTCGTGCTCTGTGACGACCTCGGCTCGGGAACCTCCGACCCCCGTCCCCAGGCCCCCTCGCTCATCAACAGAGCGATTGCCGCGCTGCCCGCCGGCCTCCTCCGCCCGATCGTGCGCGCCGACTCGGGCTCTTTCGACCAGAAGGTCGCCCGGGCCGCGCTCGCGAACGGGGCAGACTTCGCGATCGTCGCCAAGCGGACGGCGGCTGCCTGGCGGGCGTGCCGCGAGATCCCTGAGGATTCCTGGCAGAGCGCGAAGGCAATGGAGGCCGAGGTCGCGGAGTGCGACGACCGCCCGGCGGGCTGGCCGGAGGGGACGCGCTGTGTCGTGCGACGGGCGCCGGTGCGCTCCGACGAGCTCTCGGGCGACCTGCGCTCACGTCGGCGTCGCACGATCGACCCCAAGCAGCTCGCCCTCTTGGAGGAGAGCGAGATCGGCGTCGCCTATGCGTACTCCTTCATCTTGACCAACCTCGACTGGGAGGCGGTCGAGGTCGAGGCGTGGTTCCGCATGCGCGCCCTCGTCGAGGAGAAGATCAAGGACGCGAAGCTCGGGGCTGCTCTTCGCCACCTCCCCTCGGGCTTCGAGGCGGTGAACCGCACCTCGATGTGGTCGGCGTTCCTCGCGCTCAACGTCTCGGTCTTCCTTCAGAGCCTCACCGGCGCTGACACCGGGCCGGAGGGTCGCGCGCATGGCAAGCGCCTCCGGCGTGAGCTCATCGCCGTCCCAGCGCGCGTGTTCCGTCGTGCCGGGCGCCTCGTCGTGCGCGTCGCCCCCGAGCACCGGAGCGGCGTCTTCGCCGACGCGTGGGCCGCGCTCGGCGCGATGACGAGCTACGCCGGTCCCTGAGCGACCGGTCCCAACCGGCCACCGCGCCCTGGCCGGCAGTTCGCATCACACGAAGCACGACAATCCTCGACCTCGCGTACCCCGGCGGTGGACGTGCACGGATGGAGCGCTCTCGCACCAGCGCACGGGCACTCCAGCGCTTCCGAGATGGACCGGGTTCGGCCTTACTCGAGCATTTAGGTCAGTTCTTGTCAATCGCTGGCTCGCCACGCCTCACCCGTCGTTGGTGCCTACCAAGCTCGTCCGGGTTCACCGCCGTCGCTCAGATTCCAGGAGAGCGTCACACCCCCGTCCTACGCTATTGCACGTGCCTACTCCGCCCACGCACACCGAGGTCCATCCGGAGACCGGTGCACTGAGCTCGGGTGACGGTGCCATCGGATATGACGAGCTCGCCTATCTCTGGGGCAAGCACCCTACCTGGGTCCTCCTGCGGGCAGATCACGCCGCGCTGATCCTGAGCTTCCTCGGGCGAGTGTTCGTCGAGCGCAACGCGGGTCCTCAGCCGGCCGGAGCACTCGCCTCCGAGCTCGACGACGAGCTGTACGCCTTGAACCAACGACTCGGCGAGGGAACCTTCCCGAGACCCGCGTCCGCCTACCTCGACGACTGGGCCGCCCCCGATCACAGCTGGCTGCGAAAGTTCTATCCGCCGGGCTCCGACGAGGCCCACTACGACCTGGCACCAACCGTCGAGAAGGCCCTCCTGTGGGTGCAGGACCTCCGACCGCGGGCCTTCGTCGGCACGGAGTCGCGCCTGAACACGATCTTCGAGCTGCTGCGCCAGATGGTCTTCGGTGCCGACGACGACCCCGAGATCCGGCTCGCCGAGCTGCGGCGAAGGCGGGCCGAGCTGGACGAGGAGATTGCCCGGGTCGCGCGCGGCGAGATCGACGTCCTCGACTCCGTGAGCCAGCGTGACCGCTACCAGCAGTTCTCGCGCACCGCTCGAGAGCTGCTCGCCGACTTCCGGGAGGTAGAGGAGAACTTCCGTCGGCTCGACCGCAGCCTCCGGGAACGGATCGCGGGGTGGGCAGGCGCGAAGGGGGCGCTGCTCGACCAGGTCGTCGGCGACCGCAGCAGCATCGCCGAGTCCGATCAGGGTCGCAGCTTCCAGGCCTTCTACGACCTGCTGCTCTCCCATCGGCGCCAGGCCGAGCTGACGGACCTCTTGGAGCGGCTCGCCCGAGTCGAGCACCTGGCAGGCCAGGACGAGCGCCTCACGCGGGTGCACTTCGACTGGATGGACGCCTGCGAGAGGACGCAGGCCACGGTGCGGCTGCTCTCGGAGCAGCTACGGCGCTTCCTCGACAACCAGGCTTGGCTCGAGAACCGGCGCGTATTCGACCTACTGCGCTCGATCGATTCCAAGGCGCTGCGGCTGCGCGCGGTCGATGATCCGCCGGTCGTGACCGAGCTCGACGACACCGGCGTGTCGATCAGCCTGCCGACGGAACGGCCGCTCTACAGCAAGACGAGAGCGGTGCCGATCGACAGCACGGCCGTGCAGGCCGGCGAGGCGGACTTCGACGCCTCACCCCTGCACGAGCAGCAGTACGTCGACCGTGAGCAGCTCGTCAGCAGAGTGCTCGGCTCGTTGCGTCACCGCGAGCAGGTCGGCTTGCGCGAGGTCGTCGCCGCGGAGCCCTTGAACCAGGGCCTTGCGGAGCTGATCGGCTACCTCTCCCTCGACGAGCCCGGACTTCGGGTGATCTTCGACGAGGATCACCGCGAGCAGGTCGAATGGACCACCGCGGAGGCCGGGCGAGTAGCTGACGTACCACGGGTGACCTTCAGCCGGGCCAGGTCGGAGTCGGAGGAGCCATGACCGCTGCCGCGGGCGACGCCCCGTCCGAGCTGTCGGTAGCCGTGGTCCACCTCTGCAAGGGCCCCGTCTACCGGGACACCCACGAGAAGGTGTGGGATCTGGTCCTGACCCTGCGCCACCAGGTCGACGACTACGTGGCGGTCCTCGGCCTGCAGGTGGTGATCGACGAGACGGAAGGCTACGCCTATCTCCGGAGCCGTCCTGTCGCCGACGACGGCGCCGAGCTCCCCCGTCTCGTCGCCCGCCGCACCCTCTCGTTCCACGTCAGCGTCCTGTTGGCGCTGCTGCGCAAGCGCCTGGCCGAGTTGGACGCCACCAGCGCCGAGGCCCGCCTGGTCCTGAGCAGGGACCAGCTCGTCGAGATGCTCCGGCTGTTCCTCCCGGAGTCGAGCAACGACGTCCGTCTCGTCGACCAGATCGACTCACATGTGAACAAGGTGGTGGAGATGGGCTTCCTACGTCGCCTACGCGGCGAGCCCGACCGCTTCGAGGTGCGTCGGATCATCAAGGCGTACATCGATGGCCAGTGGCTGGCGGACTTCGACGCCCGGCTAGACGACTACCTGCGAGAGCTTCGAGGCGACGAGGAGGCGGTCTAATGCCGAACCGTCTCAGCCTCTTGGACCCCGACGCCTCGAACGACGACGGGGACCACGAGCGTCTGCCTGGGTGCCGGTTGCAGCGTCTCGAGGTGCTGAACTGGGGTACCTTCGACGCGAAGGTTTGGACCTTCGAGCTCGGTGGGCGCAACGCATTGCTCACGGGAGACATCGGATCGGGGAAATCGACCCTCGTCGATGCGGTCACCACGCTGCTCGTCCCAGCCCACCGAGTCTCCTACAACAAGGCTGCGGGCGCCGACACCCGCGAGCGTGACCTGCGCTCGTACGTCCAAGGGTTCTACAAGTCGGAGCGGAACGAGACGACAGGCGCCTCCCGGCCGGTGGGCCTGCGCGACACCCGCCAGGTGTCGGTGGTCCTCGGTGTCTTCGCCAACGCCGACTACGGCATGGTCGCCACCCTGGCGCAGGTGTTCCATACCCGGGACACCCACGCCGGGCAGCCGGAACGCTTCTACGTCGTGGCTGACGCCGACCTGTCGATCGTGGCCGACTTCTCGGAATTCGGCACCGAGCTGGCGCCCCTGAAGCGACGGTTGCGGGCCGGCGGCGCCCGTACCTATGACGGCTTCCCGGAGTACGGCCGGGACTTCCGCCGTCGGCTGGGCATCGAGTCGGAGCAGGCGATGGACCTGTTCCACCAGACCGTGTCGATGAAAGCCGTCGACGACCTAAACGAGTTCGTCCGCCACCACATGCTCGAACCGTTCGATGCCAAGTCGCAGATCGAGGCGCTGGTCGCCCACTTCGACGACCTCACTCGGGCCCACGACGCTGTGCTCGAGGCTCGAGCACAGCTCGATCTGCTCACCCCGCTCGTCGCGGACCTCGACCGCTACGATCTCGAGACCGCGACCTTGGCCCGGATCGACCACGAGCGTGACGCGCTCCCCTTCTACTTCGCCGACCGGACCCGGACGCTTCTTGCAGCAGAGCTTGCCTCTATCGCCGGGCACCTCGGAGCCCTCGAAGCACGAGCGGCGCAGCTCGACGCATCGATCACCGCCCTCCGGGGCACCGAGCAGGCCCTCGGGGTCCAGATCGCCGGGGCAGGCGGGAACCGCCTGGCCGCGATCGACGAGGAGATCCACCGCTACCAGGAGGAGCGACCCCGGCGCGAGGAGCGGCTCGGCCGGTTCAACGAGCTCCTCCGAGCTGTCGACGTCGAAGACGTCTCCGAACCGGAGCAGTTCTCGGCGGCCCGGGAGCGCGTGGCAGCGCGACGTGTCGAGCTGGACAGTGAGCGGTCCGTGCTACAGAACGAGCTGAAGGAACGACATTTCGAGGCACGCGAGCTCGAGAGCGACGTCAAGGCGGTCAACGTCGAGCTGCAGAGCCTGGGGACGCGCCGCAGCAACCTGCCGAGCGCGAGCCTCCTCGTCCGGGAGCAGCTCTGCGCTGAGCTCGGTCTGCCCGCGGACGACCTGCCCTTCGCCGGCGAGCTGATCCAGGTGCGACCCGACGCCGCGCCGTGGGAGGGCGCGGCCGAGCGGGTCCTGCGTGGCTTCGCGCTGTCGTTACTCGTCCCGGACCAGCACTACGATGCCGTGGCAGCCTGGATCGACGGGCATCACCTCGGGACCCGGGTCGTGTACTTCCGGGTGCCCGCGGCCGTCGCGCCGTCCGCCGTAGCCGGACGGCGCGACCCGGCGCCGCTGCTCGTGGACGTGCTCGAGCTGAAGCCAGACTCCGGCTTCGAGAGCTGGCTAGCGGCCGAGCTCGACCGGCGGGCCGACCACGTGTGCGTCGAACGCGTCGGTGACCTGCGACGCCATCACAAGGCCGTCACCCGGGCGGGACAGATCAAGGACCGGGACCGCCACGAGAAGGACGACCGCCAGCGGATCGACGACCGCCGCCACTACGTCCTCGGCTGGACGAACGAGGCGAAGATCGACGCTCTCGTCGCCCACGCCTCGGCCCTCCAACGCCGGCAGGCAAGCCTCACCGGCACCGTCGCACGATTGGAAGCTCGCGACTGCGAGTTCGCCGAGCAGATTTCTGCCCTCGACCGTCTGACGGAGTACCCGAGCTGGGACGAGCTCGACTGGACGGACCTGGTGCGGCGGGTCGCGGAGCTGGAGGCCGAACGCGCGCGCATCACCTCGTCGTCCGACACCCTCGCCGGGCTCGGCGAGGAGCTGAAGCGGGTGAAGGGACAGATCGAGGACGGAGAGCAGCGGCGATCCGCTCTCGGGGAGGAGCGTGGCGCCGCGAAAGACCGCAAGCAACGAGCCGAAACACGGCTGGCGGACGTGGAGCAGCTTCTCGCCGACGACGGCCTCTCGGCTGCTGCCGCTTCCTTCGATGCGCTCGACGAGCTCGTCGAGACCGCGCACGGTGGCCAGCTCCACGACGCCGACGATGTGGAGACCGTTCGCCGACAGGTCAACGACGTTCTCACCCAGCAGGCCGAACGCGCCGGCAAGCGACAGGGCAGTTTGGCGGTGCAGATCGTCAGGGCGATGGGCGAGCTCCGTAACCGCTACCCGGCGGAGACCGCGGAGCTCGACGCCAGCGTCCAGGCGGCAGCAGAGTACCGGGCCCTCCACCGACGGGTCGCGGAGGACGACCTCCCGCGCTTCGAGCGTGAGTTCAAGGACTACCTGAACCAGAACACGATCCGGGACATCGCCGGGTTCTCCGCCCAGCTGAACAAGCAGGAGAAGCAGATCCGCGACCGGGTCGAGACGATCAATCGATCGCTCACCGACATCGACTACAACGACGGTCGTTACATTCGCCTGGTCCCCGACCAGACGCCGAACACCGAGATCCGGGAGTTCCGCGCCGAGCTGCGCGCCTGCACCGACAACGTGATTGGCGCGGGCGACGACCAGTACTCGGAGGAGCGGTTCCTCCAGGTCAAGCGGATCCTTGACCGGTTCAAAGGCCGGGACGGCATGACCGATGCCGACCGGAGCTGGACTCGGCGGGTGACCGACGTCCGCCAGTGGTTCGTCTTCTCGGCCTCCGAGCGATGGCGCCATGACGACGCGGAGTACGAGCACTACACCGACTCCGGCGGGAAGTCCGGTGGCCAGAAGGAGAAGCTCGCCTACACGATCCTCGCAGCATCGCTCGCCTACCAGTTCAAGCTGGACTGGGACGCGGCTCGATCGAAGGCGTTCCGGTTCGTCGTCATCGACGAGGCATTCGGACGCGGCTCCGAAGCCTCCACCCGCTACGCCCTCGGCCTGTTCACTCGTCTCGGCCTACAGCTCTTGATTGTGACCCCGCTGCAGAAGATCCACGTGATCGAGCCGCACGTCTCGGCCGTCGGCTACGTGGACAACCTCAACGGGAACTACTCCCGGCTGCAGGGCCTCACGATCGAGGAGTTCCGGCAGCGACGCCGGGAGCGGCTCGGAGAGCGCCCCTCTTCGACGGCGGGGCCAGCTGCTTGAGCGCTCGCCGCCCGAGCGCCCCTCGTTGGACCGAGGTGGACGATCTGCTCGCCGTCCTCCGCCGGCGATGGCAGGACGGGCGCTTCCTCGTGAGCCACGCGTCCGGGGAGCCCTGGGTGCCCTTCTCCCTTTCGCTCAGGGCACCGGGGGCCGCCGAGTTGCTGGACCAGTTCGACGACGCCCGGCGGTGGGCCGATCGGTTCGAGCGCGATAGCCGCACCCGCGCCGGTGCGCCCCGGTTCCGCGTCGAATATCGCACGCTCAGCGGTAGGAACCTGGGCGTCAACCGAGTCCCCGCCCGTATCTGGATCGACGACCTGGAGACCCTTGCAGCGCTTCTCGGCACCACGGTCGAGCTCGAGGAGCTCGATGCCTTGATGAAGCAGACACGGAGCAGCGTCCCGGCCGTCCTTCCGTGGATCGCCGCCCACCCTCGCCAGGTCCTCGAGCACCGGGGGAGCTGGGAGCAGGTGCTCGCCACCGTGCGGTGGATCGCCGAGCACGACACCACTCGGCTGTACATCCGCCAGATCGACGCGGACGGCGTCGACACGAAGTTCGTCGAACAGCACCGGAAGCTGCTCGACGAGCTGCTGGCGCTGGTGCTCCCCGGGGACCGGATCGACCGCCGCCACGCCCCGGCAAGCTTCGCCGCGCGCTTCCAGTTCCGGCAGAAACCTGACTACGTCCGGTTCCGGCTCCTCGCCCCGCAGCCGGGGGTCCCCGACGGGATCACCGAGCTGCGTCTCCGGGCCGACGAAGCTGCCACTTTGGGCCTGCGACCGGCCACCATCTTCGTCGTGGAGAACGAGATCAGCTACCTGGCGTTCCCAGCGGTACCCGACGCCGTCGTCCTCTTCGGCTCCGGCTACGCCGTCGACGGACGCGAGCTCCCGTGGCTCGACCATGCGGAGCTCGTGTACTGGGGCGACCTCGACACGCACGGGTTCGCGATCCTCGACGGCCTGCGGTCCCGTCGCCCGGACGTGACGTCGATCCTGATGGACCACGACACGCTCCTCGCCCATCGGACACAGTGGGTCCGAGAGCCCGCACCGACCCGCCGGCCGCTGCCTCACCTGACTGACGACGAGACCGCGGTCTACCACGACCTCGTCGAGGATCGCTTCGGCCCCGCCGTGCGCCTCGAGCAGGAGCGGGTGCGCTTCTCCCGCCTCGAGGCGGTGCTGGACCGCCAGGTACCGCGACGCACGTAAGGGGAGATCGCATCTGGGGCCGGCGATCGTCGGTGACTACCGCTCCCAAGAGGTCGTCGAGGGCGACTTCCGCCAGATGAAGGACCCGAGCGTTGTCTCGTTCTCGCCTATGCACCACCTCACCGAGCAGAAGATCCGCGTCCACATCTTCTACTGCGTGCTCGCGCTCATGGTCGCCAAGTTGATGACCCGAGAGGCCGACCGGGCAGGCATGCACCTGAGCGTGCGAGCGCTGCTCGAAAGCCTGGCGGGCATCGAAGAGACCCTCCTTCTCTATCAAGGCGAGCGGGGACGCCCCCGTGCCCGGCGGATGCTGACCGAGATGGACGCCACCCAGCGGCGCCTCTACGACCTCTTCGGCCTCGACGCATACGCCCCGATGCGCTGAGGAGAACCGCCGAGTTATGTACTACACATCAGGACGGCCAAAACCACCCGCAGCCTGGGCCAACGTTGCGGCCACGCGGAATGGCCACGAAGGTTCCGCTAGCGGCTGCTTGGCGTCGACGGCCCGGCTCCACAGTCCTGCGGCCCAGGCCACCGCGAGCTGGCTCGCGCTGCAGTGCCCCCGTGTCGCATGGCACCCATCGAGAACGGCCGCCGTCTCCTGGACGGTTGCTTCCTTCCCAGCGCAGGTTCCCGGTGTGGAAATCACCGTGTCCAACGGCGACGGGCGGCGCTGCCGTCGCCAATCCGCTCCGAGCGCGCCATGCTGCGGGGCCGATCCAGGCTGGGCCGCCAACCGCGTTGAGGTCGACAGCACCGTCGTCGGGCGCCGGCTATGGCGCTGTGGGTCGAGATCCGGAGTCGTCCAGGGGGGCGCGGGGTCGAGGGAAGGGGCTTCGGTGGGCCGTGGTGCGAGCCGCACGAGCGGCGCCCGCGCTTCACCGAACGGCCTCGGTGTCCGTCTCGACGGCGCGTAGAGGTTGCCTCCGGGCACCATCGCCTCGGCACTCGCCGCACGACTGCCCATCGGTTCGAGATCTATCAGGGGTTCGGGACAGGGAAAGCCCCGGTCGAAAAGGCGACGATGCACCGCGGTGCACCCTGTCAGCCGATCAGCGCGGTGCCGGATCTTCACAACGACTCGTCGAGCGGCCACCTCTCGACGCCAAGCACCGTCGAGAGGTGGTTGGCCGCGGACAGCACCTGGCCGACAGTGGTACCGAGGTGTCGACGGCACCACCGGTCAAGGTCACCATCGCCTTCGGGGCCGAGGAGCACTGGACGCGATGGGCGCCCGATTGGCCCCCCGATCCTGACCGCCACCAGGTACCCGAGACTCGATCGGCACCGGGTGCTCGAGGCCGAAGACGGGGGGTCGCGGTCGTCGATAGCTCAGCGGGTCGGGCCGTAGATCTCGACGATGCCCCGGTCCTGCCAGGCGGGGGAGAACGACTCCCAGGTGATGCCGTTCACGTCGGTGGTCTCGGACTTGGTCGCCACCTCGTCGTCTTCGAACCCGAGGTGGCGGAGCCTCTCGGAGCCCGAGACGTCGGCGTTCACCGACAGGTTCACCTCAGTCGTCCGCCACAGGGCGTACTTGCCGGTGACGACCACAATCGGCGGGGCCCGAAGGCGCGCGGTGTAGTCGACGATGGTGGCTTCGAGGTCGTCGACGGCGAGGGCGACGTGGATCCGCCTCATCGTCGCTCTCGTGCCTGTGCCGCCTCTTACCGGTTGGTGTGTGCAGGTGTCATGGACCAAGCGTGCGCGACGACAGGGCAATAAGCAAAGAGATTCTTAGTATATTTGGGATAAGGCGGCCCGATGGCTCGGCCAGACTGGCTCCGGACGTTCGTTGCGGTGTACCGGGCCGGGTCGGTTACCGACGCGGCGCGCCTGCGGGGATTGTCCCAGCCGGCCGCGAGCCAGCAGCTGGCCGGGCTCGAACGGGCGGTCGGCGCCGCACCGTTCGTCCGCGGCCCTGAGGGGATGACCCCGACCGAGCGGGGACGCTCGCTGTACGGCGAGGTGTGCTCTGCGCTCGACCAGCTCGAGGTCGTCCTCGCCGGCCTCGACGCCGGTCGGGTCACCCGGGCGCGCCCAGCGCTTCGCCTGGGCTCATCCGCCGAGCTGTTCTCGGCCGAAGTGCTTCCCCGCCTCGCCGCCAGCGCGCTGTCGGTCGTCGCGCATTTGGCCGACGACGCCGAGCTGGTCGCCCGCCTGGAGCATGGCGACCTCGACGTCGTGTTCACCAGCGCCACGCCATCGCGGCGCTCGATCACCGCCCAACACGTCGGGGACAAGCGCTTCATGCTCGTCGGCACACCCCAACAGGCATCCGAGGCCGGCTTCGGCTCGCTGGGACACCTCGGCGACTGGCTCACCGGCAAGGACTGGGTTGCCTACAGCCTGGAGCTGCCGGTCACCCGGCGCTTCTGGCCGTCTCACCTCGACCGACCGTTCTCGGCAAACCTGCGCCTCGTCGCGCCGGACCTGCGAGCGGTGCTCGGCGCGGTCATCTGCGGTCTCGGGGTCAGCATGCTCCCGTCGTTCGTTTGCGCCGGAGCGCTCGCAGATGGCCAGATCGTCGAGCTGCACCCGATCGCGGACCTGGTGGCGCCCGAGCCGTGGTCGGTGTGCTTCCGCCAGGGAGAAGCGAGCCGACCAGATGTCGCCGCGCTCCTCGACGCGTTCTCCCAGCCTGGTTGAGAGGACGGCCGGCGCGACTGCTCGTCACCGACGTCAGGGTCGACTCGCATACCCCATCGCTATCAGCTCTCCGGGACGGCGCGCCGATAGCCGACCGTGTAGCGGAGACGCGTTGTTGACCACCCCGGTCGGCGGCATGCGCCTGGCGGACTACCTTCCGACGCGCACCTTCGAGCTCACGGTCCACACCTGTGACCTCGCGATCGCTTCGGGAGCGCCCATCGACGTGCCAGACCTGGCGGCTGTTGAGACCGTGGGGGTGCTGGGAGGACTCGCGTCAGGGGCCAACCCGACTGGACCGTTGCTGCGAGCCGCGACCGGGCGCGCGCCGCTCCCCGTCGCATCCAGCGTCTTTTAGCGTCTGTACACCGAACCCCCGGCGGGATGTCGCCCCTCCTCGGCCGCCCGGTGCCGGTACGCCTGGGTCTACGCAATCCGCTGCTCGGACGCCGGCTTCCTCCGACACGCCCAGGTCGTCGGGCTGGGCGATCCGGTCGAACTGCTCCGTGTCGTGGCACTCAGACCACCAGAGCGACAGGTCACAGTCCGCCCGCTTGCGCGAATCGGCTGCGAGGGCCGAGAAGAACCCGTTCACGTCGACGAGGTGCCGGAGACGTCGCTCGGCGCAGCCTTCCACGGCGCGAAACGCGACAGCGATGATCGCCACATGAGGGCAACCGCTCGAAGAGATCGTCACATCGATCCCGTACCTTGAACTCGTGAAGGTACGAGACGTCATCCGCACTCTGGAGCGTGACGGCTGGCGCCTTGACAGGCAGGTCGGCTCTCATCGCCAGTTCCGCCATCCCGACCGGCCTGGAACGGTGACGGTGGCAGGCAGACCAAGTGACGAGGTGCCGAAGGGTACGCTGGGATCGATCTGGCGGCAGGTCGGCACGTCGGGAAGGCAGAGCAGTGACTGAGTACGTCGTCGTGATCGAGCAGGAAGGCGATGCCTGGGGGGCGTACGTGCCCGACCTCCTCGGCTGCGTGGCGGCTGGGGGCTCCCGCGACGAGGTCGAAACCCTCATCGCTGAAGCGATCCCTCTGCACATCCAATCGCTGCGCGAGCATGGCGAGCCGATTCCCCCTCCGACGGCCATGGGCTCGACGAAGATCCAGGTGGCATGAGTGTTGATGAGCCCATGGTGCGCCATCACTTGATGTAGCCCTCGCGTCGGACCTTGGTGTGTCGAGCCGCGAGGGTGATCGCCGGCCCCTCGCCGAGACGCACCCGGCTCGGAGGGTAGACGTTCGGGTCTCCTGCAATGGAGGCGATGCCGCGCGGCACCGACGCCAGACGCTCGGCCGGCTCCAGGGTGTCGAGCACGACCCGGGCCACCACCGTCGTGCGCCAGCCACCAAGGTTGAGACCATGACCACCACGCCCACCGAGGGCATCACGACCGTGCTGCACCCCGTCTCGGACCTCGAGAAGGCCAAGGCCGTGTACACCGCCCTGCTCGGCCAGGCTCCGCAGCACGACGCGT
>Ga0078972_1009717_pt1 | contig 18696 bp, 14 predicted proteins | sample YelNatPaOPGAMG01_FD_67568 | JGI IMG/M metagenome (GOLD analysis project Ga0078972, IMG submission 67568) | Hot spring thermophilic microbial communities from Obsidian Pool, Yellowstone National Park, USA - OP-RAMG-01 (SPADES assembly) (version 2) | ecosystem: Environmental > Aquatic > Thermal... | reverse complement strand
CATCGGCCATGATGAGGCTTACACCTTTGGCATCTGTGACCGCTGCCGTCACAAAAGTGGCGCTGAGCTGCTGGCTGGTGACCTGAACAAGATCCATGACTACCTGGCCGCGAGAGGCGTGCGTACGGTCCTTTGGGGCGACAAACTCCAGAACATCATCATCGGCGGCGTCAACCATGGCGGGCGCGCCCGGCGTTCGGAGTGGGTGGAACGTGGCATGGACCACACCATGCTCGAAACCTACCAGGCGGTGGACTTCGTGCCCAAGGACATGCTGATCATGGACTGGTATTGGTCCCTGGACCCGCTATCTGAGCGCTTCTTCCACCGCAAGGGTTTCGATGTCATCTTCGGCAATTTCGGCAACAATTTCGCTCCGGCCACCTTCTCGCGTTGGCCAGAGCGCTCGGCCGGCGAGCACATAACGGGCGCCGAAGTATCAACCTGGTGCGACGTCAGCCAGTATGCTCTCGGCCATAACCTGGCTCTGTTCAACATGCTTGTCTCGGCAAACATGCTCTGGTGGCGGAACTACAGCGATCGCGATCGGGCAGACACTCTGGCAGCCGTGGCGGCCCTCCAGTCCAGCGCCGCCGAGTCGCTCGGTGACCGCGTACCCTCATTGCATAGCGACCAGTATCTGCCGGTGCCGCTGAGTGGAGCCGGTAACTACACCGAGACTGCCCTCGTCGGCGCTACCGGAAACTGGACTGAAGCCTGTCCGGTGCCGTTCACGGTCGCGACAGCCGCCGTTCAGGTCAGGTCCGGCGCCGAACTCAGCCAGGCCATCGCGATAGGCCGGCAGGCGACCGGCATCGCCTTCCTGCATTACTGCCTTTGCCAGCGCCAGCCCAGGCCGACCTGGGGCTACGCTGACCCAGACCAGCCCGATGACTACAACCTGCTCGGTCGGTATCTGATCACGTATACTGACGGCAGCACGGACGAAGTGGACATCCGCTATGGGGACAACATCGCGCGACCCAATCTGCGCTACGGCGAGGACGAAGCGTCATCATGTTTCTGGGCGGTTCCTGCCTGGGAGGGATATGACCGGGCCAACGCTCCCGTGACGCTCTGGGCTACAGAGTGGGCCAACCCGTCGCCGGAGAAAGAGATCCAGGACATCAAGCTGCACTACCTCGGCGATGACCCTTCGGAGCGAATCGTGCTCCTGGCAGTGACGCTCATCACCGGATAAGGCAGCCCGGACAGCGCTTTCGCTGAGAGGCGGAGACCAGAATCCTGGTCTCCGCCTCTTGCTTGTGGCCGCGAGGATGTGAACGCAATCCCGTGCAGCGCAGTTGTGCGCCGGGCAGGCGAGGCTAGCTACTTGCCCGAATCCCTGACCTTTTCGGCAGCATTGCGGATTCCGGTAATGATATTGTCGCAGTCCTCTTTGGTGAGCCGCGGGTGGATAGGCAGGTTCATCTGACGCCGGTAGAAGAACTTGTCGGCAACGGGGCAGAACTGCCCGCCATAGCCGCGCTGTTCGAGGTACTTCTTCACGCCAGTGAAGTCGTAGTTCGGCTGGTAATGCAGGATGCCCTGCACACCCTCCTCATAGTACAGGCAACGCAGGAACTCGTCCCGGCTGGCACCCAGCACTTCTGGCTCCACACATAGCGTGTAGAGGTGGTAGGAGTGGAAGCAGTCGGGGTCCTCATAGGGCGGCGTAATACCCTTGATGTCACGGATGCCCTCCGTTATGTAACGTCCGATCTCGCGACGCCGCGCGACAAGATCGGGCAGCTTCCGCAGTTGCGCCCGGCCAAGGGCGGCCTGGAACTCGTTCATGCGGTAGTTGACACCCCACTTCCCGTCTACGTCAACCACATCGAAGTGGCTGGGCAACCAGTAGTATTTCTGGTTCTCCCAGCTCTTGATGTTCATGTTGCGCAGCAACTCTATGCGCGGCACCAGGTCGTCGCGGTTGGTGGTGATCATGCCTCCTTCGCCCATCGTCATGTTCTTGAGCGAATGGAAGCTAAAAGCACCGGCGTCGCCGATCGTGCCAGCGTTGCGCCCTTTGTACTGTGAACCGTGACCGTGAGCGCAATCCTCGAGAACCTGCAAGCCATACTTGCGGGCAACCTCCATGATCGGATCCATCTGGCACATCTGCCCGGCATAATGCACGACGTAGATGGCTTTCGTCTTGGGAGTCACCTTCTTCGCCACTTCCGCCGGGTCTATGTTGTAGGTCTTTGGGTCAATGTCGGCATATATGGGGATTCCGCCTTCTTTGAGGATCACGAGCGTGGTGGCGATGAAGGTGTTAGGTGTGATGATGACCTCGTCGCCTTCCTTAATGCCGAAAGCTTGCGTAGCGACATGCATCGCCGTCGTGCAGCTCGTCGTGGCGAAGGCATGTTTGACTCCTAGGTAGCCTGCGAACTCCTTCTGGAAAGAAGCCACCTGCGGACCGGCCGTCAGCGAATCCTGCCGGAGGACATGAAGCAGTGCCTGCTCCTCATCCTCATCATAAATCGAGCCCATGAAGCTGTACGGCACCTTGACCTTGACGCCATCGTTGAAAGCATACCCTCCGGTGATACCGCCCACATTGTCCTCGAGATAGCGCGCCATTGCTTGACCTCCCTCTGAATGTGCTGACGGCCTCTAGGCCGTTGGAAACCTAATGTCCCACGGCTGCTAGGCGAGCGGACGGCCCGGCCGCGTTCACCGGAACGCGAAACGCCTCCTCGAGCACCAGAACAGCTGCCCCGACAACCGCCGCCTTCGGCCCCAATCGCGAGCGAATGATTTTCGTGTAGGCGGCCAACTCAGGAAGAGCCGCCTCCGCGACTGTCGCCTGGACCACTGGCAGGAAAATGTCCATTGCTGGCCAGATCGGGCCGCCGATGACTACCAGCGACGGGCTCAGCAGGTTGATCAGGTTCGCGGTGGCCAGGCCAACGTAGTAAGCGACCCGCTCGACCGCCTCGATCGCGAGGCTGTCGCCGGCGGATGCGTGTTCATAGACAGCTGCTGCCGTGATTGCCTCCAGTACCGCCAGGCTGGACCGGCTGCCGGCGCGTATCCGATCGTTAACCCAGCGCAGCATCGCCCGCTGTGAAGCGACAGTCTCCAGACAGCCACGGCTGCCACACTCGCAAGGTAAGCCGCCCGCTGCGATCACGGTGTGGCCCAGTTCGCCCAGCGACGTGTGGCGGCCCCGGCGAACCTCGCCATCCAAAAGGAAGGCACTGGCAATGCCAGCCCCTACGGTTATGTACACCAGGTCTGCGGCCGGCTCGCCGCCATCGCCGTACCAGTACTCGCCCATAGCGGCCAGGTTTACATCCAGGTCGCTCACAACCAGCTTCCCCAGCTTGGCACGAACCATGTCAGTCAGTGGCACGTTGCGCCAGCCAAACAGGACCGCTCGTTCGACCACACCGGATTGGTAGGCCATCGGGCCCGGGCTAGTGATGCCGACGCCAAGGACTGATGCCTCAGGCACGCCACCAGCCGACAGCACCTCTCGATAGGCAGCCCCAATCGCATCCACCACTGCAGCAGGATCGGCACTCCTGAGCGGCACAACACATTCGCTGACCACGGTGCACGCCAGGTCCAGCAGAGCGACGCGCAGGGCATCGTCAGCCGTCATGTCTACACCGACGGCGTAACCAGAATCCTCCCTCAGGCGCAGGCGCATGGGGCGTCTTCCTCGCTCCGAGCGCATGTACCCATCCTCACGGATGACGCCATGTTCCAGGAGTTCGTCCGCGATGGCGGTGATGGCGGCCGGGCTCAGGCCCAGGTCGCGAGCCAACTCCGCCCGCGACAGCGGCCGCCGTCGCAGAGCGTTTATCACGAGATAGCGGCTCAGAATGCCCCGTTTTGCGTAGCCGCTTATCCGCAGCTGCATACCGGCCTCCTCACTTCATTCACCGACCGAAGGATATTACCCTGCGCCCTGGTTGTCAAGCGCAAAGCGGCGATTTCTGGCCCTGTTGTCCCAACCAAGGTGCCCGGCCTATGGACCGAGAGGTGCTTCGCCGCATGCGCGACGGGTCGGTCGCCTTGGCCTGCTCTCCCGCAATCCCTGGCCGGCCAGTTTGTCGGGTTGCCAATCTCAGCCTCAGCATGTAGAATCTTGAAGTCTACATGTACTGGGATTGGGGATACTGATGCCAAAGCGCACATACCAGCCAAAGACTAAGCGGCGCATGCGTGTACACGGCTTCCGGAGCCGGATGTCATCTGCCGGTGGAAGGGCCGTGCTTAAGGCTCGTAGGGCCAAGGGTCGCTACCGACTGACAGTAGGGCCGTCTCGCAACTCAGTCTGAGTGTACCGCAGGAACAGGCTTAGGGGCGCAGCCGATCTTCGCAGGGCCAGGGAGGCCGGAAAGGCATATCGGGATGCGCTGCTGGTATTGCTTGTTAGCAACAGTGATAGGCCGTCTACGCGCTTTGCCTTCGTCACCAGCAGGAGAATTGGTGGTGCTGTCCGGCGGAATCGCCTTCGTCGCCTGATGCGCGAGGCAGCGAGGCGGCAGGTACGTTGGCTAAGCACCGGTCATGACGTCGTGGTAATCGCTACGGCTAGGGCCGCCGATGCGTCATATTGCCAGGTTGAGCAGTCTATGCGCTCCCTCCTGCAGCAAGCTGGATTGGGCTGAAGAGATGTCTATCGGAACCGTACTCATCGGCGCGATCCGTCTCTATCAGCTGACTATCAGTCGTGTTTTGCCGCCCACCTGCCGGTTCTACCCGAGTTGCTCACAGTACACTTGCGAGGCGATAGAACGTTACGGCGCGCTCCGGGGAAGTTGGCTCGGCCTGAAGCGTTTGAGCCGTTGCCATCCATTGAATCCGGGCGGTTACGACCCTGTACCGTAGGCACGCTTCCGGTTTCAGCCATATTCGCGGAGGGCGCTAGGTAGTATGTGGCAGACTCTAGTGGTAGGACCGCTTGAGGCGGCCCTTGTGTTCCTGGCCGACACGTTCGGCAGTGCCGGCATCCCCTACCGCTGGGGGCTGGCGATCATAGCATTCACACTCCTGATCAAGATCATCACAATTCCCCTTTCCATCAGCCAGGTTCGCTCCAGCAAGAAAATGCAGGACATGCAGCCTCAACTCAAGGCGCTGCAGAAGAAATACGCCGGCAACAAAGAGAAGCTATCCCAGGAGCAGATGAAGCTCTACAAGGAAGCCGGCGTCAATCCTTTGGGCGGCTGCTTGCCATCGCTCATCCAGCTGCCAGTCTGGATTGGCCTGTACCAGGCGCTCCTGGGCCTGGCCCACAAGAACCTTCTCACCGGAGGTTTCCTGTGGATCAGCGACTTGACATTCCCTAATACGACTGTCGGCACCAAATGGATCTGGCCGGCGACAGCCTCCAACCCTTACTGGGGCAACGGCCAGGGCTGGCTAGGCGTGATCAGCTACCTCATCCTGCCGGTGCTGACGGTGATCACCCAGATCATCACCCAGAAGCTGACCACGCCTCCCTCCACGGATGAGACTCAGAGCGCCATGAGCGGCGCCATGATGATAATGCCGTTTATGTTTGGGTTCTTTGCCCTGACGTTCCCGTCAGGGCTGGCCCTTTACTGGGTGACCAATAACCTGTTTACGATGATCCAACAGTACCTCCTGGTGGGCAAGCCTGCTCCGGCAGCGTCAACTGCGGCGGCCGGCGCTTCTTCCTTGGCTGCCGGTCCTGGTGCCGGCGAGGCCGCACGACAACGGGAAAGCGAACCGGAACCTGAGCTCGTGGAGAGCAGCGAGCCCAGCCCCAGGAGAGTGCCGCGTCAAATGCCAAAGAAGAGGGCTCGGGATGGCAGCAGAAAGCGAAGAAGGAGTTGAGGTCGTCGGCCGCACAGTTGATGAAGCCGTCCAGAAAGGTCTGGACATGCTGCATCTGCGGCGCGATCAGGTGAGCATAGAGATAGTGTCCGATGGGGCTCGCACCTTGCTGGGCTTTCGTCCGGGCCAGGTACGCGTTCGCATGGCACCGAAGTCGGGTCTGGCCAAGCCGCATCGGGCTGAAGAGCGGCGCGGAACCAGGAACCGGGTCGGCAGCGAGGTCAGCCCCACCGTCGCTGCAGCCGGCCAGGAAGCACCGCCCGAGGTGGCAGCTAGGCGCGCCGAGCCAGGGGCCGTGGGGACGGGGCCAACCCCCGAGGCCAATGCCAAACCTGCGACGGAGGCTGTCGGTGACGAGCTAGATGTGGCGCGTCGCCTCCTGGCGGACCTCCTTGAGCGTATGGGGCTGCGTGCCAGTGTCGAGGTTCATCCAGGCACTGGTGAAGAGCCGGCACGTCTCAACATCACCGGCAGGAACCTGGCGATGCTCATCGGTCGGCGCGGCGAGACTCTGGCCGCGCTGCAGTTCTTGACCCGGCTCATGGTAAGCCACAAAGTCGGCCATTGGGTCAGTGTAGCTGTGGACGTTGACAATTACCGCCTGAAGCGCGAGGAAACCCTGCGCCGTCTGGCGGTCAGAATGGGCGAGCAAGCCATCGAGACGGGCCGGGTCCAGGAGCTCGAGCCCATGCCTCCGGCCGAGCGCCGCATCATACACCTGGCTCTGCGAGATTTTGCAGGCGTATCGTCTCAGAGCATAGGCGAGGGTGAGAGCCGTCGGGTAACGATCATTCCTGCAAGAAGCAGCCGGTCTTGAGCGCGCCCACTTATCTCGTCATCGGCCACATCACCCTCGATGTGGTCAGTGGCGGATACACCATCGGCGGCACCGCCACTTACTCGGCCGTCACCGCGGCCCGGCTTGGCTGGGAGCCGCGGGTTCTTACGTCTTGCTCGCTGCAGGGCAAGCAGTATCTGGCCAAGGTATTGCCGGCCGATCAGTTCCAGTGCCTTCCCGCTGGGGCGACGACGACGTTCGAGAACGTCTATGTGGGCGGCACACGGCGGCAGCACATTCGCGCCGTTGCTGAGATGCTTCGCCCCGCTGACGTTCCCAGGGAGTGGCTGAACAGCGACATCGTTCACATCGGTCCGGTAGCAGAAGAGACGGATCCGGAACTGCTTCAGGTTTTCGCCGGGCGCTGCACCCTGGGGGTGACGCCCCAGGGCTGGCTAAGGACATGGGATAGCGAGGGGGCGATCCGCCGCCGGCGCTGGGAGCCCGATGCTCCTTCGCTCTCTTCAATAGATGCCATCGTGCTCAGTGAAGAAGATGTAAATGGGAACGCCGACCTCATCGAATACTACGCCGCTCACTGCCCCCTTACGGTGGTAACCAAGGGTTACCGCGGTTGCACTCTGCATATGCGGGGCGATGTTGTGACCCTGAACGCTCGCGCGGCGCGCGAAGTTGACCCCACCGGAGCCGGGGACGTCTTCTCAGCTGCCTTCTTCGTGCGCTTGCACGAGACTGGAGACCCGATCCTGGCGGCTCGTTTCGCCAATGTGGCGGGCTCTTTCTCTGTGGAGCAGGTCGGCATCGCCGGCATACCCTCTCGGCCGATAGTTGAGGCCTGGCTGGCCGATCACCCTGATTCCTGAACAGCCATGCCAAGCGGGAAGATTCTGGCCGTGGCAAACCAGAAGGGTGGGGTCGGCAAGACCACAACCGCGGTCAGCTTGGCGGCCTGTCTCGCCAGCCTTGGCTTCACCGTCTTGCTGCTCGATTTCGACCCCCAGGCTAACGCCACCGGTAGCCTGGGCTTGGACAGCCGCACGATCCACCCTAACGCATACGATGTGCTTGCCGGTCGCGCCGCGGTCCCCGCAGCCGCGCTTCCCGTCGAGCGCCCTGGCATGTACCTGCTGCCATCCAACCCCGATCTTGGCGGGGCCGAGGTGGAGTTGGTGGGGCTGGACGGACGCGAACTGCTGCTGCAGGAGCGCCTCGCCGATGCAGCAGCTGCCTATGACCTCACTCTGATTGACTGCCCTCCCAGCCTGAGCCTGCTCACGGTCAACGCGCTGGTTGCCGCAAGTGATGGCGTCCTCGTACCCGTGCAGTGCGAGTACCTTGCTCTCGAGGGGCTGAGCCGCCTGATGCAGACAGTAGAGGCCGTGCGCCGGTCATTCAACCCTCGGCTTGCCATTGCTGGCATCCTCATGACCATGTACGATGTCCGCACTAACCTTGCGGCAGAGGTCGTGCAGGAAGTGCGCCGGCATCTTCCCGGCCAGGTGTTCCGCGAAGCGATTCCCCGCTCGGTGCGCCTCAGCGAGGCACCAAGCCGTGGCCAGACCATACTCAAGTACGCGCCAAACTCGGCCGGCGCCGTCTCGTATATGCTCGTCGCCCGAGAACTCGCCCAACGGCTGAGCCTGGGTTAGGACTGCGACGATGGTTGATCGCAAGCGCGGGTTGGGACGCGGGCTTTCGGCACTGCTACCCGGCACTGAGCCAGGGCTACAACTCGTGCCACTGAGCGAGATCGCCACGAACCCTATGCAGCCCCGGCAGCGGTTCGCCGAGGATTCGCTTCAGGAACTGGCGGCCAGCATCAGAGAGCACGGCGTCCTGCAACCGTTGCTGGTGACGCCGTTGGTGCCATCCCGCCCCACAGGCGAGCACTACCAGCTAGTCGTGGGCGAGCGCCGTCTCCGGGCTGCCCGCATGGCCGGCCTCGAAAAGGTGCCCGTCCTCGTACGCGGACTCTCCTCTCGCGAGTCTCTGGAAGTTGCCCTGGTAGAGAACCTGCAACGCCAGGACCTCAACCCTGTCGAGGAGGCTCAGGCTTTTCAGGAGTTGATGCTCGCCTTCGGGCTGACACAGGAGGAGGTTGCCGGCCGAGTTGGCAGGAGTCGCTCCGCCGTGGCCAATAGCCTCCGGCTCCTCAAGCTGCCCGAGCCGGTTCTCACCATGCTCCAGGATGGCCGCCTCTCAGAAGGCCAGGCGAGGCCCCTGCTTGCTCTCGCGTCTGACGATGCCATCATCCGTGCAGCACGGCAAGTGGTGGATGGGGACCTCACGGCACGCCAGTGCGAACGGCTTGTCCGCGAGCTCTTGGCGCCTGCTTCTCACCACCGGCCTCCACAGGCGCCCAAGCCACAGCCTACCCAGCTTGAGGAGCAACTCCGCCGACGGTTGGGCACAAAGGTGAACCTCGTGCGCACGCGACGCGGCGGCAAGCTGGTCATCCACTTCTACTCTGACGAGGAGTTGGACAGCATCGTAAGAAGCATTGTGGGGAGCGATGAGGGGCTGTGAAGTCGAGTCGCGATCAGGACATGGTCTCCGGGAACCGGCGCCCAGGAACCCTTTTGTCCCCGTCGCGCCTCGTTATTCCCTGGTCATCAAACACGGAGAGCAGGGCCAGCGTTGAGCGGCGATTGCTGGCCCAGGTATCGCGAATCTCGGCGACGGTGGCCCCTCCTCGCTCCTGCATAAGGCGGACCAGGCTCGCCAGTGCCGAGTTGAATGCTTCCGCTGAGATGAGAATGTCATCGGGCAGGCGAATGATCCGACCGGCTGCCACTGCGGCTTGGAGCAGCTCGGGTCCGGCCTCAGCGACCACTTCGCTCTGGGCCAACCCGGCGGCTCCCGCCGCTGAGAGCCTGGCCATTACAGCCTCCAGCCTGGACGCATCGTCTGCTGATAGCTGTGGTTGCCAGCCCGCTAGCCGCAGCCGGTCCCCATCCTCGGCGAGCAATCCGTCGGTTGCCAACTGCGCGACCACGCTGGCGAATACTGCCTGGCGAAGGCGGAGGATGCGACGCAATTCCTCCCTCGGCATGCCCTGGCGAAGGGGGTAGCGCTGATGATAGTCGTGCAGTGCATCTCTTGCAGCTCGACTCAGGGCTTCCCAATTCGCGCGTGCCGCCACGATCTGGTTGCCACTCGCAGTGCCAGGCCCAAGAGCTGATACCTGCCCCTGCTCGATCAGCAGGCGCACGAGAGCTCGAGCGCGGGGCAAGGACACGTCGAGCCAACGCGCGACCATTTCCAGGGGCGCTGGCCCATTCCGCTCGAGCCTCATAAGGACCTGCTGCTCTTCCGTAGCATCCTTGAGGGCTCCAAGCCAGGACAGTGTCCGGCTATCAAAACGCTTGTGCCTCCGAACCGGGCTGCTGTCCACGACCCTACCACCGCCAACCGTCGCCGAAGGCGATGCCGTCCGCAGAATGAAGCGGTCACCGCGGCAGATGGGCATCGCCTGATCGCATACGATCTGAACCCACTGTTCTGACCCCGGTGCCATGTAATCGGCTTCAAGCAGTCGCACCCGCACGAGGGAGTCAAACGTGCCCGAGAACAGTTGCAGTTCATCGCCATGTTCAAGCGGCACCGAAGCGCTCTCGAGGTAGCGGACACGGGCATCGAATAGACGGGTGGGTCGCAGCCAGTCTCCGTCGCTCAGCACTTCGCCACGATGGACCTGCTCCTTCTGCAGACCGACTAGGTTAGCCGCCACCCGGCTACCTGGCATGGCCACCTCCAGCGCCCGCCCGTGGGTCTGCAAAGAGCGGATGCGCGCCTGAAGCCCCGATGGCTGAATGATGACAGCCTGCCCTAAGCTCAGCCTGCCGCCAGTGAGCGTGCCAGTCACAACAGTGCCGTGGCCTCTCAGGCTGAACACCCGGTCTATCGGTAGCCGAGCCTGTCCAAGGTCCGGAGGTGGAGGCAACTGCCCGAGAAGCGTGTCTAGAGTGCGAACCAGCTCTGGCAGTCCCTGACCCGTGGTCGCACTCGTGATGCAGATCGGAAAGTGGGATAAGCTGGTACCAGCGACCTGTTCCCTCACCTCCTCGACTACCAAGTTCAGCCAGTCATCCTCAACCATATCTGCCTTGGTTAGTACGATGATGCCGTTGGCGATCCCCAAGAGGTCGAGGATTGCGATATGCTCCTTCGTCTGCGGCATGATCCCTTCGTCGGCAGCGATAATGAGCAGAACGGCATCAATGCCGCCAACGCCAGCAAGCATGTTATGGATGAAATCGCGGTGACCAGGGACGTCAACGATACCGGCGATGATGCCACTGGGAAGAGGGAGAGCAGCGAACCCGAGGTCAATCGTCATCTGGCGCTCCTGCTCTTCCCGTAGACGGTCCGGGTCGGTGCCAGTCAGCGCCTTGACGAGCGTGGACTTGCCGTGATCAACGTGGCCCGCCGTTGCCACGACGCGGTAGACTACGGCCTGGCTCACGCGCTTCGCTGCCCCTCACGCTGGCGCGAGACAAGAGCCAGCCGCTCCTGAGCCTCCGTCACCAGAGCCTCAGCCTCCTCCTCCATCGTCTTCCACAGCCGCTCGATCTCAGGCTGAAGCGCCTCAAGGCTCGCCAGCAAGTTGTTGATGCGGGCATCAGCGGCCTCGTCGTGGTTCTGCAGTTCAGCTACGATGCGAGACGAGTCCATCTCGTGCCTGGCCCAGCGTTTCTCGTTCTGTTCCTGCCACTTCTCGAGCTCGTGCTTCTGACGTTCCTCCGCCATCCGCTGCACCTCGGCGACCTGCTTGCTCTCTCGGACGAGGCGTTCCTCCAGCTGCGACAGCCCCTCCAGAGTGCGGGTGGCGGCATCATGAGCCTCACGGAAAAGCCGCATTTCCTTGGCGTAGCGCTCCATCTGCTGCTGGAATTCCTGCAGCGTCTGCGCCCAGCTGGCCATCTGACGTACGTCTTCAGAACGGTCCTTCAGATAACGCTCGTTCGATTGCGAGATCTTCTCAGCAAGAGCAGGCAGGGCGGCACGCAGTTCTTCGATTCCCGCCGCGGCGCGACGCAGTTGCTCGTCCAGCAACTCGAAGCGCCCCGGATAAGGCTCGAGGCGTTTGAACAGCTCCGAGACTTCCTGCTGCAGCTGAGCAATACGCTTGCCGTCCTGTAGCCTCTGCTCCTCGAGGTACGCAGACCGGCGCGGCCACTCGCTGATGGCCTTATCAACGTCAACCATCTTCTCGCGCAAAGCCACCAGTTCCTGCGACAGTCGCCTGTCCTCAACAAACCGCGTCTCCAACCGATCCATGAGTTCAGGCAAGATCTCGATACGCTTCCGCAGCTCGGCCAGAGCCCGGCTCTGAGCTTCGACATCGGCCAGGCGAAGTCGCGTTGCCTCGCGCTCCGCGCGGTGTCGTTCCTCCTCAACGTTCTCGATCATGCTCACGAGTTCTTTCTTGAGCAGTTCCGTACTGCGGCTGAACTCCGGCATGCGAGCCTGCTGCGCCTGGAGGCTCGCCAGCCTGCTCTCCATTTCCTGCAGCTTGCGAGCCTGTTCGCTGATCTCAGTCGCCTGGCCTTCGAGCCGCTGCTGAAGGCGTGCGATCTCGGCGCGGTCCTTGCGGTGCTCTTCATCAAGCCAGGACAGGGTGTGCAGAGCCTGAGCGAGATCGTTGGCCTGTGTATTGGCAGCACTGGTCACGGATTGAGCTCCTCGATTTCACCTGTCGCCAGTTGCACCACACGCTCGGCGATGTTCGTCGCCCGGTCGGCGGCGCGCTCCAGGTTGTGTGATACCCAAATCAGGTAGGTAGCGCGGGTGATCGTCTTGGGGTCATTGATCATGAAGGTGAGCAGCTCGCGGTACACCTGGTCCGTCAGGGCATCAACCTCATCGTCGCCCTCAGCGACCTGCCGCGCACGCGTCGCATCTCGGCGGACGAAGGCATCCAGCGCGTCGTGAATGAGCTGGCGCGCCAACTCGGACATACGCGGGATGTCGAGCAGTGGCTTCAGCGGCGGTTCCTCAAGCAGACGTAAAGCGATCTTGGCGATGCCCTCCGCGTAGTCGCCAATGCGCTCCAGTTCAACCGCAACGTTGAGGACAGCGATTATCAGACGCAGGTCCCGAGCCATCGGTTGCTGCGTAGCGAGCAGCACAATACACTGTTCCTCGATGTCGCGTTGAGCCCGGTTGATCTTGACATCATCGGCGATCACCGCGCGTGCCTCTTCGGCGTTGCGCGATGAAAGCGATTTGACAGCGCGATCCACTGCCACGTCCACCAACTCACCCATAACCATTAGCTGGCGTCCGAGAGACTGCAGCTGCTGTTCAAGGTTTTCACGTGGCATCGGAGCACTACCTCGATTGAGCATGCGGAACGGCTGAGGACCTTGAGCGCCACTAAGGCACCCACGCTATGAAGGCGATTATAGCATCATGGTGGCTCGCCTACAATCCACTTCCCAAAAGGCTTCCCTCATATCCTCGACGCCAACACATACGCACCGTGCAATCCAGGCTGCGACCGGTTCGAGTCCTTGTGCCACCAATGGCACTGACGTGGCCCAAGCCACGCCGGCGGAATGGCACGGGCGCGAAACCTGGCAGTCGGAGCAGAGGGAAGCCGTGGCCTGCCGCGGAGCACAATGAAACAGGGCGGACGCGCTAGCATCCGCCCTGTGACGCCGATCGTGCTACAAACTGCCGATCACCTGATCGGGACTCTCGTCTCCTTCGTCTCAGTGATCAGGTTGGCCTCGCCACCCTTACTCTTCTGGATGGCCCAGCCGACCAAGAGAATCGAGCCCACGACAAAGAGAACGGAGAAGATACTGAGCTTGCCGCCGTACTGGACGACCAGCGGCAGGACCAGCAGCGACACCAGGTTGACCACCTTGATCATAGGGTTCAGTGCCGGACCAGCCGTGTCCTTGAGCGGGTCACCAACGGTGTCTCCGATGACGGCCGCAGCATGCTGGGGCGAGCCCTTGCCACCGTAGAGGCCATCCTCGATGATCTTCTTAGCGTTATCCCAGGCACCGCCGGTGTTGGCAAGGAACACTGCCATCAACTGGCCGGTCACGATGATGCCAGCCAGGAAGCCACCAAGCGTCCAGGCACCCATAGCCATGCCCAGGGCAATGGGCGTGAGGATAGCGATGATGGCCAGGTTGATCAGTTCACGCTGGGCCGAAGCAGTGCAGATCGTGACAATCCGGGCGTAGTCAGGCTTCACAGTACCTTCCATGATGCCCGGCAGGTGGAACTGGCGCCGCACTTCCTCGACAATCAGGCCCGCTGCCCTGCTCACGGCCCGGATAGCCAAAGAGCTGAAGAGGAATGGCACGGCACCACCGATGAGCAGGCCAACAAAAACGCGCGGGTCAGCGACATTGATCGGCGACACTGCGCTCTTCGTGTAGGCTGCGACGTCGGTCACGAACGACCCGAACAGAGACACGGCAGCCAGCACTGCCGAAGCGATAGCGACGCCCTTGGTGATGGCTTTCGTCGTGTTGCCGACGGCATCCAGGTCCGCCATGATCTGACGGGCACGCGGCTCCAGATCAGCCATCTCGGTGATACCTTGAGCGTTATCGGAGATGGGGCCAAAAACGTCCATTGCCACGTTGTTCCCGGTGTGGGACAGCATGCCGATGCCGGCCATCGCAACACCGTAGAGAATGAACGTGGGGTTAGGATCGCTGCCGTAGATCAGAATCGAAGCGATGATGGTGAGGGCGATGATCACCAGGGCCCAGACCGAACTCTCGAGACCAATTGCAAGGCCGCGCAAGATCAGCGTCGCCGCACCGGTCTTGCTTGAGGCGGCGATCTCCTGCACTGGCTTGCGGTCAGCATGTGTGAAGTAGCTGGTGTACTTGTTGAAGCCAATCGCGAGCAGAATGCCGGCAGCGGTGCTCAAGAAGACGCGCCAATCATGCACATACAGCCAGGCGAGCAAGCCGAAGCTCGTGGTCGAGATGAGCGACGACAGGTCGTAGGAAAGGTCCATCGCCTTGAAGGCGTCCTCGCCTACCTTCCACCACGCCACCGCGTAAGTGCCGATGATGGAGCTGACCACGCCGATGCCGCGGACAAGCAGCGGGAAAACGATCCAGCGCAGGTCCACCGGCCCACCCTTCGGCGAGAGGGCCAGACCAAGGATCATGGCTGAGACCATGGTCACTTCGTAGGACTCGAAGATGTCGGCAGCCATCCCAGCGCAGTCACCCACGTTATCGCCCACGAGGTCGGCGATCACTGCCGCGTTACGCGGGTCGTCCTCGGGTATGCCCTGCTCGACCTTGCCCACAAGGTCCGCGCCCACATCTGCGGCCTTGGTGTAGATGCCGCCGCCGACACGCATGAACAGTGCCAGGAGAGTGCCGCCAAAACCGAACCCGAGCAGCACATCAGGCGCATGAGCGCCGTAGAGCAGGAAGATCAGGGTGCCACCGAAGAGACCCAACCCATCGGTAAGCATGCCGGTGACTGTACCGGCGCGGTAGGCAATGCGGAGAGCTTCATGAAAACTCGTGCGCGCTGCTGAGGCGACACGCACGTTGCCCTGGACCGCCATGTTCATGCCCAGGAAACCTACAGAGGCTGAGAACAAAGAGCCCATCAGGAACGCTGCGCCTCGCCCAATGGCGATCTGCATCTTGGTGGCAGCATCCATCCCAGCGGGTGTCTGAGAGAGCGCTGCTGTCAGGTAAAGCGCAACTGCCAGAAAAGCGACGAGAGCGAGGATCGTCTTGAACTGGCGCCGGAGGTACGCATTGGCGCCCTCACTGATAGCGTTGGAAATTTGCTGCATGCGGTCAGTGCCCTTACCCCAGGCGAAAACCTGGCGCGAGAGCATGTACGCATACAGCAGAGCCGCCACAGCCACAGCCATCACGGTAAACAGACCCGCCATCTCGAAGGCTGAGGCTCCGATCACACCATGCATGACTTCATGCCTCCTTAATCCTTGGTATCCCCAATGCTCGTCACGGCAGGCTACACCATCGTGGACCGCCGTTAACGTCCTTACGAAAGGCCACGCGGCACAAAAACAGAGGGAGGTTGACTACCCCTCCCCCTAGCAAATGCTGAGACCTATATTGGAGGCCAGCCAACTAGGTCGCTGGCGGGATGGTTCAATAGCCGGTGCGCATTATAGCATAGGGCAAAGGCCTGTCAAAAAGCACTCTGGGCACCCCAGGCAGCCGGCCGATTCCGCGTTGACTGGCCGCTGCCGCCACAGCTATACTGTCGGCGCTCGGGTACGGCTCGCTGCCGGCTCGGCTATGTACTCAGGGAAAGGACACACCTGATGACTGACTCTTCTAACCGCCTCGCTACCCTCCTGGCCATGTCACAAGAGCTTGGCCTGCCAGGGAACGGTTACGTTATATTGGGCGAAGGCAACACAGCCGCTCGTGAGGACGAAGACAGCTTTTGGGTGAAGGCGAGCGGCTACCCGCTGCGGGCCATAGGTAGTGCCGGGTTTGTGCGGGTGCGCTTCGAGCCTCTCTACCAGGCCCTACCGCAAGACCTGGACGACGCCGCTGTCGCTGACGCTCTGAGGAAATCGCGGGTTGATGCCGACGCCCCCCGGCCCAGCGTCGAGACCTTCCTCCACGCGATAGCAATTCAGGAAGGGCGGGCCGAATTCGTCGGTCACACCCATCCTGTCGCCGTAAACCGCGTGCTCTGCTCTCGCGAGGGCGAGGCAGCCGTTTCTGGGCGCCTGTTCCCCGACCAGGTTGTCAGTTGCGGCGCCCGGTCGCTCTACCTGCCCTACTGCGACCCCGGCCTGGCGCTTGCACGCGCGTTTCGCGAGGCGCTGCTTCGCTTTCAGGATGACAATGGCGAGTCTCCCCGAGTCGTGCTTATTCAGAACCACGGCCTGATTGTGCTCGGTCAGAATGCCGAGGAAGTCCTGGCCACGACGGCCATGACCGTGAAGGCTTTCGAGATACTCTGGGGCACATATGCCATGGGAGGGCCGCACTTTCTCTCAGAGGAGCAGGTGCGTCGCATCCAGGGCCGGCCCGATGAACACTACCGTCGGCAACTGATCAACAAGCAGGCGTGAAACAAGGAGCAGCAGGTGGCCTCTTCAGTGCACATTGACATTGGGATCAACGGCGCCTTTCTCACGCGGCGTTGGGAACGCCCCGAGAACTGGATGCGCCTCACCGCTGAACTTGGCTTTCCCTACCATGAGTTCTGCTCTGACGTTCTCGACCCTTTCTTCTCCGGCGATGCCAGCTATCAGGCTGACACCGCTCAAGCCGTCCGAGAGGCTGCCGAGCATCACCGGGTCAAGGTCTGGGACGTCTATACTGGCGTTGCGACCCATCGCTTCCACGGCCTGTCGCACAGCGATGCCTCAGTGCGGCGTCGCATGGCAACCTGGATCATACGCACCATGCACCTGGCCCTGGCCATGGGTGCTCAGCGCGTCGGCGGACACTGGGACGCCGTTCCAGCCGAGTACCTGACTGACTCGACCGCAACTGAGCAGGTCACCGCCCGAACACTAGTGCAGTTCAGGCACCTAGCCGAACAGGCAAAGGCCCTGGGACTGTCCGCTCTATACAACGAACAGATGTACATCCCATCCGAAAAGCCCTGGACGATCGAAGAGGCAGAGGCTTTCCTGCATGGTGCCAACGATGGCCGGGTCGGCGTCCCGATCTACCTCACTGTAGACGTCGGCCACCAGGCCGGGATGCACTACGGCCTGGAAGGGCCCGACCTTGACTACACCGCCTGGCTGCGTCGCCTCGGACCATATTGTGAGGTCATCCATCTGCAGCAGACGACGCCGGACGCCAGCCACCATTGGCCATTCACGCCAGAATACAACGCCCGTGGCCATATCCAGTTGGAGAAGGTACTCCAGTCCCTCGAAAGCGGCTTCGCCCAGGCTGGCGCCAGCCCCTTGAGCCAGGTGCTTCCGCCAGTCACTCAGCAGGTGTTGGTTGCTGAGATAATACCCGGGAGCACAGTCAGGGAAGAGACGCTGCTCAGGGACCTGGAAACAAGCCGGCGCTACCTCCGCCAGTACGTGCCAGAGGGCGGACTTACGCTCAGCTACTAGAGGTGCTCCATGAGTCTGTTAGGGCTGGACATCGGCACGACCGGCTGCAAGGCTATCATCTTCAGCGAGGCAGGGACGATCCTCGGCCGTGCCTATCGCGAGTATCCTCTCATCCAACCGCAGCCAGGCTGGATTGAGCTCGACCCGGCGCTCGTGTGGTCACGTGTCGAGGACAGCATTCGCGAGGTGGCGGCGTTGGCCGGCTCTGGGGACCCCGTCGTCGCGCTGGCTGCGTCTGTCCAGGGAGAAGCGGTATGCCCCGTTGACGACGCGGGCACGCCCCTGGCCAACAGCATCGTCACTTTCGACAACCGCACGTTGCAGCAGGCTGAGCAACTGAGAAGCAGCCTGGGCAGCAGTCGCATCTATGACATCTCGGGCCAGCCACTGCACCCGATGGGCACTGTCAACAAGATCGCCTGGTGGAAGCAGAACCGGCCTCAGTTGTATCAGCAGGCGCACAAGTTTCTTTGCTTCGGGGACTTCGCACTGAGTCAGTTGGGGGTGCCGCCGGTCATGGACATGTCCATGGCTGCCCGCACGATGGCATATGACATCCAGCAGAAGCGCTGGTCGCCAGACGTGCTGGGGGCGTTGGACCTGGACGAGGGCAAGTTGCCCGCAGTCTCTCCCAGCGGTACTGCCGTGGGGACTTTGCCTGACGAGACATGCGAGCGCCTCGGTCTACCGCCGGGTGTGCTGGCTGTGGTCGGTGGCCATGACCAGCCTTGTGGTGCCTTGGGTGCCGGGGCTGTAGCGCCTGGCAGGGCAATGTATGCGATCGGGACGGTGGAATGCGTCACCCCCAGCCTCGGGGCGTTCACGCGAGAGCTCGGCGAGCGCGGCTTCCCGTGCTATCCCCATGTCGTCTCCGGCCAGTATGTCACCCTTGGCTTCAACTTCGGGGGTGGTTCGATCCTGCGTTGGTATCGCGATAACTTCGCTCAGGCCGAAATGGCAGAGGCGCAGGCCAGCGGCCGCGACATCTACGACGTCATCC
>Ga0078972_1009715_pt1 | contig 18717 bp, 19 predicted proteins | sample YelNatPaOPGAMG01_FD_67568 | JGI IMG/M metagenome (GOLD analysis project Ga0078972, IMG submission 67568) | Hot spring thermophilic microbial communities from Obsidian Pool, Yellowstone National Park, USA - OP-RAMG-01 (SPADES assembly) (version 2) | ecosystem: Environmental > Aquatic > Thermal... | reverse complement strand
TCCCATACACCCGCAACCCGTCCGGATCGAACAGCACCGTCCCGTCAGATGTCTCTTTCATGAGGAAGAGTTCGCCGCCTGATCTCCCCAATCTTCATCTCAAGTGCGGTAGAGCCAGTTTACGCCGTGACAGATGGGGCAGCAGTGCACTTCACCAAGGCCCGGGCGACGCTTTGCGCCGGCAAGAGAAGCGCTCATCTCATCACGGCCGCCGCCTTGGCGCCGTCGTCACAGGATAGCGGCCAAACTGGGCCGTATTCCCTTGGATAGGACTCTTGTTCAGGAGGCGGCCATCATGCCTGGAAGCGGCGCGGCTCAGGACCCGGCCAGGCTGCGTGGCGAGTGCAAACGGTTCCTCGCCGGGCATGGTCGGCGCACCACGGCCGACCTTCTTTCCCTCATCCCCCCCGACACCGTGCAGGACCGCTACGGCCGCGGAGGCGTCGTCGCCGAACTCGAGGAGGAAGTCGCCACCCTCCTTGGCAAAGAAGCCGCCCTCTTCCTTCCGAGCGGAACCATGGCGCAGCAGATTACCTTGCGGGTCCACGCCGACCGGCGGTGTCGCCGGGACATCGTCTTCCACCCTTACTGCCACCTGGACTGGCATGAAGGCCGCGGCTACGAAAGGCTCCACGACCTTCATGCGGTACCCGCCGGTTCCCTGGGCGAGCCCCTTGGCCCCGAGGCCCTGCGGGAAGTCACCGCGCCGCCTGCGGCGCTTCTGATCGAGCTCCCGCAGCGCGACCTCGGAGGCACCCTCCCCCCGTGGGACGAGCTCGAGGCGATGGTCGGCTGGGCGAAGGCAAGCGGTGCCGCGGTGCATATGGACGGTGCCCGGCTGTGGGAGGCCACGCCCTATTACGGCAAGACGCCCGGGGAGATCGCGAGCCTCTTCGATACTGTGTACGTGTCCTTCTACAAAGGCCTGGGCGGCATCACCGGGTGCTGTGTCGCAGGACCGCAGGATGTCATCGCCGAGGTCTCGGAGTGGCGCACCCGGCACGGGGGGCGGCTCTTCGGCCTGTGGCCCTATGCCGCGTCCGCCCTCACCGCCCTGCACGAACGCCTGCCGAAGATGCCGGCGTACTACCGCCACGCCCTGGCCATCGCCCGGGCCCTCCAAGGCGTACCCGGACTGCGGATCCTTCCGGATCCGCCGCAGGCGCCGATGATGCACATCCAGCTCGACGTCACCCCGGACGAACTGGCGTCACGCGCCCACGCCATCGCCCGCCGGGAGGGTGTGTGGACGTTCGACCGCCCCTTCTCCGTCGACTCGGCGTCGCGCCTCACGATCGAGTTTTCTCTCGGGGACGCCACGCTGCAGTTCACACCGGATGAGGTCCGCGCCCTCTTTGGGGAACTCGCCGGTCACTGACCGGCAGGCACCCTGCGGCGGGCCGCACCCACAAAGCGACCCCTGGGAGGACGCGCAAGAGATGGTCGATCCGCGACGGGAACTCGGCCTCGACGATCTGCGCCTGATGCAGGCGCTGGCCTAGGACGTGATGTCCTCGCGCCCCGAACTCCTCGTCGGTGGTGCGACCGTTGGCGAACTCGCCTGGGTGTACGGCAAGGACCGGGCGGCACGCGCCCACACGTGGCGTCACCGCCTTTGGCGCCAGAAAGGTGGCAGCAGCAGGCTGGACGCCTGGGCCTGGGCGCATCTCCCTTACGCGGTGACGAGAAGTGACGGGTCCACCTCAACCTCGGACAGCGCCTACCTGGCCTGGCTCATCCGACCGGATCGTCCCAACCTCGTGGACGAGGTCCTCGCGTGGTACGCGAGGCAGGCACCGGATGTCGACAGGTACGTCATCCCCCAGGACCAGGATGGGGCGATGCTCGCCCGCCTACCCGGCCACGGCTACGTCCCCGATCCCGAGATGGCGGGCGACGACGGCGATTGGCACCAGTTGAACCGACGCTCGCTCACCGACCTTGAGCCGCCCCAGTTGCCCAAGGGCTTTCGGTTCCGCAATGCCGCCGATGTCGGACCTGTGGCCGCCACCCAGGCACATGTGGACGCCTGGTATCCTTCGACGTTCACCGAGGCCTCGATGGCTGGCGTCCAGGCGACCTGGCCGTACCGGCATGACCTCCACGTGCTCATCGAGGCACCGGATGGCACCCTCGTCGCCTGCGCCATCATCTGGTTCGACCCCGCAAGCCGCACCGCCGAATTTGAGCCGGTGGGAACGCATCGCTCCTACCGGCGCCTCGGACTTGGGACAGCACTTTTGCGGCACGGCATGCGCCTTTCCCGTGACGCAGGGGTCCGGACCATGCTGGTCGCCTGCATCGGCGCGGCCGCCCGGCCCGCGGCCCGCGACATCTACTACGGCGTCGGGTTCTCTCCGATCTCGCGCCACGTCCCGTATGTGATGCGGGCCCGGTAGACGGGAGGCCCTCACGTGAGATACCCGGTGCGAGGCAACGTCCATACGGACGCCTGACCCACGCAGACGCTCGGCATCTGTTGGTGTCGCCTGAGGGTCAGTCGGCAAGGCGACGGGCGACCAGCGTCGCCACCGCCATGATGGTCAGCATGGGGTTGACGCCCGTCGGCGTGGGGAAGAGGCTTCCGTCGGCGACGTGCAGCCCTTCGATCCCATGGACGCTGCCGTCTGGGCCCGTGACGGACGTGCGTGCATCCGTGCCGAGGCGATAGCCGCCCATCTGGTGTGCGCTAAAAAGGGCCATGCGGTTGCGATGGAGAGGCCTCTCCCAAAGGGCCGCCTCAAAGGCGCCCACGTCTTTCTCGCCAGCGGAAAGCGGGCGTTCGTAGAGGGCGGTCACCTCCGTCGCCCCCCCCCCCGGCGAACGCCACCCTGGCCAGGGTGGCCAGCCCCTCTTTGAGCATGCGCAGGGTGTCATCCCCGAGGCGGTAGGTGAGTTGGGCCCCGTCGCGTCGGACCCTGATCCTCCCCCCCTGCCTGTCCCGGGCAAGAACAATGAAATCTGCCATGTGGGCGGCGTCGTTCATGAAGGAGCGGTGGGTATCGGCGCCATCCCAGGGAGCCGCGAGGGCGATGAGCCCCGGGTGCCCGGGTGCCGTCTCAAGGTAAAAGCCATAGCCGCCGTTTCGACCCGCGAAGGCGTGGGACAAGACGCTCATCGGAGCGCCTTCCCAGCTCCTGATGGGCTGGGCGTAGCGGGCACTGAGGGCCGTCGTGGGATGAAGGTAGATGCCGCGTCCGAGCCACGGACTGGCGATCCCGGAGCGCAAGAGGATGGCGGGCGTGTTCAATGCTCCGGCGCAAAGGACCACTTTGCCTGCACGGATGAAGACATCCTTCCTGGTGCCGTCGGGCGCGGTCCAGGTGGCATCGACGCCCTCGACGCGACCACCTTTCAGGCACACCGAGCGGACAGCCGTTCCCACCAGAAGGCGCGCCCCCGCCTTCGTGGCGTCGAGGAGAAAGGTCTCAAGCACCGACTGCTTGCCGCCGTGGGGGCATCCGTAACCGCAGGCGCCGCACCGCCCTTCGCAGCCTCGGACATTGCGCGGGATGCGGGCCGCCGGCAGGCCAAGGGCGTCGAGCCCGCGCAGGAGGGCGGCGTTGTTGGGGTTGTCCGGGCTCTCCCCGACGCCCACCGAAAGCCTGCCCTCGACGTGGGCGCAAGCCTCCTGCATGGGAGACGAGGCGAATTCGGCCATGCCGGTGAGAGTGGCCCACTCCTGAACGACGTCCGCCGGCGCCCGCAAGGACGCCATCCAGTTCACGACCGTTCCTCCGCCCAGCGCGCCGCCTGCGAGCAGCATCACCTCGAGGTCGTCCGTGGCGAGCACGCCGCCCCCAAGATAGAGCCGGGGCATCATGTCCGCCTCTCGCCCAATGAAGTCCGCCCGGTCCAGATACTCGCCCTGTTCCACGATGAGGACGTCGTGTCCCGCCCCAGCGAGCGTGGCGGCGACGACACCACCTGCCGCGCCGCTGCCAACGACCAGGACGTCGGCAGCAAGGGTGGTCTCCCCGTCCGGACTGATGGGATGAAAGCGCGGCGGGGATGGAGGTGGAGGGGGTGGTGGTGTGAAGGCCATGGTGGCCCAGTTGGGGTTTTGGCCGGACGCGTCGAGGCGCGCATAGGCGAGGAAGAGCGTGAGTCGCTTCAAGGCCTGATAGCCCTGGCGAAGCGGGGCCAGGCGATGATCCCGCATCCGCAGGAGCACTCGGGTGGCGACTTCGGGCGCGTCAATGGCCTGCGGCACGCCCGTGAGTGCCGCTCGCGTCAGCGGCTGGGAGAGTGCGACAAGAAGGAACCGGAGCCGGCCTGATCGGCCCGCGGCAACCGTGCGAAGAGTTCCTCAAGGTCTGCCGCCAGCGCGCCGGGTCCGTCCGGGCCACTCGCCTTTCCGGCCAGAGCCGACACGAACGCCACAAGTGTCCGCCGCTTGTCACCATCAAGTCCGAGCGTCGGTCGGCACGTCCTCTCCTTACCTCGCGGCGGTGCCGCCAGGTCCCTGCTACCGGGCTGGATTCGAGACCCTGCGGCGTCCTTCCCCTCGAAGGCGACACACTCTGGCAGCTTCTTGGGCTGATCCACCTGGCTGTCGCACCAAGGGTGGACGTCGCATCGCATCGACATCTCCGGGAGAGCTGGTGGGGCGCTGCGGCGTTTTCCGCGCTGTCGCGGACTCGAAAGGGCGACCGGACCTGACGCTCGGCCGTCTGACGCGGGATCTGACGTCCGACACCTCCCTCTACGAGATCCGCGAGCGGGAACCGGTCGTCGTCGTTGTGAAGGTTGGGCACCGACGGGGCGTCGTCAGCGCGCCGCCGCTTTCCCGGCCCTCTCCGTGATCTTCGTCACCGCCCGCTTCTCGATGCGGCTTACGTAACTGCGGGAGATTCCAAGCCGTCTTGCGATCTCCCTCTGCGTATGGCGTCTTGACCCTATCCCCAGCCGCAGTTCGAGGACCTCCCGTTCCTTCCCCCTCAATGTGGCGATGCGGGAGAGCAGCTCCTTGATCTCGTCCGCCTGGGCCACGTGCTCCAGGACCTGCTCCGCCTCCGATCCCAGGACGTCCATGAGCTGGATCTCGTTCCCCTCCCGGTCCGTGCCGATCGGGGTGTAGATCGAGACCTCGTTGCGGACCCGCTTTCGCGCCCGGAGAAACATCAGGATCTCGTTCTGGATGCATTTCGCGGCGTACGTCGCAAGCCGCACGCCCTTCTCCGGCTTGAAGGTGTCGATGGCCTTGATGAGCCCCACCGTGCCGACTGAGATGAGATCGTCGGTCTCCTCTCCCGTGTTGTCAAACTTTTTTACCACATGGGCCACTAGGCGTAGATTTCGCTCGATGAGGAGGGCGCGCGCCAGCGGGTCCCCTGTCGCGAGATCCCTGAGCGCCTTCGCCTCATCCTGCTTCGAGAGCGGCTGCGGAAAGGCGGACCCGCTGAGGTACCCGACGAGGATCCACACGCCGCGCACGACCGGCAGAATGAGCAGGGCGAGAAGTTCGAAGTCCATGGCTCCCCCTTCGGGAAGCCACGACACCTGTCGTGGCTTCTACAGGCCCTTTCTTGCGCCCGAACATGTCCACCTAGGTTGTCCTGCCTAACTTTGTGCGCATCCTGGCGGAGGCCCCGCTGCGGCGGGTGGTCGCCGAAATTGGTAGACTGGTAACTGCAGTAGGGTCGCTCGGCGACACCTGGCACCGCCGGTTTGCCCCTCCCCCTGAATCTGCAGGGAAGGAGACGCGCCTTTGAAAAAGCGCATCCTCTTGGCCGATGACCGGACGATCGTCCGTCAGGGCGTTCGCATGCTGCTCGACGCCGAGCCGGACATGGAGGTCGCTGGCGAGGCAGTGGACGGCAAGGATGCAGTCCGTCTCGCCCAGGAACTGAAGCCCGATCTCGTGGTCATGGACGTCACGATGCCGGTCATGAACGGCATAGAGGCGACGCGGCGTCTCAAGGAAGTCATGCCCTCGTTGCCGGTGCTGGTCCTCACGATGCACGACGAGCCCGAGTTCGTCTTCGCCATGCTCGATGCTGGCGCCGACGGGTACGTCCTCAAGGAAACGACCGCCAAGGAACTCGCCTCAGCCATCCGGGCGGTGCTGGATGGCGAATCGGTCCTCTATCCCTCTATCGCGCGCCAGGTCCTGAACGAGGCCGTGCGCGGCCGCAGGCAGGACCGTATCGACAACCCGCTCACGCCGCGGGAGATCGAGATCCTGCGCCTCGTGGCACGCGGCCTCACGAACCGGGAGATTGCCGAAGCCCTCGTGGTGAGTGTCAAGACGGTCGAGACCCACCGTGCCCACATCATGGAGAAGCTCGACCTGCACGACCGGGTCGATCTCGTAAAGTATGCCCTGCGCGCCGGACTGATCGGGCTGCAGGATGTCTAGGTGTCCTTGATCGCGCGGTGAGGGCCGGCGACAAGCGCCGGCCCTGCGTGTAGCGCAGGCCGCACCCTGCGCCGTATCCCGCGGGGGCTGGAAGGCCGCCGACAGGAGGGGTACCGTCGGTCGGGTTCCAGACAGCCGGCTGGGAAACCCTGACGGCTCCCCCCAGGGAGATGCCACGGCACAAGTCCGGGCTTTCTCGGCACCAGGCTTTGTGTCTTGGCGACTTCAGTAAACCATCCGCCCCGAGAGCGGTTCATCGATTGGCCTATCGACCTTTGTCAGGTCGCGACCCTATGCCCTGCCCCGAATCGGGGTCCCAGCCTCTTGCGCCTCCCGCTGGACCCTCTCGCCGACCTCTTCCTTCCCGGCGCGCCTCACCGTGAGATGGAAGCGCCCTTGAAGCCCTTCTATCTCCGTCGTCTGCGGCAGGACCTCCCAGGGCAGGGACACCGTGCGGATGAAGGCCTCATACGGGCGCCTGGGGTTGCCCCGCTGGCCACGCTCCGTGCGGACGGTGACGCTGGTGGCATCGAGGGTGATCATGGCGCTGTCTCCCGGCCCCGAATCGAGGCCGATGCTCCCCTCCACCGTGGGCCCGGCATGCCGCACAGCGATGTCCGGCACCGGCAGCCATTCCCTGACCACCCCAAGGCACGCATCGAGAAGGCGCTCGATGTCCGCCAGGCTGCATTCCCCCTGGCGTGAACCATGCCCGGTCGGACCCCGGCCTATGAGTGGAGCCCGCCGTTAACGGCCGTAGTAGTGCGTGGCGTGTCCGAGGATGCCCTGGGCGGCCTCCATCAAGGTCTCGGAGAGCGTCGGGTGTGGGTGGACGGTGAGCGCCACATCTTCCGCCACCGCTCCCATCTCGATGGCCAGAACACCCTCGGCTATCAGCTCGCCAGCCCCTGCGCCGGTGATGCCCCAGCCCAGAACGCGCCCGCTCCCCTTCTCGGCGATGACCTTGGTGAGGCCGTCCGTGCGACCGATGGCGACGGCCCTGCCGGAGGCCGCCCAGGGGAAGCGGGACACGGCGACCTCGATCCCCTTCGCCTTGGCCTCGGTCTCGGTGAGACCGGCCCAGGCGATCTCCGGATCCGTGAAGACGACGGCTGGAATGGCCGCCGGCTCGTAGGCGACATGCCTTCCGGCGGCCGCCTCGGCGGCCACCCTCCCCTCATGGCTGGCCTTGTGGGCCAGCATGGGCTGTCCCGCGGCATCGCCGATGGCGAAGATGTGCGGGACGTTCGTGCGCCGCTGGGCGTCGACGACGATGAATCCGTGGTCGTCGAGCTTCACGCCCGCCTTCTCAAGGCCGAAGCCGGAGGTCTGGGGCTTCCTTCCGACGGCCACGAGAACCCGGTCGTAGGAAGCCTCCTTCGCTCCCTTCGGACCGTCGAAGGCGACCTTCACCTTCTTTGCTGACGCCTCGGCCCCTGTCACCCGGGTGTCCAGGAGGATCTCCTCCAGAGCCCCCTTGAGCCGCGCCTCCACCGGGCGGACGAGGTCCCTGTCGCATCCGGGAAGGAGCCCTCCGGTCACTTCGACGATGGTCACCTTGCTGCCGAGCGCCGCGTAAACGGTAGCGAGTTCGGCCCCGATATAGCCGCCGCCCACCACGAGGAGGGCCTTCGGCACGTCGGGGAGGTCGAGCGCCGCCGTCGAGTCCATGATGCGCCCGCCGATCGGGAGAAACGGAAGGGTCGAGGGAAGCGAACCCGGGGCCACGATGGCCTGGCGGAAGCTGATCTCCTCCGTTCCACCCTCCGCTCTCTCCACCGAGAGCGATGTCGGCCCCGTGAATGTCCCGCGCCCTTGGACGTGGGTGATCTTGCGCGCCCCGGAGAGCGTGCCGAGCCCGCCCGTCAGCTTTCTGACGACGCCGTCCTTCCACCCGCGCAGGGTGTCCAGGTCGACCTTCGGCGGGGCGAAGGCGACGCCGGTCTCGGCAGACGCCCCGGCCTCGTTCACGAGGGCGGCCACATGGAGGAGCGCCTTCGACGGGATGCAGCCCCGATACAGGCACACCCCCCCGGGGTTCACGGCATCATCGACGAGGGTCACGGAGAGGCCGAGGTCTGCGGCGTGAAAGGCCGCCGCGTAGCCGCCCGGACCCGCCCCCAGGACGAGGAGTTCGCTCTCAGCCAAGCCCGATCACTCCAATACCAGAAGGAAGGGATCTTCGAGGGCCTCGCACACACGTCTCAGGAAACGTGCGGCCTCCGCCCCGTCGATGAGGCGGTGGTCGTAGGAAAGCGAGAGTGGGAGGAAGAGCCGTGGCACGAAGGACGTGCCGTCCCAATGGGGCTTTGTGACGCCTCGGGAGACACCCAGGATGGCCACCTCGGGGGCGTTCACGATCGGGGAGAAGGCCGTGCCGCCGATGCCGCCGAGGTTCGAGACGGTGAAGGTGCCGCCTTCCATGTCCCCTCTGGTGAGTCTTCCCGCCCGGGCCCGCTCCGCCAACCCGGCAAGGTCGCTGGCGATGGCTGCGATCGTCTTCCTGTCGGCGTCGCGCAGGACGGGGACCAGGAGCCCGCGCTCCGTGTCGACGGCGACACCTATGTGCACGTAATCCTTGAGCACGATCTCGCCGCGGCCGAGGTCGAGGCTGGCGTTGAACTTGGGCTGGGAGCGCAACGCCCAGGCGACGACCTTCACCAGGATCGCCGTCACCGTCAGTTTGCCGCCCTCCCTTGCCACCCTTGCCTGGTAGTCCCGCCGGCGCTCTTCGAGATCTGTGATGTCCGCCTCGTCGTACTGGGTGACCTGCGGAACCTCGGGCCAGGATCCGCCGAGGTGCTCGGCCGTCGCCCGGCGGATCTGTGAGAGCCGCTCGCGCGAGACCGGACCAAAGGCACTGAAGTCAGGCAGGACCGTGGCCGGGGTCTCCTCCTGACGCTCTTTCCGGGCAAACGACCGGACGTCGTCCGCCGAGATCCGCCCCCCCGCCCCAGGGCCAGCGAGTGCGGAAAGCGGCACGCCGAGTTCGCGGGCGAGCCTTCGCACCGACGGGGCCGCAGGGATGTGCGCCCCGGGACGCCCAGCTGCGTCTGGCGTCTTTTCGACGGTCTGGGAGGCGAGGGCGACCGCCGCCTGCACTTCAGGTTCGGCGGCAGGCATCTCGGCGGGGGCCGCCGCGGCCCCCGTCCCTGACGCCGAATCGGCAGCAGAGGTAGTCCGCACACCGTCCGAGCCGGAGTCGATGCGCATCACGAGGGAGTTCTCCTCGAGCTCGTCCCCCGGCTTCACGAGGACCTCCCTCACGACACCCTCGAGCGAAGAGGGGACCTCGACGACCGTCTTTTCTGTCTCCACCTCAAGCAGGGTCTCGCCGGAGCGGACGGCGTCGCCCTCCTTCACCAGGACCTTGGCGACGGTGCCCGTGCCCCCGCCCTCGGCGATCTTGGGCAGACGGAATTCGCTCACCATGGACTCCCTTGTCCCCCTATCGGACGACCGGGCTGAGGCGCCCGGGGTCCACGTCGAGTTCCCTCAGCGCCTTCAGGGCCTCTCTTCCCGAGAGGGCCCCCTGACGGGAAAGTTCCGCCAGTGCGGCGGCGGCGATGTGCCGGTCGTCGACCTCGAAGAAGTCGCGCAGCTCCTCGTGGGTCGCCGATCGACCGAACCCGTCCGTGCCGAGCGTCACGAGCGGGCCCGGCACGAAGCGGGCGATGATGGAAGGAAGCGCCTTCACGTAGTCGGTGGCGGCCACGGTGACGAGCGCATCCTGAAGCGCCGCCGACACGTAGGGCTGGCGCTCCTTGGCCTCCGGATGGAGAAGGTTCTGACGCTCCGCCTCCAGGGCGTCCCGATAGAGCTCCTTGTAGCTGGTGACGCTCCAGACCTCGGCGGCGACCCCCAGGCGACCCTCCAGAATCTCCTTGGCCTTCACCGCCTCGTTCAGGATGGCCCCCGATCCGAGAAGCCTCACCCGAGGCCGGCCGGGGAGATCGGCTGCGGCAGCGAACAGGTAGAGGCCCCTCAGGATGCCGCTCTCCACCCCGTCCGGCATGGGAGGCTGGGCGTACGACTCGTTGCCGACAGTGATGTAGTAGTAGACGTCCTCCTTCTCCTCGAACATCCGCCGGAGCCCGTCCTTCACGATCGCGGCGACCTCGTAGGCGTAGGCGGCATCGTAGGCGACGAGATTCGGCACGGTCAGGGCCAAAAGGTGGCTCTCGCCATCCTGGTGCTGGAGCCCCTCGCCCTGCAGTTGCGTGCGGCCCGAAAGGCCCCCCACCAGAAATCCCTTCGCCCGCAGCTCCCCGGCCGCCCAGGCCAAGTCGAAGGAGCGTTGCAGCCCGAACTTCGAGTAGAACCAGTAAAACGGCACCATGGCCACGCCATGCGTGGCACCCGACGTGCCAGCGGCGATGAAGGACGCCATGGCCCCCTGCTCGGTGATGCCCTCCTCGAACAACTGCCCGTCCTTCTCCTCGCGGTAGGGGAGCATCGTCCCGGCGTCGACCGGCACATAGCGCTGCCCGGACGGGGCGTAGATCCCGACCTGGCGAAAGAGGCTCTCGAGTCCGAAGGTCCGGGACTCGTCGGGTATGATGGGCACAATCCGGCTGCCGATCTCGGGGTCCCTGAGGAGATTCGTGAAGAGACGGCCGAAGGCGCCTGTCGTCGAGACCTTGCGCTCGCTGCCGCCGGCGAACTCGGCGAAGGCCTTCTGGTCCGCCACCCTCACGGCCGGGAACTCGCCCTGCCGCTCAGGCACGTACCCGCCCAGCGTCTGGCGGCGGGAGTGCATGTAGACAATCTCCCGGCTGCCGTCGTCCGGGCGCCAGAAGGACGGCTTCACGGCCGCCTCGTCCGAAAGCGGGATACCGAGCCGATCGCGCAGGGAGAGGAAGTCTTCGTCCGAGAGGTCCTTCGCCTCATGCGTCATGTTGCGCCCGGCCACGTTCGGCCCGAGGTCGAACCCCTTGATCGACTGGGCAAGGACGACCGTCGGCCGTCCGTCATGCTTCACGGCGAGGCTGAAGGCAGCGTGGACCTTGACGGGGTCAAGCCCGCCTGGCAGGAGCCTTCCGATGTCCTCCTCCGCAAGCCCGGCGACGAGATCCCTGAGCTCAGGCGTGTTGAAGAGGTGTTCCCTGATGTAGGCGGGCCCGTGCGCCATCATCGTCTGGAACTCACCGTCCACCATCTCGCCGAGGCGCCTCACGAGCGCTCCCGTGCTGTCCCGGGCGAAGAGCGGGTCCCACTCCCGGGACCAGAGCACCTTGATGACCCGCCAGCCGCTGCCGCGAAAGACCCCTTCGAGCTCACTGATGATCTTTCCGTTGCCGCGCACCGGGCCGTCCAGGCGCTGCAGGTTACAGTTCACGACGAAGATGAGGTTCGAGAGGCCATCCCTCGCCGCCAGGCGAAGGCCGGCCAAGGCCTCCGGCTCGTCCGTCTCGCCGTCGCCGAGAAAGGCCCACACACGCGAGGACGAGGTGTCCTTGATGCCCCGAGCGGCGAGGTAGCGGTCGAAGCGGGCCTGGTAGACGGCCATGATCGGGCCGAGCCCCATCGACACGGTGGGGAACTGCCAGAAGTCCGGCATCAGCCAGGGATGCGGATAGGACGGCAGGCCTCGTCCCTTGCCGAGCTCCCGCCGATAGTTCTCAAGGTCCTCCTCACCCAGCCGCCCCTCCACGAAGGCGCGGGCATAGATGCCGGGTGACGAATGCCCCTGAAAGTACACATGATCACCGCTCCGGTCCTTGCCGGGACCCCTGAAGAAGTGGTTGAAGCCGACATTGTAGAGCACCGCGGCCGAGGCGAACGCCGACAGGTGGCCACCGATCCCCGGTGCGGCGCGGTTCGCCCGCGCCACCATGGCTGCGGCGTTCCAGCGCATCGCCGCCTCGATGCGCCGTTCGAGTTCGAGGTCGCCGGGATACTCCGGCTCCTCCCCGGGCGGGATCGTGTTCACGTAGGACGCATGCATGGCATCGCCGACGGCGACGCCCGCCTTTGCGGCCCTCGTGCGAAGGATCTCCAGGATCTCCTGCGCCCGCTCGCGGCCTTCCTCATGGATCACGTACTCGAGGGAGTCGATCCACTCCTCGAGTTCGATGTCGCCGGTACCTGAGAGCGCGCCGATATCTTCCGCCATAAGCCGATCGTCCCCCTGCCAAAGAGAACCCCCCACCGCCTCGATGGGGCGGCGGGCCCGGGTGGGCAGGCGAGGCGCCGGCGAACTCATGCGGCCCGGATGAAGCGGGCCCTAATGCCTCGGGGTTCCCACACAGTGTATCACCCTTCACGGCAAGGAAAAGTCTCTCAGGCCAAATCCGGCCGGTCGCGGCGGCTGCCTGGGCGGGATCCGGGCCGCATCGGCCATGCTCGGGGAGGGCCAAAAGGGGGCCCTCCCCACGGTGATGGCGAAGGCCGGGTTCCAAGGGCGCAACGTAGCCCCGTTCGCGCCCTCACGCTAGACTTGAAGAGCGGGAGGGGTCGGGTGAGCATCAGGAGCAGTCTTCGCCAGGCGGCAGAGATCGTCCTCATCGTCGTGGGGGCCTTCATATCGGCCGCCGGACTTGACCTCTTCATCATCCCGAACCGCCTCGTCGACGGCGGGCTGAGCGGCCTCGCCATCCTTCTCCACGACCTCTTCCGGCTGCCGGTCGGCCCGATGCTGTTCCTCATGAACATCCCGCTCTTCATCCTCGCCACGGCCGTGCTCGGAACACGCTTCGCCCTTCGCTCGGTGCTGGGCATCGTGCTGCTCTCTCTCGCCCTCACCGTACTCCCGATCCACCCGGTCGTCGCCAATCAGCTCCTGGCGGCCGTCTACGGCGGCCTCTTGTCCGGAGCCGGCGTCGGCATCATCTTCCGCATGGGCGGCTCCACCGGGGGAACAGACCTGGTGGCCCGTCTCCTGCGGCACTACGTCGGCTTCCCGGTGGGGGTGAGCCTCCTCGGGACGGACTTCTTCATCGTCGGCGTCTTCGGGATCTTCATGGGCGCCAGCGCCGCCATGTACTCGCTGTTCGCCCTCTTCGTCGCCACCCGGGTCGTCGACTTCCTGATGGACGGCCTCGACGTGCAGAGGGCGGCCCTCATCATCTCCTCGCACCCCGAGGAGATCGGTCAGGCGATCATCGATGAACTCGGCCGCGGCGTGACGGAACTGGCTGGCAGGGGGATGTACTCCGGCGAGGAGCGGCCGGTGCTCCTCGTGGTCGTGTCGAGGCTTGAAACGGTCCGGGTGAAGGCCATCGTCGCCCGCACCGACCCCGAGGCCTTCCTCGTCATCCATCATGTCCACGAGGTGCTGGGCGAGGGGTTCCGGACGCTCGAGCGGCCGCACGCCGTTGGCCTGCGGCGTCATGCCAAGCCGTGAGCGACTCAGAACGCTCCCTTCTCTTGAGGCTCGAGGACTGCACCCTGTGCCCCCGACTGGTCGCCCATCGACAGGCCGTGGCCCTGGAAGCACCGCGACGCCATGCGCGGGCGACTTACTGGGGTCGCCCCGTGCCCGGTCTCGGCGATCCGGCCTCCCCTCTCTGGCTTGTGGGACTCGCCCCGTCCGCCCACGGCGCCAACCGCACGGGCCGGATGTTCACGGGGGATGCCTCAGCAGCCTTCCTGGCAAGGGCCCTCTTCGAGGCGGGGGTCGCCTCGCTGCCGACGAGCGAGGCGAGGGATGACGGGTTTGTCCTGGCCGGGACCTTCATCACGGCCGCTGTGCGCTGCGCACCTCCCGGCAACCGGCCGCTCGCCCAGGAGATCGCCCGCTGCCGGCGCTATCTCGACGCCGAGTGGCGCCTTGGAGCGTCGGGGCGCAAGAGCATCGTCGCCCTCGGGGTAATCGCTCTTCGCTCCGTCAGCGCCCTCCTCGACGATCAGAAGATCGCCTACCCGCCCATGCATTTTGAGCATGGAGCAAAGTGGGACACCGGAGAGGGCGTGAGGGTTTTTGCCACGTATCATCCAAGCCCGCAGAATACGAATACCCATCGTCTCACGATGTCCATGATGCTTGATGTCCTCCTGGATGCTTTGTCCTACATAGGCCGCGGGTGAGGGTTGTGGTCCGTTCCACTTTGTCTTAGGCGATCTTTTCTGGAGGCACACCATTGATTACAATTGAGTGGTCAACATCTCGAGGAGGGGTCGCGGGTGGCGAGGAAGACCGGGCCTTACAGTCCCGAGGAGCGCAAGGCCGTCCTCGACGCCGTCGAGGCTGTCGCCTCAGGGGCCCGCACCTTTCGTGCCGTGGTATCGGATCTCTCCCGTGATCTCGACCGCTCCGAACGCGGCGTGGCGCTCCTCATGGGCCGCATGGTGCGAAGGGCCCGCGGATCCGCTCCCGCCGACCCTCCTTTCGGCATCTCACCGCGCCTCGCCAATCTCCTGCATACGATCAAGACGCTCTCGAGAAGGCGTGGGCAGTTGGTGGCCAAGCGCGACGCCCTCTCTTCCCAGATCGCCGAGGTCGACCGCAGGCTCTCGCAGCTTACGCCGCGGCTCATGGCGCTCACCGGGCTCCCGGCCCATGTGGTCTCACCGGAAGTCGACGATCAGGAGGGGGACCTCGCCGGCAGGTGAAGGGCGGCTGCGGGCGGCCCTCTTCCGATCCGGTTCGGCCCCTCAGCGAAAGGCGAAGACGACCATCAGGGTCTCCGAGACCTGCTCGGTGCCCGGACTGAGGGGCGCCGCTCGGTCGTTGGCCGCCTGGAAGTCGGTGAAGACCGGAGAGGGCGTCTGGGCATTCTCGACCGAAACCGCCGTCACCCTGACGAGCGTGACCCCGAGGCTCCTGGCGAGCTTCGCCGCCGTCGTGCGAGCGTTGGTGAGGGCCTTGATGTACGCCTCCTGCATCGCCGTGTCCGGGCGAGCCACGCTCCAGGTGATGCCCTGCACCATGTTGGCGCCTGCCCCGATCGCCGCTGAGACCGCCCTGCCGGCGAGCGATGTGTTGTCTGTCAGGGTGATCTGCAGGTTGTCGCTCACCTGATAGCCGTTCATCCGGCCGGTGCTGGGGACGTAGTACGGGCCCACGTTATACCCCTCAGTCTGCAGGTCCGCCGAGGGGATCCCAAGAGCCTTCACGGCGGCCATCATTTTGGACATCGTGGCGTCGGCCGTCGCCTCGGCCGCCCCCGCGCTGGCCGCGTTCTTCTGGACGCCCACGGTGACGGTGGCCGTGTCCGGCACCACATTGACGTAGCCCGTGCCGGTGACGGTGAGGTGCGCGGGCGCCGGGGCGGGCGAGGGGCGCACGATCACGACGAGTGCGAGGGCGATGACGGCGACGGCGGCGATTCCGGCGAGGGGCCAGGACGACCTGTCCAAAGAGGTTGTCTCTCCTTTGCTCCGGTGCTACATGAATGAGGGTGGGAGCCTCGGAAAGGTTCCCGCCAAAGCGGAGGTCGCACTGAATATGAACGACAGCGAGGCCATCCTCTCGTCGAAGGGCGGGCTCTTCGCACATCTCGACATGGAGACGGTGACGCTCACCCCCGAGCGGGTCGTAATCCGCATGCCCGTCGGGCCCAAGGTCCACCAGCCGTTTGGCCTCCTGCACGGCGGGGCGACGGTGGCGCTGTGCGAGACTGCGGCATCGGTCGCAAGCGTGTTCCACGTCGCCGAGGGCGAGATGCCGGTCGGGCTCGAGATCAACACAAACCACCTGCGCCCGAAGGCGTCAGGCTATATCGAGGCCACGGCGACGCCCGTTCACCTCGGCCGGCGCACGCTCGTCTGGGACATCCGGGTCCATGACGAGGCCGGACGCCTCGTCGCCATCTCGCGCTGCACCGTGGCGAGGGTGCCAAAGCCCTGAGGGGCTGCGGCCCTGCCGCCCCGCCTCACAGAGCTTTCAAGAAGTTCACAGCGCCGCCTCAGGTTTTCGGCACATGCTCTTCCCTGAAGAGACCCCAATGTCTGTGAGGGGAAGCTCGACATGGCCGACGGACCGCTATCCGGCGCCGAACGGGCGAGAATCCGCAGGGAAGGGCATCTCGCCTTTGCCCGCCGGACGAACAGGCTTCTGACCTGGCTCTCGATAGCCGCTCTGGGGGCGTTCTCCTACCTCGCCGCCTCCCACGTGACCGGCGTCACCTCCGGTCAGGCGCCCCAGCCGGCGGCGCCGTCCACCTCGCCGACGCCGGGGCAGGGCAACCTGTCGAACGGGAACCTCTCCCACAACCAGTTCTTCAACACGCCGTCACCCTCGTTCGGCACGTCGTCCGGCTTCCCGGTAGGCTCGACCGGTGGTTCCTGAGACGCTACGGCGCTCCGGTACGGCTCGCATGGCGTTTTCAGCCATGGGCACGTCCGTCGCCGTGATGACGCCTGTCAAAGAGGCGTTCCAGGCCCTTCGCCTCGTCCGCCAGCTCTTTCGCAACTGGGAGGGGACCCTCTCCCGCTTCATCGCCTCAAGCGACCTCTCACGCCTGAACGCCTGGCCGTCTTCGGACCCCTATCCCGCCTCGCCGCTCCTGATGCAGGTGCTCCAGACAGCCCTGAAGGCCGCGGAGGCCACGGCCGGCACGTTCGACCCGGCCATCCTGCCGGCGCTTGAGATGGCCGGGTACACCGTCGATTTCGCTGACCTTCCCGGGCCACGCCCCGCCGACGACCCCACCGGCGGGAGACCCGGGCCCGGGGTGTGGCAGTTCGTGAGCCTCACGCCCGAGGGTGTCAGGAGACCCTTCGGCGTGCGGATCGATCTCGGCGGCATCGCCAAGGGCATGGCCGTCGACGCCAGCCTTGCCCTACTTCGCGAACACGGCATCGGACCCGCGTTGGTGAATGCCGGTGGGGACCTCGCCGCCTCCGGTCCGCCCGCTGGTGAGGACAGCTGGCCGATCTCGGTGGAAGGCGTCGACGGCGTCGTGGTCCCGCTGCGGGAGGGGGCGCTCGCCACCTCCTCGCGGCGCCGGCGCCGCTGGACGGTGGGCGGCGAGTCCCGCCACCATCTCATTGATCCTGCGACGCGCCGGCCGGTAGTCCATTCCGTGATGTCCGTGACCGTGGCCGCCGGAACCGCAGTCACAGCCGAGGTGGCCGCCAAGACGGCCTTCATCAGGGGCGAGACTTGGGGCGGGCGCTTCCTCTCCGCTCATCAACTCGCTGGCGCCTTCACCTTCGAGGATGGCAGCCTGAGAAACCACGGCCTTCCCCTCATACCGACAGCGGAGTTCTGACGCATGCCCTGGTGGAGCCAGGTGACTTGGGACGTCGCCCGCGCCGGAGGCTTTGTCGCCTACGGTCTCCTCACGCTCGCCATCGTCACGGGACTCCTGCACAGCCTGAGATGGAGCGGCGAGAGGTGGCCGCGGCTCGTCAACAATGAGGTGCACACGCACCTCACGCTCCTTTCCCTGATCTTCACCGTCGTCCATGTCATCGCCGTCGCCCTCGACCCCTTCACCGCCTTCCGCCTGAACGAACTCCTGGTGCCGCTCGCCTCGCACTACCGGCCGCTGTGGATGGCGTTCGGCATTCTTGCGCTCTATCTCGGCATCGCCGTTGGCCTCAGCACCGCCCTGCGGCCCCGGATCGGCTACCGGGCGTGGCGCATGCTCCATTTCATGACCTTCGCCGTCTTCGTCTTCGCCACCATCCACGGCCTCGGCACGGGCAGCGATTCGCGCACCGGCTGGGCGACGGCCATCTACGCCCTGTCGACGCTCGCCGTGGGAGGGTTGGCGACCGCCCGCCTCGTGGTCTCGAAGATGATCCCGAGGATCCGCCTGGCAGGCGCGGCGCTCCTTGTCATGCTCGCCGCCGGCGGCGCCGGCTGGGCCATGGCCGGCCCGCTCCGGGCTGGATGGAACGCCGTTGCGAATAACGGCCAGGGCTCCGGGGCGAGGGTTCCCGTGCCCGGGGTCGCCACCGCCTCCGCCCAGGCGTCGCCCCTCCCCCTAAGCACCGCCTTCGAAGGCGCCTACCGCGTGCGCTCGGGCGACGACAGCGAGGACGGCGGCATCCGTGTGGAGGTGCAGGCCTCGCTCGCGAACGGGGCCACCGGCACCCTCGACATCGTCCTCGTGGGCCAGGATGCGGGAGGGGCGCTCGCCATCCAGTCGAGCGAGGTGCTGATCCAGGAGCTCTCGCCGTCGAAGGCCACCTATCAGGGCACGATCGCGGGGTCCAGAGGGTCCTCGCTGGTCCTTGACATGGCAGGGGACTCGAACGGGGCATCGCAGAAGATGCTCCTCGCCCTCGTTCTCGACCCCTCGACCGGCACGGCCCACGGCACGATCACGCCCGCCACGGGCGGCTAGGAGACTGTGTGATAAGGTCCACTGAGGCGTGAGATAAAGCGGGAGAATGGGGCCCTGGTGGCGAATGGTAGAGCATGAAGAAGTTCATGGACTACCAGCCGAACCAGGGCTCTCTGA
>Ga0078972_1009712_pt1 | contig 18720 bp, 12 predicted proteins | sample YelNatPaOPGAMG01_FD_67568 | JGI IMG/M metagenome (GOLD analysis project Ga0078972, IMG submission 67568) | Hot spring thermophilic microbial communities from Obsidian Pool, Yellowstone National Park, USA - OP-RAMG-01 (SPADES assembly) (version 2) | ecosystem: Environmental > Aquatic > Thermal... | reverse complement strand
TTTCGATCACACCAGTGAATACCTTTTGTTTGCTGACTTTGAGACGTTTGAAATTGAAGATGTTCTTCCAATACGTCTCCCGGTTTTCGCCGGTAAACTCCTCCCTGCTAACATTGAACTCGGGACTGATCTTCCTCATGATGCCATGAAGGATTCTGGAATCGATAGTCACGAAATGTGACGTGATGTTGCACATTGGAACCACGCTGATGCGCTTACCAATTAGGACAGCCTTCCGTCTCTCCCACTCTCCATTTGTCTCTTCACTCAGCATCACCTCTGCCTTGCACTCGAGTTCTCGGTCCAGAAACACAAAATAGCGCAGGATGAGGCGATAGTATCTTTCCTGATCTTTTTCAGCTCTGATATCATGTCTGTTGGATTCGCCAGCCCCAGTACAGCACGATGTTCTTGTATAACCGCACGGATTACAGAGGCTTCATTCGTGCTCCTGCGCGACTTCTTCTTGTCGACGGATTCGATCTCATGTTCACGCTTGCGATGCTTCGTGATGCCATTGATAATCGACCATATCCCCTTGCGAGAGATGCCAGGGTACAGCGCAGACACGGCGCGTATCATGAATCGTTCGAGATTCATTATCGAATGGTTCCTCAGGTTCGTGAGGTACTTCATCGCCCCATAGTCTTAAATACCCCAGTCACCCTTGATTCGAATACCCTCGAAGCTGTAAAAGGGATGTTTTTCGTGGAGGGCATCTACTAGCTCATTTTCCCTCCGCGCTTCCTCTGTACCAAGCATCAGGCGACTAATAAACGTCTTGTCGAAAAACTCGTCTGGAATCTCGACTGTTTCCATGTGCGCGACGTATTCGTACATGTCCCTCGCTAAATGCATCAGTCCTGACGACGCCTTGACAATACTCTTCGAGTACGAGTCGACACGTGTTTCGATAGCGTCTCGCAACTTTTCCTTGTAGGGATCCTTGATATGTCCAAGAAGAAAGGTTTTCACAACCATCTCGTCGTACAGTCGTCTTTCTTGCCGCCTTCGACGTAGAGCCTCCCCTTTCAGTCCTCCTTCTCTTCATTTTCTTCTGGACTCGGCACTGTTTTTTGTTTTCTTCTGGTAGCCGGCGACACTGAGCCTCCAGCATCGTGGACTTGCATTTTGATAGCTTTCCTTTTTTTGAACAAGAACGCTCTTTGAACCCTGCTGTTATATACTGCAAAAAAACACTTGACTGGACTTGTTTGAAGTTTGAAACAAAAACGAACTGAAAGACTGTACTTTGCTATGGCCTGAACCGATATCCGACGTTTACAGCTGAACAACACGTTACTGATCCCAAATGAGTTCCCCTTCAACAACGGCACGCGCATCGCGTCAGTTGACTGCCCGATCTCCGGGGTGCGCCCATTGAGCGCGATTTTTTTATTGACAAGACGTTTCCATTGACCATGGATCCTAGAATTCGGAAAGGATAACGGCTTTCGGGAAAGCGTCCGTGATGAAGCACCTACCTCCAAGTTACATTACCTATACTTCTTCTCGGATATTTTGGTCGTTTCATACGTCCTATCGTGTGTGCCTCGTACCTACCCTAATCATCCACCTTTGCGCTTGAACCGCTGGAGCAGATAGTTCATAGAGCTCGAACGGCTTTGCTATACCACAAAGGGCGTCGGCTCGAGGCGTGGTTCACCCGACGTAGAATCGGGTCTCGTCGTCAGTTTGTGCTCAGACAGTCTGCGGATGCAGGCTTGTCTTCGTTGCACGACACGCTGGAGAAACTTGGCTGTTAGAATATACCCTGGGGCGAGCATCTCGATGGGGCGCTCTCTCGCTGAGGCGATCTGCACGCAATGATCGCATCCTCGCGGAGCGCCTGCGCTAGGCAGCGATGTTCGTATGAACCATGGGATGGGTCCATTTCGTGAACTCGGACGTAAACACTAAGTTCTAGGTTTCTATCTTCATCAACAACACAAGTCTTTGCGGGTTTTTTGATGATTGCTCTTGTATATGCTCTTTTATCGCTGGCGTTCAATACGTCGGTTTCGCCGTTGCCCCCAGCTCCGTTGGAAGCAGTTGCGGGATGTTGATGGTGACGTGCATGTCGCGAGTGGGGGCTTCTGGGTGTTGTCGACGTTGTTTACGCAGAAGCAGTAGGTACGATGTACGCTTCGTTTGCGTTGTTTCTATTCGTTTTATACAGCCACAGTGCGTCTTTTGCAACGATGACGTTTGAATGTGCTTAGATGTTTCAGGAAGTCCACGAAACCCCGTCCTTCCTCGAGCGTAGATCTGTGGCGCGTGAACGCTTGCGTCATTGCCCGGTACTTGCCCTGGACGGGTTGAGAGCGGCGCGCCTCGATGCTTTCCTCCGTTTACGCGCCCTGTGCAATACCCTACGAAGAAGAGCTTCTTCTTCGCGATCCCGTCGATGAGCACTCTGTGCGCTGCACGCGCAACGGCACGCTGTCTTATTCGATAGAGGATTTGTGGAATGCGACATTGTCCGCTACGGAAACAGGATCAGGAGCGAGGCTCGGTATGCAAAACAAGTCGAGAAGTTTCGATCCGTCGATACTCCTTTCACGCGAAGCATTGGCGCACGTTCCACTCCAAGCGATCGTTGTGATGGCTCAGGTGCGAATCCGGCACCCGTTTCCGTGCAGACAGAAGAGGCGGGAGCCTGTTGGCGCGTCTCACGTTACAGGAATCATGCTGCTGTCGCGTTTTGTTGTAGTTATGGCCACGAAGAGAGGAGGATTCGCGTTTGGAACGGAATCGATCCGTTGACGTGAGAAACTCATAACATATTCTGCATGAGCCTGCGGAAACATCATCGAGGCACGCCGTCGAGTATATGTCCCGTCAATCCATAGGCGCCAACGAGTGCGCCCAGCAGATGACTTCAAATAGAAAGCTCGAAACCTCGACGGGTACGTGAATTAGAGCATACTGCACGTAAGGATCGGAGAAGGCTAAAACCTTGAACGTGTGAGCTGGATAATAATATCGGTTATTTCGGGCACGCGTGGTGACGTCGGTGGTGACGCACCTTCATCGTGATGACGTAACGAGGTCCAGCGGAAAAGCGTCGAAAGAGCCACTCCAAAAAACGACCAAGAATCCTTCATTTACGCATGATCTCTTCATCTCTCATTGCTGCACTTCGATCGCTCAGGTTGTACATTTAAGAAAAATCTATGAAATAAATGAAGTGTTGGGAAGAGATGGAAAGCTATTCTGTGCTCGATTTTTATCCGACTCGAGTGTAGCATCCGCAGCGGCAACGCCGGCGTGCTGCGCCCGCGAGACGCCACCGCCAAGCGACAACCAGCGCTGTCTGGGTTTGTCCGCAGCACGACGCAAAGTCCACGTTTGAGTTGACCAAAACCGCGACTTCTGAAGCTGGTTTGGTAGGGTCGGTTAGGCAACAAACTTCTCCAAAGGATGCAAAAGGTACTGTGTGGGGTCTGTCTCGAGCCGTTTACCCCGTCAGACCCGCCGCTAACTTGCGAAGCCTGTGGCCTCGTGGTACACGCGCCATGCTACGGCTATCCGGCGTTCCCCTTCCCAGGGAGATCAGTACCAACCGTTTCTCAACACGTGCATCCCACCAACGAAAACCTACAGAAACGGCACCGGAAGGTCCATCGTAGCCCTCTCGTAGACCAGACACCGATAGCGGGGGGGAGCTGCACGAAACCGGCTTGGCTCGGACTCGCGTGGAACTGCGCGGTCTGCTGGGACACTCGACGTTCTACAGCGGAACCGTCATCGGTTGATGCAGTGTTTCCGGACAACTACCAGGATGCACGCACGGAAAATAACTGCGATCTGGAATTTTCCAGTAGCCCCGTTGATTCACGAAAGAAAAGGGACCCGTCGACTGCTGTTGGTCCAGGCGTCGGTACGCACGGCGAATCGCCCCGGTGTCTCGCTGAACCTCCATTTCAGTGTGTATTGTGTCCGATACGTGACTATAGACTAGCGATGAAACCTATCATCGAAGCAAACGCTCTGAACGCTGCAAGCGAGCTACCGCATGTTGAGCGCTACGTTCACGTTATCTGTGCCTTGGCGGATCCGCGATTAGAGCCTACGGAGCCGTGGGAATGCCTCGATGCATTTCGGTGCTGCCAGGACGCAGTCAAGAGCGAAGACAGAGCCTCACTCGGGAAGGAGACCTCAACGGCCGAGGGGATTGCGCTATCCGCGCACACACCGCAGCATGTGTCGCGGCAAGTGCTGGACGAGACACCTAACCACGACTCGTGCTTGAGCAAGCAATGTACGCTTTGTGAAACAGCGGGAGGACTTCGGTTCTGCTGCTGGGTACCGTTGCAGAAAAACTCCGAACCAGACGATGATCACCACGTTCCTTGCCCGGTTGTGTTTCATCCCATGTGTGCACTGCTGGCAGGCTGGTGGCGTCCAGAGCCGCGATTCGTTTCCCGCGGTCGTTTGCGTGTCTCTTGCCCCAGGCATGCAATTTTTGAGCAACGGACACCAGTTCCCTGGATGCGGGGATACCCTTCGACCCCAAAACCTGGTGATGAACATCATCTGGCAGCATTCCGGGATCTCGTCGAGAGCTTGTACGTGCCAGCGGCTTCCAGCATGGACACGCGTACGCTCCTGCACAGCATTCAGGTGCACATGCTACCGCAGCCATTCGCCTGCTTGCAGGCTGCGATGACAGAGTCCAGCACGTCGCCTCTCACATCCGAGACCCAGTCCAGGATTCGAAAAGTCCTGCTTCCATACACAGACCAAATGCAAGTCGCCATTATTTTGCAAATTGCTGAAGATCTCGGTCTTGAGCCGCGCATCACGCTTCGATTCCTCGCAAGTCACATGAAGACTCCAGAGCTTCTGCAGTGGCTTTTATTGGATCCCGCTGTCTTGGCGTTGCACGCATCGGACGCGACGTCATCGTCGTCGACGTCGACGGCGTCACAGTCTCGCCAAGAACGTCCCGTGCGAGCGCATCAGTCTCCAGAGACTTTGATGACACCCGCACCTCTTGAGGATATGTATCTACGGATCTGGGCGCGGTTGTATCACTGGGAACCGCGCGAACCCTTTCCGCAACATTGTGGCTGGGTCCGGACCCTGCAGCGCCCTCTTTATTCTGAAGCGCAGCTGCTTCTAGAGCGCGTCCGTCCAGAGCAGTAAAAGTCGGATTTGAAGCTCGCAGCTTTGGAATCGAATACGAGCAGAGTCCCGACCACGGGTAGCGACGATAACGCGGGATTCATTTCCCTGGAGGTTCATCATGACGATCCGTTGACTAGCGAGGAGGGTTTGCGAGCGAACGTACACTTTTCGGGATAGCGAGCAAGCTTCGAGCGGCATGGAAACGCTGCACATGATCGGTTCATTGACCGAGCGTGCTCGCTGCTTGTTACAACAAGCGGTGCCCCGACGTGATATCGGTCCGCATGCCGGCACGAGCAGTCGGTGGATAGCACGCGATACGCTTCCGCTGAACAATGCCTTGGTGTGGCGCGAGGATTCATAGCCGAAACGGCAGTCACCCACGGCGCTCTGGAGCTCGCCTCTGCTGGCTCATGCGGCGAGAAAAAGGATGCAGCAACGCTTGGCTAATGTTGAAGATCCGCAAATGGAGCGTCCGAGCATGAAAACTGTAGCGGTCTGTGAAAGTCAGATGTCGATGCATGCTGGTCCCTAACTCTTGCCTGGTGGAGATGCGTACGGTGTTGGATATTTCAGCGCGTTCTTTGCGCACCGACGCTTTGACCGCGGCTGTGGCGCTGCAGAAAGGCGGCACGCTGGTCAAGCATAACCGCCGCTGCTGCCGCTGCTGCAGCAACAACAACAACGACAGCGATGTGCTTTGACCAGTACTAGTCCAGTCGTCGCATTCACCGAGTCGGACGATACAATCCGGTCGTAAACTGGGGATTTGGCGTCCCCGTTGGGGCGCCTGCATGGATTCAGCTGATGATGGAAAACTAGACATGATCGTTCCACGCAGTTTACAGAGGAAAGTGCTATATTTGCCAGGCAGGCGAATTCCGACTTCGACACAGCCGTGGAGGTCGACTGTGACCATTGCTGTCCAGCATCGGTGAATGACGAACGCGCATGGTCGTCACGCCGCTCATCCGCAGATCCCTGAGCTAGCACACAACCCAAAGGCTTTTGGCCCCGGTTCTGTGGCAGTCCACGCGACCACTAGAGCACAGTGCTGCACCGGCTCTGCACTAGATCGAATACCAGACCAACACCGAACCTACCGGAACAGAAGATTGCCTCGCACCGCGGAGCAAAAGATTCAGAAGGATTGCTCATCCGACTCTCGGGAAGTTAGCAGAAAATACAGCGTATTCATGATCTCATCCCGCAGTACTGCGTCAACTTGCTCGCCACTCATCGTCGTAACGTGAAAAATGTCATGCCGATACTTGTTTTCATCCGCGTAGGTTGATAAGCAGGCGAACGTAATATTAAGCTCTAGCTCGTGCAAGACATCTATGATTTCGTTGAGAAGATTCGGCCGGTCGGGGGCATTCACCGTTATGGTCGTATAATGTTGCGATGCGTGATTATCCACGTAGACGTGGACGCCTCGGTTGTGGTCGACGAAACGCACCGGGGACTGCGGAGCCGGAAGGCGCCGTTCAGTGTTCTGCGGAACAGGGCACGTCGGACCCGAAGTACCCATAACCGGCTGTAGTGCTTGCTCCACTGCATCGAGGTCGGTGTCCGAAAGCTGCGATCCGTCCCGGGTAACAAAGAACTCATCGCTCGCGATGCCGTCCTTTGTACGCGCAACCGCCCGCCGAATCTGCAAACCAATCGACTTCAGCGCATCGGTGAGGTCACTCAGCAACCCTTTTCGGTCGCGACAAGTCACAACGAGACGCGTCGCATAGTACTGCGACTCGTTATCGGCCGTAATGGAAGGTGTGAAACCTTGTCCGCTGCCAGAGACACCGCCATCAGCAGTCTCGGTTCCAGCGCCCGCAGATCTTTCCAAAGACGCCGCACCTGCCGGTGTCGGTGGGCTCGACTCTGCACAGAGTCGCACACCAGCGACACCAAAGCAGGTGCTTTTTCGGTAGGCGACGCTTGGCGCCTGCTGGCAGCCCGTGCAACGCCTTCGCCAGGTGCGCGTGACCAGCACGGCACTCGTCGTGAAATTCAACATATTTTAGCTATATTGAGCGGAGGCTTTCCGTAGCACCAGTTTCGTTCTCGTTGCAAACACTCGAGAGCGGCACGCGGTAAAAATAACGCTTGCCTCGAGTCGTAGTGATGACAGCGGAAACCACATCCCTAGACTTTTGATCATGAACGCGATGGCGCGCGCGCGCATGCACTGCTGTGGTGCGACGCTGCGACAGGCGCAAGCGGCATCCCGAGCAGCAGCATATAGCGTGGTATCGAACACAGAGCGCTGGTGTATGTAGGGTGCTTGGGTATCCGAGCACTATGGTATATAGGGCTCTGCTGAATGGCTGAGCAATGACGCGCATTCGGCCCAGTGCGGTGTTGATCAATCTTGATGTGTGGACCTATATAGTCTTTTGACTCAGGTTTGTTTCACTCGACCGTGCCCTCCTCGTAGCGGTGTATCGTAGGCGGTCGAAATCACAATGCAATGTATTGTATAGATCGTAGACGAATCGTCTATAAGAACTGTTGTTTACTGAACAGTGCAAGGAATACTGCATTCCTCCTTCAGGTCAGTCATACCACAGTCTTCAAATGGTTGCGGAACGCTGAAAGAGAGGAGTGTATGCGGTCCGCGTTAGAATCCGATATTCTTAAACACTGTTTGCGGCCAGTGGTACAAAACCGACTCGTTGTTCACCTTGCGGAAAATAAAAGCGATGATTGCAGCCACCACTGGAATCTCTGTTTCTCTACGGCTAGTTCATGTCCTACGAAACGCACAGGGGCACAGTCGCAAGAAGAGAGTCCTAGTTCACACTCGGCTATCTGCTGCCGAAATCCCAACGAGAGGGTTTATCGAGCGTCGCGATCTGTGAGAAGCACAGGATCGTCGGTTTCTTTTTTCTGTTGATAGGACTTTCTTCGGACGAAACGTGGGAGCGTATATGGGTATTCGTGGAGAGGGAGCCCGTCGTATGCACAGTCGAACCCGATGAGAACGACGACATCATCATCTGCTCTAGCTGCAGTGGATTCAAGTGGCGACATCAGTTTCCCCAGTGGAGAAGGCTCACATAATAGCACCCAGTTTATCAAAGGATTGACGACTTTACCCCTGACGTCCGGCGACGTTCCTCTATTGAACAGCGTGGCATCTCACTGTTTCCCTTGCATTCGAGCTTTTGAGGGTTCTGTTGGGTGCTAGACCTCCTTGTGGTTCCTCCGTACGCTCCGTGGTTCATCCCCATCGAAGGCTTGTTCTCTGTTGTGACACATAATGATCGCTTCACTGGAGGAATCGCTGAAGCGTGCAGCCCGCGGGGACAAACCGCGAGCACAAGTCGTCTTTCTTCCGCAGGTCCTCCTGCCTCCGAAAAGGTCCTTATCTAAGGGCATAAAAAAGTGCGTTTATTTTGAAGAAATACAAAATCCAAGTAATAGGTATGGACATGCAAGCAGAGGATCCTGGCGCGCCGTCACCCCCAGATGCCCGAAAAAAACGGAAAAATCCTCTTGTCTCCGATTATGGAGCAAAGAAGAGCATACGACCACGAAGAAGAAGATGGGAGACAAGCAAGAACATATATTCATCCGACGGGACGCTTTCGACTGCGTCCAGGCAGACGACTCTCACAGTGGTACGTCCGAGTGCTCGAGCGGCTGCGCTGCATCCCCGGTGTGCGCAAACGCAGAACGCAGTGGTACGCGTTGTTCAGCAGGGTTTGCACTTGTGCTCGCAACGGGCGACAGCGTGCGTACCGAGCCGGTTCCTGGGGCGAAGGACGACGCACCCACTGTGCCTATACCGAGTCTTTAAGAGAACATGGCGAAAGTGGATGTCACTTCCGATGATCTCCAAGAAATCTGCACGTTCAATCGTTTGCTCCACGAACGCAACGAGCTTAGCGCACGGATCGCAGTCGAGGAGAGTGAGCTCCAGGGTCTGGACGACGCCGAAGAGGAGCTCATGCTCGGTCTCGGCGACGATATGGAGAACCCAGAAACAGACGCTTCAGAGGAAAGGGGCGCTGAGGACACGCCAAGCGATTCGCTTGCGACCGCAGAGCTGCGTGTCGGTAGTGCGTTCTTTCGAGTCCCGCAAACGTTTGTGGAGCACCAGCTCACGATTCGGAGGAGTCGATTAAACGATTCCCTAGAAACACATCGGGAGCAGCGGGCGTCGGTCATTAGAACCATGTCTGAACTCAAGAAGCGACTATACGGGAAGTTTGGGAGTGCAATCAACTTGGAGGAATCGTGAGCGAGACACGTCTTTGACAACGAGTTGGCGTTGAGCTTCGCGAGCGAACTCGCCTCAGGCCGCCTTGTGCTGCAAGCAGGCGTAGAAGCAGCGCTGTGGTGGTGCGTGTTTACCCAAGCGTCCGCGAGCGTTGGAAAGGCGCGGGTCGAGCGCCTCTGCCCAGATGCCAGCAGCGAGGCGCCACCCGCACCGGGCGCTCATACTGAAAACTTGTGCCTTCGTGCCGGGCTGCGCACAGACCCGGCACTGCACCGCAGCCCGTTTCGTGTACAGACTTCAATGGCGACCGGTTGGAGCGAGCATGTCGTCGTCGTCACTTGCAGGATGCAGGGTGCCATAACCAGGCAAACGTTTGTATGTGCGGCTCGAAGAGGGATGCACCGCTGGCGTTCTCTGAAATCGCTTTACAATACATTGACGGCGATCGCAAAACAGACGCACGTTTTCTCGGATATGAGGGAGATACTGAGGCAGAGGCTGCCTACGCAACCTGCCCGGTGGTGCGGACTTCACGGCGCATTCGCTCTGACACCGTGCACGGGATCATTGGCGACTCTCTGCTCCCAACAGATACGAACAGCCTTGTGCCTCGATTTGCTGTAGCACTAGTTGTCGGGGCTCGGCATCTGCCAGCAGTCGCATGCTCTGCTTCGCCCTGAGTGCTATTCAAGTTTGCCAGGGAACGCATCTGCATGGCGCCGCTACACACACAACCACAATCACAATCACAGCCGAGTAAAGTGCATCACTTTCCTCGATCATGGCACCCAGCATACGTCTTCTTACCGCGTCCGCAAGGTACCAGAGACCCAATCCTTACAGCCTGGAAAGCACAATCCAAAAACGCGCTCGCCCGAGTCGAGCGGGGCGTAAACCTCCATTAGGCGCAGGGCATGCCACGCTCCCGCAACCTCGAGCATCAACCCGAACGATGCCAACCACTGAGTCCTGCGTTGCTTCCCAGCACTCGTGAGGCATCTTCGCATGCGTGTCGACGCATCAGGGGTATATATATATATGTGTGTGTGTGTGTACTACGCCCGTGCCCAGAGTCCGAATCGCTGGACGACCAGCGATGCCGAGATCACAGCGAGCGCGTGCTTCCAACAAAATACCATCATATCCCTAAATGTAGAGGTTCTTTTGTACCTCCCGCCGCAATCCTGATTTCAAACGGAATCCCCGAGGCGCATCCGTTGAGGGCGGATGATACTCCTGTTCTCGGAAGGCGTCGACACCTGACCCCGTCCAAGCGCCATGACCGGAACCTTTGACGCGGAAGCGCTTCGTATCATCGAAGACCCAGAATCTGCAAGTAACCAAGAGTTGCGTCAGGTCTGGGCAAGCGCGTTTCGAGCTGGCAATGTTGCAGCGTTGGAGCGTCTGGTCTATATCCGGCGCAAGGGCCTCGAATACGAGCGCCTCGCCAAGGTTGCTGACCTGTTAGCTGAGAAAAAGCGGTATGACGCCCTTTTCCAACTTTGCTACCAGTATCCTCATGTTTTGAAGGAAGTATCTCTCTCACGGACGATGCCTGTCTTATTACGGTACTGCACTGGATCCGCTGAGGCCAACCAGCCAGCGGCACAGCGTATGGATGTGTTGACGCAAGTGGTAGCGACAGCGTCGGAGCGTGCCCTAGCCCTCTCTGAGATTCCCCGCGACACATGGACTACCTGTATGACGCAGGCAATCGATATGGAAGAGCCGGGCGTAGTACGGATCCTGCGAAACGCGCCAGTAAAGCGGCTCCACGATCCGCTGTTCCTGGCGGAGATGCTCCTTCGAGCCTATCATCGGACGATGCGGTACAAAGATACGGGAAATTTCGTGGCATCTGAAGCTCCCAGCGCCCGCGTCACCGATGAGGACATGGTGCGTGCACTGCTCGCTCCAGCAACACCGTCGGTGCCTAGCGACTCGCCAGCAACTGCAACGGATCTCGATACCTCTGCTTTGGATGACCAGGCGCATGATAAAGGTTTCCAAGAACGTGTACTGGATGCTCTGACATGCGTTCTGTGCCCGGTTCCGCCGCTGATGCTCGACTGGTTCGTCGAGATCCACCATGAGCATGCCGCCGACTGGTTGTTCACGCACTACCACTTCGATATCCAGAGCTTGCCGTACACACAGTTTACCCTATCGACGCGAGTTTGGCTCTGGAACAGAGCAGCAGCTGCACGCTCCCCAGTGATGTTCGATGGTATCATTCGTGCTTGTACGCACGACGAGAAACAGGTTCGTCCAGAAGCAGCCAATGGCCTCTATGCGCTGTTGCTGCAGTTGCAGCATCGCGCTGATTTGCATTTGGTTGCGGACCTGCTTGCAAACGCGGGATATGTCTCCTCGCTCCTTGTTCTGTACGAAACAGTTCAAAAGATGGATCCAGCAATTCAACGCTCGATGGAATCTCAACTCGCGAATCAGACGCTGTTCTGTCTATTCGAGTCCAGCTGGAAAACCGGTGCTTCAGAATCTGTTCGAAATGTGTGTGCAGAGATCCTGGAGCGTTTCAGAGGGCGACAAGGGGCCTTGCAAATCGATCCGTCCCAGTTCGATACTGTGTGCGCTCAGTGCATGCGCTGGGCAGTCCAGCATCCTGCACCTTCATTGCTTCACGTGCTGCGCACTTTCCCGTTTGCGGCTGCGCACAATGCACATCTACTGGGCATGCTCTGCTGTGAGCTTTTGAAAACAGAAAAGAAGCTGGAGTTCAGTGCAATGCCCTTGAAACCAGATGCGCTAGATCAAAACCTAATCGTGCAGCTTGTGCAGCAACTCTTAGCGACGCCTTCAACATGCCTCCATGAGCAGGTCGTTACCAGCAGCGGCGAGCGGGAAGACGGTGTCAGCCTGCCCGCGGATGCATCCTTCGACAGCGCACTCCAGAAAGTGTTTCAGGAGTGTGCGCTCCAATCCGCAAACCTCCTTCAATGGGCTGCGCATCATCATGTTATCCGTTTAGGGCAGTTGCTCTTGCGCAACGAGCAGCATGCCTTGTTCCAGAGCGCCGAGCGCGGCGAGCCAACGCTGCTCCGTATCCTCCTGGCCCAGGAACGCAACCAGGAGCCGTACCGCAAGTATCCGCAACTCTGGGACTGGACACTGCAGGAGGCGCTGTGTCGAGTCATTCCCAGTGCCAACTTGAGCTGTGTACGCTTGCTCCTGGAACACGCCACCATCGATACGAGTCGCAAAGATCAGAGCGCTGCCCAGATACTTGCAGTACTCTCGGACGCCGATGCATTTCGCCTAGTCGATGCTTGCGCTGAGCAAGGCGATGAGGAGCTCGCGCGTCAACTGCTGCTCGTCAAGCAGCGACGACTAAGAAATATCACCGAGCTCAGTGTCAATCTGGCCAAAGCCGCCCGCCTAGGACAGTTTCCCTTGCTGTTTTCAGTGCATCGCCTGGTGTGCGAAGCACTTTATGACGACAAGTATGGTACCGGACTAGAGACGACTGATCTAGCTCACACCTGTATGGAGCTGTTCCAGCAACTCAGCGACGTTGACCTGCGTGAGCTCGCTCGCTTAGCGGCGATGCACGGCGATCTAGCAGTGCTCCATGACGCTATCCGGCTATTCTTTCGAGAGTTTGCAACGGATACTTCGAGTCGTGATGAGCTGCTCATCGAGCTTTTGCGGCTCGCTGTTCAGTACGGCCACGTTCAGCTCGTTGGGTTCCTTGGCGCGAGGTATCCATCGGTTCTTCATCGAGCACCGGAGGCATGCATTGGACAAAATACGGTCTTGATCTACCATAACCGGATGGAGGAAGGATTCACCCGCGACAAGGCGGCTGCCTTGCTTACTGAGCTACTGAACGTGCGTGCTCCGGTCGCGAACAGCACCAGGGAGCATGCAGGGACCGTAGCACCTAATGCAGGCAGTGCCACCGATGCAGTTGCTGGCCATCAACAGAAGCATGGCAGTCGTCGTGCATCCCAGGTCAGTCGAGGACGGTACGGCCTTGACGCCTCCAGCGTTTCATCCATGGACGACGACTCGAGTCGGGCATCGAAGCGGATTAGCGACGGTTTGCCAAGCCCAGCGACCTTCTTTCCAGGGGAGCGCATCAGAGCATTCGACGAGCGCAGCCCAGCTGGAGCTCCCAGCGATGACGCGTCCTTTGTACGGATCACCATCACGACGCCGCAGCACCAGCACCAGCACCAGCAGTCCCCGGCTCGTATGTTCGGCACTGAACCCCATCAACAGGAGGCATGTTCTGTCTCAGTGAATAGCGCTGGTGCAGCGTCCAGTGCGCGAATACAGCATGCCTCGCTGCAGAGGCAGTCGGCTGGCAACGCCTCCAACGAAGCGACACCGGCGTATCTCCTCAGAGGTCTGGGCTCTATCCGGCAACCGCTGCTGGTACAGATGCTGAACTGGTCTGTCCGCGAGCGCTACGCGATCTTGTTGCAACTGTTGCTCCAGCTCGGCCTCGCTATATCCCAAGCGAATCTCAACGAACTCCTTCTTTGTGCGGTCGAAGGAAACGATCTCAACACCATGGATGCATTCCTCGAAGCGGTTACCCGTAGTCAGCGGAACGAGAGCGTTCATCCGGTTGTTTTGGACCCGACAGCTGATATCCTCGTGCGAGCACTCGTCCTGGGGAACACGGAAATGGCCCTACGTTTGCTCCGTTTGAACCGCTCGATCAGCGTCTACCGCCGAAAACTGGCGATGAAAGAGCGAATTCAACTGCTTCTGTTGGCAGCCGCTGAGGGCAAGGCTGAACTCGTGAAGCTCTGCATTCGGGATCTGGACGTGGACGTGAACGCTACCGATAAGGACGGCTTCAGTGCGCTCCAGCTGGCACTGCGTCCGCTGCATCCCGAGCGATTATTGCCGCTCGATACAAGCGCTATTGGCGAACAAGTGCCGATGGCGTCGCTCCAGCGCATCCAGACGGTAATCGAGCTCATTGAACGGGGTGCCAAGCTCCAGCTGCTCGACGAATTCGACCTGTTTCTGGTGCTTCGAGCACTGGCTCATGCACAGGACTCGGTTGTGGCCGCCCTGATGCGAATCACGGAGTTCCCTGATGATGATCATGATGATCATGATGATCATGATCATGAGCCCGGTTGCCTCCGGCGTTTCGTTCAGAGTCCATTAGGGGTGCGCATCCTGCGCGAGTCGATCTCTATGCTGCAACCGGTCGTGACGGGCATGTCGCCTACGTTCAGTGCTCGCAGTGGAACGCATGAGCAGCCCCGAAGCGACCGGTCCAAGTTCCAGAGAGAACCGGATATCCGAGGTATTCGGGGCAACGCCCGTCGTCGTGTCCCGCTGCATAGCGATGCTTCATTGGATCATGCAGCGCGTCACGAAGATGCTGCCTACGCTGTTGCACGCTTTCTCGTCATGTACGAGGAAACGCTTCTCTTGCACATGTCCGTGCGAGAGCAGTGGCAGTTCCTCTTTGCCGCTGTAGCTACGGGTGATCGTGCTGCACTGCAAAAGCTTCGCGGATCCGTTTTCGCCGAAGCATTTGATCCAACCGCCTGGAATGATGTGCACGGGCGCACGTTGCTCGATGTTGCTGCTACGCTGGAGGACGTTCAGGTTGCAGAGGCTGTCATGGTGGCGCTGACGGAGCCGTTCGTCGTAGCTCCGTCTGTGGAAATCCTGGTGGAATCGAGTGATAGCATTGCTCACACGAGTGCCAGTACTGGTGGCACATCCAAAGGTGACACCGACGCTGAAGCCGATGCTGATGCCGATGCTGATGCTGATGCTGGTGCTGGTAGCCTTAGCGCTGCCGTCGATCCATCGACACCAGCGATGAGGAACGGTACCCCGACTGGGTCGGCGGCGGCAGTGCATGCGGCTCGAGCACCTGCATTCACCGCTCCGCTGACGACACCTACGGAACGTCGTGTATTTTACCCCGAAGGCGATGCGGATACGTTGCAGGGCGCACATCCGAGCCCGGCACCTCGATCCACATGTTCCCGTAGCGACCTGGGAAGTGACCTGGACCAGGAACGGACCGCTCTGCCCGCATCTGTGCGACATCCTACAGAGGCGACTCGCCAGAGCGCCTCGCAAAAGGAGAACGCCGAACGTGGTCCAGTAGTCGTCACGAACGCAAGCCCCGAGATACCTCCAGATACCACTTCCGAGACTAGCGACCTAGCGGCAGAGCAGGCACGACGCGAAGCCCTGTCCGCGCCGGGCTCGCCGCTTTCCCTCGCACCGCCAGACTCGTCCTTGTCGTCGTCATCGTTGTTGTTATCGTCTGCAGGTGTAGACGCGAGCGCTCCCATTGCAGGCGGAACGGGGAGCGGCACCTCCGCTGCTCGTACTGCATTCGCGCACAGCACCGCCACCAGCAATGTTGCGCCCAAAGCAATGGTACTAGAGCGCACAGGCAGGTCAGCTCACGAAGCGGGACCTCCAACTACGGAAACACAGCTAGCGTAAAGCGGCCCTGAAGAAGCACGGCTGGCGCTGCCTCCAACGCCAACGAGGAACTCTCTCGTTCAGGCAATGCCGCCATGACCGCTGATCCCTGAGCCAAAGCCGCTGCCCGCACTGCGCAGTGATTCGCTGCTTTCCGACGACCTGAAGATATTCGATGACGACGACGTAGAGCTCGGATCCATCACTATAACCGTTGTGAATACCGAGCCGCTCTCCCCGTCGTCGTCGTCGTCGTCGTCGTCGTTGTCGAGTCCTGGAGAATGGCGAGCGCAGCGAAAGCAGCCAACGAAACCGCCCTCGAGACGTTGCGGTCACTGGTGGCGCTTCCGTCGCTCCACGAGTCCATGAGCATACCGCTCACTCGATAGCAGAGACGTGGCGTATGACGTCTTGCCTGGCCCATGGGCTCATCAGCAGGCGCACAATACCTAGCACGAAAACGTAAAACATCAGGGATCGTAACGCACGTCGCTGTAGTGTTCTCGCGAATGCTTGTCGCAATTCGATACAGAGCAACGTTCCGTCTGTGCTGGTTGAGAAGAGGAGCCACGAACGCGACTGTTCTGAAGCGACGAGGTCATCCACAGCGCTGCTTCGGTGTTCGGCGACAGGTAGCACCAGCAGCGCGCTCGCGGGCAGGCCGTGCACCAGGCGGGGCGCTGCTCCCGCTCGCAACCAGCGCCGCGAGAAGCGCTGCACTTGTCCTGTCATGCGTCCGCTATCGTGGATCCAACTCGAACACATTAGCGGTGCTCGTGTCGTGCATCCAAAGGGCACCTCCACAATCCACGCTTGAACGTGTCCGTTCACCAGCGCCACGGCGAGCACACCGACCTGGGCTGGTGTCGTGGACGATGGATTGGGTGCAAACCAGTCCATTGCCGTAACTGGCTGTGCTTGCGGCAACTTCCAAGTGCGGCGCAGGTTCCAGTCTTCCCGGTGGCGTGCGTCTCGGGACGAGGAACCGCATTGCCATAGTGCGAATGTCGTCGAAGCGTCGTCGCCGTCCCAGAATGTCGTGATCAAGGTGTGCGCATCCAGAAACACACATGGTCCAGGTGATGACGGAGGCGCTAGACGTGCACGAGGACGATGTCGACGCCCGCGTTGCAGTTGCGAACGGCATGCTTCGTAGCACCGGTGGTGGTGACGGTGACGTGCCTTGCTCGCGAGGATCAGCATGTTGCCACGAGGTGCGGGTGGATGCTCCCGCACTGGTTTCGGTGCGCTTGCACCCAGGGCGTCAGTGCACTCGGCACCGTACAGCGGTAAAATGACCAGTGCGAGCCGGGCGCTCGAACGGGCATCTCGAGGCGCTTGTCCCGAGATACGATGCGTCCTCTGGTCGCTCTTGGTTCCGTGCTGAAGGACGGCAGCAGCAGCAGCAGCAGCAGCATCTTCGGTATCCGCTGCAAGGCCTGTGATCGCAAGCCACGATCCGTCGCTTGACAAGGCGCCACTCGAGAGACGGTCCATACCGTCGATTCGAAAGTATGCCCAGAGCGGAGCATCAGCGTTGCTCGTATCAAACTGGAAACCAGCGGGAAGTCGAATGCTTTGGTACAAGGCCTGAAGCGACGGTGCATTGGGCGAGTCATTCAGGTGCTTCTGCTCTGCAAAGCGTCGTGCACTGGGCCAGTGCAGCAACCAGACGCGGGCCTCGTCGTCCTCGTCGATGCCAGCTAACCAGGGGCCTGCAGCACCGATCCATCGCCACACGAGTCCTGTTGACAAATTACGGGTTTCAGAAGGCGAAATACGGTTTCTTGCGGGGGCAGCAATTCGACCGCGCTGCTGCATGTGCGCTGTGGTGTCCGTTGATATGGTTACGAACTCTACACAGGCAGCCGCAACGATAATCACAAGCCAATATCCAGGTCCGGGCACAGCGTGTACATAGCATGGTGTCTCTTCCAGCGCGAGGTAGAGCAGGTTTTCGGTTTCCGAGTCGCACCCGAGCTGGTGCAAGGATACGAACCAGAGTCCGTTTGGCACGCCAGAGCGAGTCTGACTACCGCCACCGCCTGCAACAGCAACGCCTTGGAGCGCTTTCCGAGTAGAGTGCTCCTTGTAGAGTGCCGTAATCGTCAGCAAAGGGGCCCGGAACACCAAACGCCGGCCTGTAAAGGAATCGAGCTGAGGCATGTCAAGCGCGGCGAGCCAGCGTCCAGTTCATGTCTGTCTACTTGGCTGCCTACGAACTACGCTTGGTGCCGTGGAGCTTGAACTAAGGCGTAAGACACTCGATTTGGTCGTGTGTCAAAACAGGTACACCGCCAGTGACTGGTCTAGAGGAGAATAAGGGCTATGTTGTATCGACGTGCGGCGTTATACGGGGTGTCGACCACGAACGTGCCGTACACGATGATACATCCAGGGTAGCATAAAGTATGACATATTCTCAAATTCGACTGGAAACCTCAAAGTTTGACACGCTCTTCGGGATCATCCATACCAGATTTCGCGTGTATTTCATGTGAGTGCTCATTTCCCTCCAGTTCCGTTATCAACTGTCGAAGGTCGATACTGGCAGCATTGCAGTCCCGATGCAGCTGCTTCAGGCATTTTTGTTCAAAAAACGTTTACGTTGACCAGGGACCCAGGATTGCGAGCTGGGTACAAGCATTTGGGAAAGCGTCCATCATGATGCGCCCTACCTCCATGTTCCATTACCTGTTCTCGGATGCACTGGTCGTTTTGTGCATTCAAGGACGCTAGCGTCGATTCGCACAAAGTGCTACTTGCTGTTGCATAATGGAATGACGTTGAAGCGCTTACCCATTACGAAAGCCTTCCGCTTCTCCGAATCTTCACGTATTCCCCTAGTGAGCTCCATCTCCGCCTGGCGTTCGAGTTCTCGCTCCAAAAACACGGAATAGCGCTGGACGCGGGGATAAAATCTT